>Ga0209629_10001853_pt1 | contig 13824 bp, 11 predicted proteins | sample TergutCu122P5_FD_187286 | JGI IMG/M metagenome (GOLD analysis project Ga0209629, IMG submission 187286) | Cubitermes ugandensis P5 segment gut microbial communities from Kakamega Forest, Kenya - Cu122 P5 (SPAdes) (version 2) | ecosystem: Host-associated > Arthropoda: Insects > Digestive system... | reverse complement strand
AGTATCATCGAGGACTGCTTGACAGCGATTCGTATCCCGATCTTCGCCGCCGCCTACTAACGGATCAATCAGATACTAAAATGATGAACAGCCAAACCAATACAGTGCCTTTTTCAGGATCGACTATTATAGTGATCGGAATACTTCCATGAATGGCTAATAAATACGTGGATTTGATAGGTGCTCATTTTTCTACCTTTTACGAAAAAAAGATCGTTAAGATGTTTTTCATTATCGAAACTCATTGAAATGATAAGTAATAGAGAAACGAGTTTCAAGAGCTATTTTCGAGCTATTTTCGAGAACAGCAATATCTTGATTCTCTGTGCTGAGTGAATTACTTGGACAGACTTATCATAAACCTTCGTTTTCGAGAACTCCACGGCCACATCGGCGCTAGACAGTGCCGCTTTCTCAGCAAGGCTTCTCGCAAACGATTCTCGGTTTAAACGGCTTGGAACGGCGGATTTCAAGAACGCTGGACGGTCGCCAGCGGCAAGAACAGGGTGAGCGGCGAGTCTGGCAAGGCAATAAAGCCGTGATGCTGGTAGAAAGCCCCTGCCGCCTCGTCCTTGGCGTCCACCATCAGGGCGAAGGCGGCAATCTCAGAGCGGGCGGCACGGTCGAGCGCATCGGCCAGCAGAGCGCCACCAAGACCTTTTCCTTTGAATGCCTGATCGACAGCTAAACGCCCCATGCGAACGGCGGGCACGGTCGGATAGCGCGGCAGCTTCTTGCCAGTGCTGGCCGGAAGATCGGCCAGCAGCAGGCTTGCCGAGGACAAGGTGTAGTAGCCAGCGATGCGCTGCCCGTCTGCCAAGGCCACGAAACACGCGGCTACACGGCGGCGAATGTCCTGGGTGACTTGCTCGCGCAGGTAGCGGTTCAACGGCTTCGAATCGCTGCGGAAAGCCGCGCGGTCATGTGCCGCATCGAGCGGTGCAAGCTGGAACGGTGCGCGGTTCATTCAGTGCGCAAGAGTTTGCCGCGACGGGTAAAGGCACGTTCCAAGGCTGGGGCCGGTTTCGGTGGCGACAGCAGAGCTTGTGCGAAACATTCCTGATCGGCCAGAGACAGACGGATGACTTCGGCTTGCTCGATGGCACGCTGCGCGGCGTCCTGCACGGCGGAGACCACGAAATCGGTCATGGTGCGCCCCTGAAGTTCGGCGGCACGCTTGAGCATCGAATGCAGATCGGTGCTGATCCGAGCTTCGAGACGGGCAGTAGAAGTGGTGGCTGCGGGCATGGTGTTATCCTCCTGGTGTCAAACATACGGCAAATTGCCGTATTGTACAAGGTGGAATTGTCGGCGGTTCTGGCTTACCATACGATTTTTTCCGTTTTCTGAGATGACCCCTCAAACCTTCACTTCGCTTTCCCACCACCAACCCACGGCAACCCTTGCCAATCTGTCGTCGATACGGGCGATAACCGCTCGCGGCGCATGGTTACGCCTGGTGCCTTTTCATCATCAAACAAGATGGCGGGCCGCAGCGCATGAGCGCCATACTTCCGGTTGACGGCGTCCATCGCCGCCATCACTTTCTTTCCTTTACTGGTGTCAGCGGCGCGAAGCTCCCACAATCGTAATTGCCTCATTCCCGGCACTTGCAGGTTGTAGAGCAATGCTCCCGATTTGGCATACAGCCAGCCGTCACGGAAAATTTTTGTCAAACCGCGCCGCGCTGTCTCCAACAACAGCCGGGTATCGGCGGTCGGTTCCGGCAGGTCAAAACACAGCGCGTTTTCATAGTACCGGCCATCGGCGGCATGGGGCGAGGTTCTGATCCGCACTTCCAAGCCTTGCGCCTCCAGCTTAGCGGCCCGTAGTCTGCGGGCGGCGCTTTCAATATTGGCGGCCAAGGCCAGGAAAATATCTTCTTGCGCGGACAGTCTCCGGCCAAAGGAACGTGAGGCGATAATGGTCTGGCGGGGCGCGGGTTGCCGTTCAATGCAGGGGACACCGGCCAGCTCGAGCGCGGTGCGCAGGCCGCTGACGCTGAGAATCCGGCGGATTGCTTCGCTGTCTTTTTGTGCCGCTGCCACCAAGTCAGCGGCGCTGTGAATGCTTCTTGCGGCCAACCGTTTGGCTGAACGTGGTCCGATGCCCCAAATATCACCGACTGGCGTCCTGGCTAAGACTTTATCGCAGGCCGCTGTCCCGACCATAAGCCGGTAAGCGCCTTCTGCAACGTAATTTTCATCGGCAATAGCGTTGCGTTTTTCCTTCGTCATTTTTTGTATCGTCTTCGCCTGTTCCGCCGCCAGCTTGGCCAGGGTGCGGGTTTCGCCGATACCGATGGAAACGGGTATGCCTGTCCAGCGGAGAACACGGGCGCGGAGAGCGGCGCAAAGCTCGCCGGCATTGGTGGCCAGGGCCTTTTGATGCAGCGGGATAAATGCCTCGTCGATGGAATATTGCTCCACAACCGGCACCAGGCTTTCCATGGAACGGATGACGCGGGCGGAAAGGTCGCTGTAGAGAGAATAGTTTGAAGAAAAAACGGCGACCTTATAGTGCTTCAAAAAACCGCGAATTTTGAACTCCGGCTCGCCCATCTTGATGCCCAGCGCTTTGGCTTCATTCGAGCGGGACACCACGCAGCCGTCATTGTTCGACAGCACGACCATGGGCCGGTTCCACAGATCGGGCCGGAAGAGGCGTTCACAGGAACAAAAGAAATTGTTGCAATCGGCCAGCGCCCATAGCGAGGCAGGCTTGGGGAGATCAAGGCTCATGGTTCTTGCCTGGCGGGAAACGCATTTTATGGATGGAATGCGTGACCACGCCCCAGATCACCGTATCTTCCGAGCCGGTGATGTCGATATTGGGAAAGCGATCGTTTTCCGGGGCCAGAAATGCCCGCCGCTCTTTCAGGACAAGCCGTTTCACTGTCAGTTCTCCGGCGACAGCAGCGATGACGACGCTGCCGTTTTCCGGCGGTATCGAGCGGTCAATAACCAACAAGTCACCGTCATGGATACCGGCATTGATCATCGAATCGCCAGAGGCGCGGGCAAAGAAGGTAGCGGCGGGATTCTGCACCAAATGCTCGTGAAGATTCAAATCCTGGCCGCGATAATCTTCCGCTGGCGAAGGGAAACCTGCCTGTACCGGCACAAGAAAGGACGGTAGGCGGGGTATGGCTGTATCGTCTGGATGCGGCTGGGCTGCGCCCATGAAGAAAGAAACTGTGGTCTGTTCGGGGCGATTATGGGTCATATTTTTAACTGCACGGTTTCTTTCGTCCGTTGGAATAAGTGGAGGCTTCTCACCTATAAATTACTCCTTTTCACCGTCATCCGTGGAAACGTATTCCAGCTCCAATGCTGGTATCTTCGGCAAGCTGACCATGCCGTCAATATCGCCATAAACTCCTATTGTATTGGTCAGGATTTTTTTGATTTGCATTTCCTGGCTGGCCCATTTTTTCGTAAAGTATTTCTTCTCTTTCGCTATATCCTGTTCCATTGACGAGAACGCTTCGACGATGGCTTCGATGCGCTGGCGGAATTGCACGCCGGTCAAATACTGGTAGAGAATCTCCATTTTTTCATTTTTACCGACGGCAAGCCCTTTTTCTCTGGCGATGGCTTCCAGCTTGTCGCGGATAATGAGCGCCAAGGGAATAGCCAGGTGGGTATCGCAGACCCATACCCCGTCGCGTGGGGCAAAGGTTTTTACCCCTTCCGGCAAGACGCTGGAGACAATAATCGCCACATCGGCATGGATTGCGCGTTGGTCGTCTTTCAGTTTTTGTACCCAGCCCTCCGACCAGGCTTTCGTATTTTTTACTTCCCAAATGATTTGCCCGCAGTCTTTCCCGGCACTGTTGCGGACTTTCTGAATAACATCAGCCCCACGAATCCCCTTTGGCACCGGTTCAACCGCATCGTAGATAAACGCCTTGCTCAATTCTTTTTCTAAATTCAGTTCCGCGACTTCGCCTTGGCTTTGCTGCGAGCCTTGCTCTATTTTCCGTTTCAGTTCTTCGTTGACGCGCAGGGCGTCGGCCAGGGTTTTCTCCTTCAGCGCCAAAATGGTCTGGTAGGTTTCGCCGGCCTTCCTATCCGCTTCTTCCTTGATTTGGGCGCGGGCTTCGTCCAACTGCTTTCTTTTTTCAATCTCAAAGGCTTCTTTTTCGTCTTGCAGATTCTTCTTATCGTCCAGCAGTTGAATCTGCGCGGCACGGGCGGCGGTGAGTTTTGTGGTCAAGTCCTGCTCGCGAGATTTCAGTGATTCGATTTCTTGCTTCTTCTCGTTTTCAGCGTCCTCTCTGGCCTGCCGCTGGATTTCCTTTTCACGCAGGGCCAGTTTTTCTTTTACGGCATTGGCGACCAGCGTATCCGCGTCGCGTTTGGCCTTTGCGACTTCCTCTTCCTTTTTCGCCAGTTCCGCCATTTTGCCGCTGATAGCGTCAGCAACCGCCTTATCCGTATTTTTCCTGGCAGCTTCCACTTCCTCGGCTTTCTTGGTCAATGCGGCTTCTTTGGCCGCAAGAGCCGCTTGACTTTTGCGTTTATCCGCCTCGTACTGTTCCCGGATACGCGCCTCGATCTGGGCGTGCAAAACATCATCGACAGAAATTTCCGTTTTACAGTTCGGGCATATAATTTTTTGCGCTTCCGCCATTTTGATCTTCCTTAAACAGTATCCGTCTATAGCGTTTGCATGACGTCAAGCAAACTCTGATAGCTGTCCACGTCGTGGTATTTGACGCCGGTGGTGGAAATTTCGTTGAACAGCTTCTTGGCGCAGAAGATTTTCGCCTGCTCAATCGGGCGCATTTGCAGGCTATCCATGGTGCCTTTGGTCTCGGCAATAAAAAAGATGTGCTTCACCACACCGCGTTTGAAGGCTATCGCCCAATCCGGCGAATAATTGCCCACCGGCGTCGGGATATAAAACCCTTTCGGGCCGCGCGGCAGCTTAGCATAAACAACCACCTCGTCGGCGGCATCGACATCTTCGGCAAATTTGCGCTCGATGCTGTTCGCCGCCGTGCCATCCGTGAACACATAATCCTGGATCGCTTTTTTCGCTTTGAATGCCCTGGCGTATTCTTGCGAAGCCTTGCTCATGTTGAAGATGTCTTGCGTGTAAGGCTCTTCGGCGCTTGGCTGATAGGAAATATGCTCGACGACCACCGCCGCTTTTTGCCGGTTGATTTCCTCGGCAACTTTCTGAATGAATTCCTCCGGATTGAGCCGAAACATGTGCAATTTTTCCGGTTGCAGTCCCTTGAGGATCGCGGCCACCGTGCGGCGGGTTAGGGTTGTGCCTTCGGCGATTTTGCCGATCAGATCATAACTCACGCCACTGCCTTCCGCGTGTTTCAACTTCCGCGTTTTGCTGCCGGTGACGTCAAATTCATCCCCTGTTTGTATGCCTGTGGTAGCAATGTATTTTATCTCACTTACATGCAGCCCGGCACCCAGCGCGGCCACGGATTTTTCGACCAGTTCAGGGCTGGCAAACTCCACCGTGTAGGCATAGCGCCCGTTGATGGCCTTCCATAAGTCCTGGAATTCCTGTTTGGCAAAGTTGTCGTTGAGCGGGTTGTCTTTGATTTTGGTATTGTGCCCGTCTTCGACCATATCGTCGAGAACGCTTGGATCGAAAATGGCTTGCACCAGAGTGTGGATACCGCCAGCCAGGGGAGCAAGATTATCTTTCAGCGGTGCAAGTTGTCCGCTTTCCACGGCGTTGCGGTATTCCGGCGTTATCGTGCCGTTGTCGTCAACGTAGTTATTCCTGACAAGATAGTTGTAGGCCGCCGTCGCTTCCTGGGTGGTCAGCGTGTGCGCCTCGCCATCGACCATAAAGGTCTTGCCCATAAAATATTCGACGGTCGCCTTGGTCGGGCGCTCGTACATATCTTCACGGATTTTGCTCTGCAAGTCCTTAACGAACGTGGCATAGCTCTCGTCGGCGATGACGGTCAGTTTATTGACATCGTGGACGAGTGTTTCCCCGCATACCTCCACATCCTGGCGGTCGCCGGACTGGTTGACGCACAGGCGTAGACCGCGTCCGACTTCCTGACGCTTGGCCGTGGCGTTCTCCGAATGTTTGAGTGTGCAAATCTGAAACACGTTCGGGTTGTCCCAACCTTCTCGAAGCGCCGAATGCGAGAAAATGAATCGTGTCGGTTCATCAAACGACAATAACCGCTCTTTTTTCTTCAAGATCAGGTCATAGGCGGAAATGTCGTCGGAAAATTCGCTGCCGCGCTTGATTTTGCTGTCCACAAAGCGCTCTTTTCCCCCTTTTTTGTCGATGGAAAAATAGCCTTGATGAATTGTGCCCACTGCAAATCTTCGCAGATATTCCTGATATTCGGTCGGGAACAGCGATAATCGTTCATTCAGAGCGTCGCGATACTCCTGCTCGAAGATTTTGCCGTATTCGCCGAGCAGTTCGGCGCCATCCTCGCCATACTGGCGGTACTTGGCCACCTCGTCGATGAAAAATAGCGACAGGCATTTGATGCCCTGCCGGAACAGCATTTCCTCTTTGTCAAAGTGCGAGTGGATGGTTTCCCGAATCTGGATGCGGCGTTTGTCGCTTTCGTTGACATCGCGGGAGACAACGCCCTTGATGAGTGTATCGCCGTTGGAAAACGTCACGGTTTTACCGATGGGGTCAACCTCGGCGATGGATAAGCCCTTATACTGCTCCAATTCGCCAGACGCGGCATACAGGCTATCGCCCGCGGCGAAGATGCGCGTCTTGCGCTTGATGCCACTCTGGCGCTTTACTTCAAACTCCAGGCGGGCGCGGGGCGGCTTGTTGCGGTCAAGGACGATTTCGGCGAAATAAAGGTAGCAATCCGTGCCACGCAGATTCTTTATGTCAAAGCCTTTGACTTCGATTTGTTTGACGAGCTTTTTCCGGTAGGCATCCAGGGCGTCCAGCACATAGACCAGGTTATGCGAGGTCTTATGCGTCGCCGAGTAATTCAGCGAAAACAGCGGGTTGAAGTTATTTTTCAAAGCGTTTTGCGTTGCCGCGCCACCCATCTTCTGCGGCTCGTCGAGGATGATAATCGGGCGGTTGGCCTGGATGACATCAATCGGGCGGCGGGAAGCAAACTCGTCACGTTTGGAATAGATGATTCGCGCTTCCTTGCTGCGCCCGTCTTCTTTCAGGCTGGTGGCAAATGCCTGAATATTGATAATCATGACGTTGATGCTAAAACCTTGGGAAAACTCGTCAAGCTGATGCAGATTGGCGGAATTATAGACAAAAAATCGAGCCTTGATGCCGTACAACTCCATAAAATGCTCTTGCGTCACCTCAAACGACTTTTTTACGCCCTCGCGGATGGCAATCGACGGCACCACCACAATGTACTTGCTCCACCCGTAGCGCTGGTGCAGCTCGAACATGGTCTTGATGTAGACATAGGTCTTGCCGGTGCCGGTCTCCATTTCCACGTCCAGACTGACAGCGCCGAGCGTCTTGTCTAATTTTGGCGAGAGCTTGATATTATTCGCCGTCTGCGTCTCGCGGATATTTTGCAAAAGCTGGTCATCTGAAAGCGCCACCGCCTCATTGCGGTAGCCGGTGTCATAATCCGCGTCCAGTTCCACCAAACCGCGCTGCTTTTTGCCCTGGCCCACATCACGGCGATAGCTCAGACGGTCTTGTTTGGGTTGGCCGTTGAAGGCGCGAATGACCGCACCCACTGCCTCGGTCTGGAAGGGTTGGATTTTGAAGGTGAATTTCATTTATCGTCACCTCCATGAGTTTCCTCGAACTCTTCAACCCATTCCGCCAGCTTGCGCTGTAACAAGGCTTTATCCGGCAGATACAGGCTGTACGCGGAAGCGTAGATATTGGCGTCCTCCGGCAAGGTGAGTTGGACTATGTTGTCGTTCTTTTCCTTGCACAAAAGAATGCCGACTGTTGGCTTTTCATGTTCGGCCCTGACGTAGCGGTCAAAATAATTGACGTACATCTGCATTTGTCCCAAATCCTGGTGCTTCAGTTTTTCCGTCTTCAGGTCAATCAGGACATAACACTGTAGCAGTCGGTTATAAAACACCAAGTCCACCCAAAAGCTGTCTTCGTCATAGGTAAAACGCTTTTGCCGCGCCTCAAAGAGAAAGCCTTTCCCTAGTTCTAAGAGAAACTTCTGTAATTTCCAAATGATAGCCGTTTCCAGGTCGCTTTCGCTGTATTCCGCTTTTTCATCTATGCCGAGAAACTTCAACACTAGCGGATTTTTCAGCATATCGCGTGGCTTCTCCAGCCTTTGCCCTTCACGGGCGAGCCGCATGACCTCGTCCTTGTTACGCGACAAGGCAAGCCGTTCATACAGGCTGCTGCCGTATTGCCGCTGCAATTGGCGCACAGTCCATCCCTCTTTTGCGGCTTCTATCTCGTAGAAACTGCGTTCATCCGCGTTTTTGATTCGTATCAGAACGAGGTAATGCGTCCAACTCAACGCAAAGGGGTAAGATTCGCTAATCAATGATTGGCGAATTGACGGGGAATTTTTTCCCGTGAAAACGCTAATCAATGATTGGCTTTTTCGTGTTTCAGATTCAGCAGACATTGTTTGCTGAATTGACGGCGCATAAATTTGATAAAACTGCCTGAAATTCTTCAGATTTGCTTCAGAAAATCCCTTGCCGAAGTGCGAGGTTAGAAATTTCGATAGTCCTTTCAATAGTCCTCGCCCATACTCCGCCCGCGTTTTACCGTCCTGTTCCCGCTCGACAATCATGCGCCCGATCTCAAAATAGGTAACGCACATCATGAGGTCAGCGGTGCGGCCCACATAGGCCCGCGCTTGCTCGATGATTACGGCAACGTTTTCAAAAAAGCTGGCCCGTTTATCCATCACAGTACCTTTCATTCGGAGCCACCTTTACTTTCCGCAATCTGGCGCTCAATAATTTCACGCTCGCGCCGCAATTCTGCCTTGAGTTCCTCTTCGGTCGGCAGATACAGCCTGTATTTTGATGCGAACAGATTTTCCTTATCGGCAAGCACCGAGTATTTGACCATGCTCTCGCTCTTGTCCGCGCAAAGGATGATGCCGATGGTTGGGTTGTCATCAGGCTGTTTGACTTTGTCATCGAAAAGCCGGACGTAAAAATCAATCTGCCCAATATCCTGATAGGTCAATTTCCCCGTCTTGAGATCAATGACGACAAAGCACTTCAAAATGAAGTTGTAGAAAACCAGGTCGATATAATAATGCTCGCTGTGATCCGTCGTGATTCGTTTTTGACGGGCGACAAACGAAAAGCCTTTGCCGAGTTCAAGCAAAAACTCTTGCAACTTGTCGATCAGGGATTGTTCCAATTCGCTTTCATGGTAGTCCCGGTTCTCCTTCAAATCCAGAAATTCGAGGACATAAGGGTCTTTGATGATGTAAGCCGGGTCTCTTTGCGGCTCCAATTGATAAATTTCGTTCCTGACGCTTTCTTTCCCGCTTGTCTGCGTGGCCAGCAGACGTTCATAGAAAAACGAGTTAATCTGCCGCTCCAACTGCCGTGAAGTCCAGCCGGAATCCGCGCTTTCTGTCAGATAAAACTCGCGGCGGCCCGCCTCCTCCACGCGCATCAGCAAGCGGTAATGCGACCATGTCAATTCGGCACGCAGTGTGTGCCGAATTGGGAAAGCTTCATGAAATTGACGCATTGCCCGCAAATTTCGCTCAGTGAAGCCTTTGCCAAACTCGCCGGTCAACCGTTCTGACAGATACTTGAGCAGATTACGCCCGTACTCGGCGCGTTCGCCCACGGCCTCGGCGATTTGCCGCCCAATTTCCCAGTACACGCCGACCATAGCCGTGTTGACGGCAACAACCACCTTTGTCCTCGCCTCGGTCAAGGCGGCGCGTATGGCTTCGTACACTTTCAGGTCAGACCCGGCGGCAACCAAGGGATTGTTTTGGTTTTGCTCACCCATCACAGCACCTTTCTTATCGTTGCGGGGCTGTAGGTTTTGAAAATCTGCTCGAAGTTTACCAGCGTCGCGTCGCTGGCAAAACCGCTGTCACGGAATACGGCATAGTAGGGTTTCTCTTGCGCGATTTCGGTAAGGATGGCGTCGGTCACACGGTCAAAACAGGCCACGAGGTAGTTATCGGCGACGGAGAACACTGCCTTGCCGCCGATTTCGCGTTGCTCGATTTTGCTGGAAAGCGGAATGCCCAAATCCAGCATAACCTGGAACAGCAAATCCTCAGCAGTGCGGTCGGGCTTGATGTTATCGACAAGTTCTAAGAGGTTGCGTTGGGGCGTACCGCCGGCGCTGATCGTATCCTGCGGCGTGTAGTACACCTCCTGCATGTTGCTGGAGTCGAGCTTCAGGACTCTAAAACCAGTGTCGAGTGACGAGTGGCTAGTGACGAGTTTTTGCTGGCCACTCGCCACTAGCCCCTGGCCACTAATCTTCGCCCCGGCGCGGCGGATGCGTTCTTTGCCGATTTCACAGATATTCTTATAGCCAGCCTTGGCGGCTTCGCTGTCTTCGGCGCACACTTCGGGAAGCTGCACCATGATGAATTTGCGTTTGCCGCCGTCTTCGGCGTTAAGCTGCATGACGGCGTGGGCGGTGGTGGCGGAACCGGAGAAGAAGTCTAGGATGATTGCATCAGAAGCATTTCCCCCAATATAACTAAATAATTTTGCAAGTTCCGCATGATCTTTAGGGTTATCGAAAAGTTTTCCTCCCATCAACATCCGAAAATATTTAATGGCTACTTGGGACTGCTTATAAAAATAACTACCGCGTACTTGAGTTGCTAATTCTCCTTCCGCGTCGTCTTTTTCATCATCAAAGTTGCCATTTAGGTATTCATCAGTTTGCACGGGCCTAATATGTGCCTTGCGAAAAGGAGGCTCTGTTTCATCTTTCCTAAACTCCACCAAGCCAAGGGCAATTTGACGTTGCATTTCACTTGGTGAAGAGTATATCCAACCACGTTCAGGAACTTTGCACGGCTTACCCGTTTTGGGGTGGAGAACGTCATATCGGGGGCCACCTCCCCCTGGCCATGAAATATCGCGATCACGCCAGGGGCCGTTAGCATCAACTCGCTTGTATCTACTCCACTTTTTTGAAGGATGTTTGTTCGTCAATAAAGTGAACCACTCCTGTAAATCTCGTTCTATTGCCGAGTCATCTTGGCCGTATTTTTCTCGTAATTCGATATATTTTCCCCAAATTTCTTTTGCTCCTGGCTTTTCTTCGCGCCAGACGGTTTTTATTTCTCTCAACCTTTGTAAATTCTTTGCAATGACAAGAAGATATTCATGTCCAACAGAAAATAATTGGGCATCATTTTTCCGACCTTTTTCCCAGACCAGACAAGCGATGAAGTTCTTTTCTCCAAAGACTTCATCGCAAATTTTGCGCAGATTATGCACCTCATTGTCGCCAATACTGATCAAGCACACCCCGTCATCTTTGAGCAGGTTCACGGCCAGTCGGAGACGCGGATACATCATATTCAACCAGTCGGTATGAAAACGCCCGTTGCTGTCTAAATTCCGTACCATGCGATTGCCATCTTCGTCACGCTGCCCATCCCGCGCTAAAAATTCGCCTGTATCCTCAGCAAAGTCGTCCTCATAAATGAAGTCATTCCCTGTGTTATACGGTGGGTCAATGTAAATCATTTTGATGCGGTTCAGGTATGTTTCCCGCAACAGTTTCAGCACATCGAGGTTGTCGCCCTCAATGTAGAGGTTCTCGGTGTTGTCAAAATCCACGCTTTCTTCGCGGCAAGGGCGCAAGGTTGCGGCAATGGGCGCGTTGGCCAGCAACACGGCCTTCTTTTTGTCCGGCCAGGTGAATTGGTAGCGCTCTTCTTTGCCTTCAACAACGTGCGCGTTTATTTCCTGCCGAAGAACATCGGCGTCAATGGCCCGGACAACGATGCCATTTTCGTCGATGGCTTCCGTCACGACGTTGGGGAATAAGGCGGCAAGAGTGGCGTAGTTGCGCTCGGTGAGGCCGGGGGTACGGAGGGGGAGTTTATCCATTGTTCGAGCCTTTTTGTTTAGTGCTGGTGCGGTGTTCCAATCTAAAAAAATCCTCCTGTGATAAACCATTCACCAGCCCGCCCGCCGATGTCACTGTGATGCGGTCGGAAAAAATCTCGACAAGCGGAACCGCCAAGTTGTAGTCATTGTGGACAATGGCATTGATAATGGCTTCACGCAGGGCGGTTTTGTCCACCAGGTTTTTTTCGATACGTGTCGGATAGGCGATTTTGGCGAAGGTGCGGTTTTCAGATTCCAAACGCTCAAGCACTTGGTGCGTGGCGGTCAGTAAGCAACGATTGCCGTACTCCTCATTTTCAACCAAGTCATATTTGTCGGTTCCCGCATATTTGGCGACCTTGATGGAAACCCCGTTGTCGTCGGCAAGTAGAGGCTCTTGTTTCTTGGCATCTTGCTAGGGGAGGAGTATTAACCTTCCAAAATATTTCGGCTGCGTTTGACGGCACAGAGGTCACCGCACATGGTGCAGACCTCGCCATCGCGCGGCGGCGACGACTCGCGGTAGGCGGTGGCTTTTTCCGGGTCGATGGCCAGCTCTAGCATCCGCGGCCAATCGAGGTTTTTCCGCGCCTCGCTCATTTTATTATCCCAATTTATCGCGCCGGGAATGCCCTTGGCGATGTCGGCGGCATGGGCGGCGATGCGGGCGGCGATGATGCCTTCTTTCATGTCGGCTTCGTCAGGCAGGCGCAGATGCTCGGCGGGTGTTACATAGCAGAGAAAATCAGCGCCACTGGCGGCGGCCAACGCCCCGCCAATGGCCGAGGTGATATGGTCGTAGCCGGGCGCCACATCGGTGACAATTGGCCCCAGCACATAAAACGGCGCGCCATGGCAGAGTTTTTTCTCAAGCTGCATGTTGGTGACGACTTCATTCAGCGGCACGTGGCCCGGCCCCTCGATCATCACCTGCACGTCATGTTGCCAGGCGGCCTTGGTCAATTCGCCCAAGACGATCAATTCTTGGATCTGCGCCGCGTCGGTGGCATCGCACAGGCTTCCCGGGCGCAGGCCATCGCCGAGGCTCAAGGTGACATCGTATCCGCGGCAAATTTCTAACAGCCGGTCAAAGTGTTCGTAAAAAGGGTTTTCCGCCCGGTTCTGCTCCATCCAATCGAGCAGCAGCGAGCCGCCACGGCTCACAACATGAGTCAGACGCGGATTCTTGCGCAGGCGCGTCACCGCCTCCCGCGTCAGCCCGGCGTGGATGGTCATGAAATCGACACCGTCCTCGGCGTGCAGGCGCACCACCTCGAAGAAATCATCAACCGTGATTTTGCCGACCTCTTTGCCGTATCGCGCCACGGCGTCATAGACCGGCACGGTGCCGATCATCACCGGGCAGATGGCGACGGTCTTACGGCGGAAGGCGCCGGTATCGCCGAAGGTGCTCAGATCCATGATGGCGTCGGCCTTCAGCGCCACGGCGCGGCGGACTTTTTCCACTTCCTTTTCCACATGGCAGCAGTCTTCCGAGACGCCGAGGTTGACATTAATCTTCGTGCTCAGGCCAGCGCCAATCCCTTTGGCCACGAGATTTTTATGCTCGCGGTTGGCCGGGATAACGATGCGGCCCTCGGCGACAGCGGCAACCAGCGCCTCTTCGGTGATTTTTTCGTCGCGCAGCACCTGGCGCATATGTTCTGTGACGATACCGCTCCGGGCGGCGGCCATCTGGGTGAAAAACGGGGTGGACATGAAATTCTCCGTGTAAGTCGGTGGCGAAAAAAAGAGGCGGCGAGCTGTCGGGAAACACTGTTTCATTGAGCGCTGGGTTTACCGCCGAAGCCTA
>Ga0209629_10001852_pt1 | contig 13824 bp, 11 predicted proteins | sample TergutCu122P5_FD_187286 | JGI IMG/M metagenome (GOLD analysis project Ga0209629, IMG submission 187286) | Cubitermes ugandensis P5 segment gut microbial communities from Kakamega Forest, Kenya - Cu122 P5 (SPAdes) (version 2) | ecosystem: Host-associated > Arthropoda: Insects > Digestive system... | reverse complement strand
TTGAGTTAGGGTGGAAAGAACAAATTCAGATGGTTCAGTAAATTGTAGTGGACATGTAGTGAGTATAAATGTCGTGATTCTGACCTCAAAATTTCCAATTGTGGTGTCAGGCTCCAAATACACGTAACTGTTCCATTTTTTTGTGCATGAGGTACAAACAAAGTTCTGCTATGGCGTGTAAAAATTTCGTATTATTATGACAGGAAATACCGCACATTTCAAATTTTTTTCTGTACCCTTAATAAAATGGCCAGGCACGGGGATTTTAAAGTTTAAAACCCGCCCTGTAAGGTGTGACATGGTAATAATAAACCCACCACTGAAGGGGTTAAAGGGTTAATATGGGAGTGTGTGTGGCTGGGTTGACATATACCCACTTAACCCATAAGGTATTAACTTTACTCACTGTGGATGTGCCTGATGTGCTATTCTCAAGGAACCTAATCCCCATGTTGGACAAGGGTTTCTTGTATTTTAAAATTTGGCTCCTACATTAAAGAGGACAAATTATAAGGGAAGTGAAGTGTGAAAGGTGGGAGAGGGAAGGAGGTCCTGAGAAGGGTGGTTGTCAGGAGATGCTTACAAGGGTGAAATTAGAGAAACCAGTTAACATTGTGTCCTTAGAAGGGATTTTCTTAATTCCTTCAGAGTATGGGTGAAAGGGTTCCATAGGACGAGACCATCCTCTGAGTTGATGTTGGGCTGGAGTTCAGTATCTGTTGCCTCCCATATAATGTGATCCATGTATCTTGCATTTGGTGGAGAGGCTGCTGGTATTCTAAAATTAGATGTGATGGACACAGTTGATACTGTGTTTGGACAAAGCTGACTTGCCCAGATGACAGAGATGGATTTATTCTTTGAGTATAGTCTCAGTGGCATGTGTGGTTTATTTATTGTAAATGTAACCACAGTCATGTGCCCTTTTGCTTCCCTCTCTCTTTTTCTGATTCCATTTTATTGTTTCTGTTCTTCTCTGTCCCTCTCCTTTGCACTTTTAAATTTATCCTCTTCCACCCACCCTGACACCTTTCTTCCTTTTGCAAATGCAGACAGCATGTTCTTCCTTAACACTTGTACCTATGTGGTTGGAACAATAAAGTTCGCGAACTCATCACCCGTGTGCTTGCCATGGCAGCATTGGACAAAAGCCTTAGTATGGTTTGATGACATATCAGCGTTTCACAGCTGTGTTGTTGTTGATCTACGGCAGTCTCATTCTGAGTGGCATGTATAACTGTCTGCGTGTGTTTTGGTGTGCCGCCACGAGAATGTCGGATCTTGAATTAGAGCAACGAACAAACATTAAATTTCTTGTTGTTAGTTGATGTTAATGCAAGTTTACGGGGATAATGCTATGAAGAAAACAGCAGTTTACAAGTGGGTGAAACGTTTTTTGAGGGAAGAGAAAGTGTCACTAACGGAGAGAGATCAGGATGGCCAGCACCAAGCAGAACTGAAGAAAACATTGCAAAAGTTCGTCAAATTTTGCATGAAAATCGTCGGCTGACTGTCAGGAGCATAGCAGAGCAAGTGAACATCGACAGAGAAAGAGTTAGGAAAGTCTTAACTGAAGATCTTGACATGAGGAAGGTGTGTGCAAAAATGATCCCAAAGGAGCTCACCGAAGAACAAAAGCAAAGAAGAGTTTTTAGCTACGAAGCAAATAACTGTGTTGGAACATGTTGCTTATTCACTGGATCTAGCCCCAAATGACTCTTTTTCTGTTCCCTAAGATAAAGGAAATATTGAAAGGAAGGCATTTTGATGACATTGATAACATCAGGAGTAATACAGCGGCAGCTCTGAAGGCCATTCAACAAAACCCGTTCCAAAATTGTTTTGAAGGATGGACTAGGCGCTGGCATCGGTGCATAGCTTCCCAAGGGGAGTACTTTGAAAGCAACCATGGTGGTATTCATCAATGAGGTATGTAGCACTTTTACCGCGATGCGTTCGCGAACTTTATTGTCAGACCACGTACATGTCAGACGATACAGTGTGACATCCCAGAAGACTAATAATTTAATCACTTGTATCCTTGAGAACCACAGATCTCCCATAGCAAAGACAGTGAATGTTTGTTTTCTTTAATTTTTGTATCCTGTTAGACTAATATATGTAGTTTGAAATAGAAGTATTGAGTTTTTATTCAGGAATAAGTAACTTAGTTAAAAAAATCAGTACCTACCACATTGTGAACTTCCATTTTCCATGCATGCTGTGGGTATACTTATGATAAGCCTGTTCTTCAATTACCCATTGTAATCTCTTGAAGTCTGTATAGGAGGTCACTGAGTGCAGTAGTAGGATTACAGGTCTTGTGATGTTTTTTTCCCACAGTGCTTGATTACCCACTGGAGCCATACATATTGTGTGAAATAAAAATTTATTTTATAAGTTCCAATATTGAATTTTTTTCCTTTCTTTCTCCTTTTTTTTAATTTTAATTTTAATTTTTTTTTTTTATGTTGCCAGTTGGAGAGACAGAGATCCACCCTGTCATGATGTGGCAGTCGTCATCTCTGGTTCCTCCCCCAGACACTCAAAATCCTGATAATAAGGCTCTGGAAACAAAGGAACTAGACCGAGTTCTAAGTGGAAAGATGATGCCCCCGCCACTGCTACCTATTGGGACACGCAGAGCTTCCTCACACTTGCGTTTGATAGTACCAGACACAGATGCAGCCTCTATGTTGGCTGAAAAGCTGAAGACCGAGATGACAGAAGAAACCAGCAGCCATAGTCCTGAGGATGTAAAGGGCATTGATCTACGCATGAAGCCTACTGTGACAATGAATTCTTTGGCATCCGTGGCAGATCTATCCAGCACACAGTCACCAACCATGGCCACATTCCAACAGTTTGTGACAGGGTGTACCAATGCACCTCTCCCAAACCAGAGTGCACAGAGTGTGGAGAAGTACTTGTCGAATCTGGAACGTGCCACTGATACTGTTGTGATCACAAAAACTGCTTCTGATTGCCTTGCACCATCATCTAAATTAGCTGACACTGTTGCTTCTACAGCCCCTGAAATTTGTTTGAGCACAGACACTGGCAATCCTTCACAGTTTGATTCAGCATCGACACTGTTGGGGCAGCAGCATTCTGCCACTACTCAGGGCTCTGTAGATCCAAAGCTACAATATGCAAGTGATGTACCAATTTCTGTGTTGTACAATGCACAGACAGCTGCCAAAAGAACAGGACAGGAGAGCAAACTTCAATTTCCTAATGAAGAGACATCTCTGCTCCAACAGGTCACTGCAGCTCGACGCAAGTCTGTGTTTGATGAAACATTAACCATCCCTCCCAGCGCCGATACAGTGCTTGGAGGAAGGAGACCCATCATGATAATACAGGAATCACAGAGTGTACGAATGTTGAATACTGTGAATGAGGCTTCAGCTCTTCTGCATACAGCATCTGGTCTGATATATGGCAGTCCTGACAGAGGTGCCACAAGTTCTGTGCTTCCAGTTTCAACACAGTCAACAGAGACAGATGTTCTGGACAGCTTGTCCAAAGGGAGCAGATCTGTGGGAATAGTTGGCAGTGTCAGTGATTCTGCCATACTGTCTGGTCCTTCACCACTGTTGAGTGACCACATGTTGGCAGTTACCCAGCCATCTATCATTACTTCTCCAACAAGTGTGAGGGTGGATGCAGTGGTCTCAGCTGTGAACAGTCATGTCCTAGGCTCAGATAATTGTGTACACTCTTCAAACACTGACAAGTTGGATGCTCTGGTGAACTCTTCAGCTGTTGGTCACATGATACCTGCACCAATCAGTCCTTCAGATAACATTGTGTTGAGGAGTACTCCAGTTGAGGCATCTCTGAGGCAGCAAGAGATTAAATCAACAGATCAGATGTCTCCTCTTTCTGTCACAGAAATGCCAGATACTGGTTTGGGGAGTTTTGATCTCCTGCCAGGTCAGCATTCCAATGTTCAGATTTCTCGGGAGAATGCTCAGTTGCTGAACGATACTATGTCAGCAGCTGTGAACAGTCATCTGCTTGTTACTCACCCCAAGGCTGAGATTGAAGCAGGTATTCAGCTGAGCACTTCTGCTCTGTCATCCACCACTGGGAATGCACTTTATACCAGTCATGGCCAGGCCTCTCCTATTGTCATGAAGAATCTGATTCTCAATTCTGCAATTGGCACCACTTCAGAAGGCCAGATCCTTGTTGCAAGTCCTACACAGACCTCACCTGTTTCTTTGAAGAGCATGCTTCTGGAATCATCAGATGCTGTGCCCCATACTCACATTCTTGCTTCAGGTTCAACTTCACCTATTGCAGTGAAGAAAATGGTTGCCACAGCATCACAGATGCTCGTTACTAGTCCTACCAATCCTTCCATGGAAAATATAATGACTTCAGCTATTGTTCATCAAGGTAGTGGCCATACGATGGCTGCAGGACTGACCTGTACTTCGCCAGTTGGCATGAAAAATATGATTTTTGAATCAGCAGCATCTGATTCTTGCTTAGCAAACCCTTCCCACACATCACCCATTGCAGTAAAGACCATGATCCTGAATTCCCAGCTTTCAGGTAATCTGGATGAGAGCGTGATCCCAAGAACAGCAGACCAGTCTGCACACATCTCTGCACAGAATACCAGGCTTAATGCTTTAGCCCAATCCACTCTGAATGGTCATGCCTTTGTTGTATCAAACGGAACACAAGTGACATCGGCACTGGACATTCACACAGGGGATGGCATAGCAATTTTGTCTGAGCAGGGACACTTGCAGCAGTCATCTGAAGCCCGCACCACATCCCCACTCATTACACAGCCTTCAGCATGCATCACCACGCTCATCACTCAGCCATCAGAACCCTCATCTCATTTGCCACTACCAGTTGGAACAACAGATGGTACATTAATCAACACAGTATTCACAAGTAGGAGTCCCACAGACCCATGCTCTTCATTGCAAGTCCACAGTTTCAATAAGGAAGGGGACCTGAGAATTGGAACGGACCTACAGACACCATGCTGTACTAATGGCAGTGCCTTGCTTCATGCCTCTCAGTTCACAACTGCATCTTCTCACTCACAAAGTACAGTTACTGGAATCACAATGTCATCTAAATTAGCAGAAGAAATAGCTGAACAGAGCAGGAACACTTCTTCACAGTTTGTTACTCAGGTGCTTCTTGGTCTGGCAGCACAGGAGAAGATGAAGAAGGATTCAGAAACTGTACTCATGTCTAGGGACAAGATTACAGAGTCCTTTCAGCAGGTGGATTTTTCTGATAGTAAGGTGCCTGAAACAAGACTCTTTGCTGCACCTGAAATGTTGAAAGTAGCAGTAGATGATCTGCTGAAATCAACAGTAGGAAATGTACCCAACTTACATTGTCAGGGTCAGGTCACAACAATGAGTGACTTGGTGCTCCCAAAGCAGCAAGAACAGGAGGTGCAGAGGCAGCAGTGCAAGGAGCAGCAGCATTCTCCTGTGCCGCAAACCAAAACATGTGTGACGGAGAACACCGCAGCTAACCCAGCACTGTCACAAAAGAAGGGTGAAGAGGGGATGGTGCCACAGGAGCTAACACAGATGTCGGAGAACGATCTGCTGAGCTACATTAACCCCAGTGCTTTTGACCAAGGTTAGTATTTCGTTGTGTCCTGGTGAAAGATTGTCATGGAATTGTGAAACTTGGATTAATAAATTACTGATGGCACACCACTTTTGACAGTGGAATTACAGTAGTTTTTGCATAACAGATTAGAAGAAATATTGAAAGAATTAGATTTGACATGATTCCCCCCAAAATTATGAAGGTACAAAACTATTCATATCAGCTGTAATTTATTAGTTCAGTTTCATACATGTGTCTTTTGATGTAACTGATAACACTTAAGGTTTATTATTTTTCTTACATACTAATGACTAAGCTTAGGATTACATACATTTTTCAGTTTGCCAAATGCATATAATCCTAAGGCTACCAATGAGTAAGTTTATCTGTACTGTGTGATGTGTTCTGACAAGTTCTAATTTCATCTCATTTTTTTTTTGTGTAAAAAAAAAGGTTATTTCTATTTATAATTCCTCCTTTCTCATGGACTTTTTTTTTTACTTGGTTTTCCCACTTGCATTTTAATCTGTAGAAAAATTTACCCAATTTGTTAATTCTGAGCTCTTATTAATAGCACTGGTTCTCTCTGTGTGTGCTATTTCATTGTGAATGTGTAGTCGTTCATCATTCAGAAATGTTCTCTCCTCTGTGTCATTTTAGATTAGTCATATGTGTATCACATTCTCTTGTAAGAGTATTATTATGCAAGTCTGTGTATGAAGTTGAGTTGCTTCTGTAATGAGTCATTGATGCTCAGGAGCATACAAGTTCTGTCTGTCAGACTTGCATGATGGTTCAGCGTTTCTTAAAATAACACTCAATTGACCTTCATTTCAGAATGTTCTTACTTGTTTTTGACACAAAATTTCAAAGTTCATCTGTAGCTTTGATGATTCTGTCATTGGCGTTACTTGAACCAAGACATAATCCAATACTGACAGTGCCATTAACACATCATTTCAAACTAGTGATACTGAAAGCAATTGCATTTTCTCCTCCTTCTCGTTCTACCCTTCTTGTTACTTGAACCATGCTTGCAACTGGGGCTCTTAGAACTTGTCTTGTGATTGTTAGTCATTGGGATCATTTAGTTGACATTGAGAAGCTCCTTGAAGCTACTAGGACAATCTGTGTGACTGCAACCCATCTCACTCATTCTCTTCAGCGTAAAGTACACTCATTTCCATCAGTTGTATTTGTATTTTGTTTATTTACTTATGTGTATTACCCCACTGAATGGACTAGAAAGTGAATAAGATACAAAAGACTCAACAGTTTAAATGTACAAATTATGTACTTTGTGACACAATTTTCACAGCACACACAGTGATAGCACCTGTCACATGGTTGGGTACACGTTAACACACTCTCCAGAAAGACACACATACCAGTAGTACCTTGGTCTCTATACATTCCATAACAGGAAACAGTAGACTCCACAGTGCAACCATCACAGAGCTAGTGGAATTTCAAGTACTTTTACATTCACCTTGCGGCAAGTACAGCTACATAATTTGGTTACCTCTGGAGAGGTCATGCTGGAGTGTGGAGTGTACTGTTTCCTGTAGTGGGCAGTACCCACCTGTAGCCAGATGTTTCTTGCTGCTCAAGATCAACTGCTTTGACAGGTATGGTGACTTACACGGGTGCCCAGTATTTAAAAAAGATGAATGTTTATGTGAATTGTCCAGAAAATGATACAGTATTGTGTTCAAACTTCAGTACTGATAGGGCAGGTAATATAGCTTTGAATTAATAATGAATCATATTTTGAATTAAATGCATTAAAATGTACACAGAATCATATGGTTAAAGCTGGGGAACATCACATGCTTTGAATTATATGTTATTTTGAATTATCCAATTCAGAATTACCTCGGTTTTGCTGTGAGAGGAAATGATTTGGTAATATAGCAACCATCCATAGTTATGTAAGTACATGGAGCCACCATGCAAGAGTGAAGTAATGCACCAAGTTCAGATACTACATAAATGGAATACTGTTCCCCCTCCCTCCCCTTCCCTCCCCAAACATTAGGAGAGAAATTATGAGTGAAAAATCACAAGGACTCGGGTCTGCTGGGATGTAATGCTATGTCAGCGGGGTTGTTTCCCAGCCTTTCATACGCACTGTGTTAATGTCTGAGGACACACATGGACACATGATCACATCCAGAAGATCTGAATCCTCAATAAAACTGCAGTGGGAACCTCAAAATCTTGCAGAGAAACTTGGGAAGTTCCAGTGATAGTTATTACAACTGTCTGCTTGGTTTCAGTGTGAACAGTCAAGAGGAAATGGTTCTTAGCCACAGTATTACTGCTTCGTGAGACACATCTCATGGTTGGTGTCCGAGTGAAGGGTAATTGCTTTTGTTGCAATATTATGTATGTAGATTTGTATTATAGTAATCTCAGCTGTACGATGATGCCAGTACAACCTGAATCTGAAGCATATGTTTTAAGTAGCTGTGGAGTTTGTATAAACCAGTTGTAGGATTAGGAGTGGCAACAGGCTGTTGTACAGTGCACATAATGCAGAGGTCAGTAATGTACATTCATAGCCGAGATTTGTAGTATTTAGTGGAAATAATATTTTTTTAAAAATTATATGGTTGCATGGTGTGACTGGGAATTACTGTACCTTGAGAGAAAACATAGGGAGGCTAGATTGGGTGAAAACAGAGCTTACCCATGTAGTGGATGAAAATGCTGACAGAACTGATTCCTTAGTGCAAATGTAAGCCAACTAAAGCAACCTATGTTAGTAGACTGACACTATATTTAGTTCAGGTTTTGCCCACTGTATCTCATTTGCTATTGTAAGCATTGACTTTAAGACGTGTATTAAACAAAGTAATAGGTGCGTAAATGGTCACATTGTGGTATTCATACAGCTTTTCTAGAGTGTTAATCAAATTAGATTATTAAAATAGAGGCAGTATTTTTTAAAAAATGCTGAACTTTCTTTGTTGGTACGAAAATATGTTTTTAATGACCACTGCCGTAGTTGGTCATCCTTGTTAAATGTTTTAATTTTTGTTGATGAATGTATGACATATTGAGTGTTACTGCTAAAATATGCCAGTATGTAATACACATGTTTGTGTGGTGCATGTATTTCTAATTGCAGTGGTGGGAATCAGATAGTTTACAATGAGCAACAGACATCCCAACACCGTGTCTCACTTAGAACTACAGTATGTTGGGACCATTTTAATGTATTCATATACATCATACGTATCTTCCACAGAAAAGGGTTTGTGCAGCAAATATATTAAAACTACAGAAGAACAAAACCACAACAGACCATAACATGTTTGTACATTGTAGTTGTTTTAATCCGAAAATTGTTGTAATTTGACTGGTTTATTGAGTGCAATGTGTTGTTTACTCACATCACAAAGGATAAAGTGTTGGCTGTTGCATTGGATTATCTTTATTTACCATACTGAGTGCTCTGAACGTAAGCTTGTCTTACCACAAATACATTCAGATTAATATTATTTATTCGTCATTTAGGAAATGTCACATTTTTGGAACAGTATCCAAAATGCTTTACAGCTTTTTCCCTTTGGGAATTGAAAAAGAAATTTGCCTTTCATTCAATGAAAGGGTCCAGCCTGGCTGCTGAGAGAGAGAAAAATCTAAATTTGAAATGCCCACAGCACTGTTGAAAGATGGCTTTATAAGGATATTACAAATATAATAAAATTTGTTCAAAAAATGAGAGGAAATTGTTGTACTTCAGTGATCACAACAGCTAAAGGTCATAATGCTCACAGTGGTGGTGTGTTATAGCTGTTTTGAAGCATTCAGTAACTCTGTAGGTTAAAACTGGATTTTATTCAGTCATTGCTGTCTTTTTCACATCATATTCCCGTATGAATTATTTTGATATTATGCCCCTAACTTTTGTCTGCTTTGGTGTTCTGAACTGCAAGTGCCACAACATTTTTAACGACTGGAAAAATGAAACAGCAGCAGTGAGATCCAGTTTAACCATTCTCTTTCATAACTGATCTGTACCTGTGCTGTTTATTGTGTTAGACTGTTGCTCCCAAAATAGTTCTTTATATGATGGAGCTCCTCTTTTGAAATAGTAGCAGTTTCTCTTCAGATTGTGTGTGTTCATTTCTTACAGAGAATGTTGTTCACATAATTGAATCTTTTAATGTCACCGCAAACAGTAATTGTGCCAATAATGGATAAAACACCAACACATGCACTTTTTACTCAACACTATTTTAGTCTAGCGTGTTGATTTCATTATCCATTATTGAATTGAAAAATGCACGGTGAAACAATGAAATTAGTAATTGTGCCAGTTTAAATCTGGAGATCAAGAAGGCCACAGTTTGGGTTTTATAACCTGTTTGCCAAATATCTTCTGGTAAAGTCATTGGAAGTAATGTAGGGACTAAATGTCACTTCGGGATGGAAAACATAAAGTTCATTGGAAGTAAGCTGTGGAGGCCGTGGCATTGCCCTATACAAAGTCACGATACATTTTCCCTCTGAAACATACAGGCCTTGTGACTTTGCAGGCACCACACTCAGACTTTCAAGGGCATACAGAGTAACTTCTTCAACTGCTGTAGGATTTTGGCTGTATACATTTATAGTGAACATGAATCATGCAGAATCTGAGGAAAATGTATCATCACGCATGTTTTATTTTTGCACAGCACTGGATTCGTCAATTCCATTTTCCACAGCTGTGTACATTGTGGGGTTGGGATGGCTTAGTATAGTGATTAGACTACAAGCTGGATGATACAGGGTTTGATTCCCAGCAAGGGCAAATGTTTTTCTCTTCTTTTAAATGCCCATATTGCTAAGGTTAAGAATGAGTAGAGCTGTACCTCGCTTTCCTTCGTATGCCTTCATGGCATAGACAGTGAAAACTTACCCTTAGTTTCTGTGTCTTGCTGTTGTATATGTTGCTGATAATGTGACATATATTGTGTACAAACCTTTGTTTATTTTATGACACTTGCATTGCCAGAGTATGCAAATGGAACTTGAGTTGCCTTTAGAAGCTCACTGAGACCATCACTAAAAAAGACATGACTGGGCACATGTGCAGCCACTCAAGTGTTGGTGGTGCCTCTGCTGATTGTATTACTGTATTTCATTTGTCAATTTTGCATATTACAAAAATTGTGTAAAATCGGAGGCATGATTTTGTGCTATGATTAACAAAATTGTACTTATACATATATGGAAATGTATGCAAACGACCAGCTTAACGCTGCACTGTGCCATTTTAATTTTACTTCATGAAGAATACCTATAAATGAATCTTCATGCAGAATTTCTGATGTTCAGTGTATAGGTACATTTCTTATCTGAAAATTGATGCATTAGACCTTATTAACTCCATGCTGCTGGGTCTGCTTGGGAAGTTAGTGGTTGCGCAGTGGTGCAAGAAATTCTTGCTTGTATGTTACCCAGGAATGCATTGCCATGTTCACAAAGCTCATCAGTCTCCCTAATAATATTAGATAATGGGTACAGACTGTGAATTGCCTCTGCATGTAACTTACGCATTCTTCTGTTACTTCCTCCTCTTTCCCCAAATATTCTCACCACTTTGTTTACAAACATTCAGATTGTTCTTCCTACAAAATGGGAGACTAACATTCACACCTCTATAGTATAATAAGTACAATTACAATACTGTACATTTTAACATTTATGTTTTCAGATAGGATGTGGGAAGACATGATGATCCCAAACTGAATTGTAGCAGGTTTTTCCTTAATTTTGTCTGTTCTTGGTTTTTCATTACTGTATTTTTATTTCTTACTTTATTTCCAGATATTTGAAATTTGGCATATTTTCGAAGCATTTGCAGTATTCATTCCTGACTTTTCATTTTTTGTCACGCATCTGTTGGCAAGATGAAAACATGTATGTAATTTTCACATTTCCAAACCATTCTTGGTACTGGCGTCTTACAGAGAGTTTGTTTTCATGTGAAGTATCCATGTTTTCACTCCAGTAAGTTAACATCACCATCTTTCAGAAGCTGCTGTTTTTCATTGAGTTTGAATCCTTCCTTATTTTCTTGGACTACCATAGTGGGGTATTGGCAAGCAAAGTTGAAATGCAGTGGGGTTCAGATCCCAGGTGTTTAAGACGAGTACAGTAAACACCCCTCCTTCAAACATTCGCAGGTTGGACATTCAAAAATTCATGACATGTGAAATACTTAACCTCTTTTACATGTTTTATTTCATATATTTTGCTTTTATTTTGTTTCATGTTTGTTTATTTTGGCAGTATCATTTCACATTTTCATATGTATTTGTTTGGTGTACATATGGTATTTTATATATTTTGATTTTGTTTGTTTTAATATATTTTTGACTTAAAAATATGGTGTTATCAGATAACACATTGCAGTTATTAATGTAAGTTATGTTTTAATCTTGTCCTAAATTTCTTTGTGTTTTGTTATGAAGCTGATGCCGTTGTAAATTGTTACATAAGGTAAAATATTCATGACACACTGGCATTACAAATATGCAACCTTTTCCTTACAACAAGCCGTTTTATATTGGAACATACTGCCATCACACCATTTAGCTGCCCACACACATGCTGTATGAGATAAAGCAGTCTACCATCATTGCTCCTGTAGAAAGCTGTGGCCAGCTGTTGTCTACGAAGTCACTATTTCCTTTCATTCCCGACACTCTTCAAGACACAGTTCATTACACACGTCAGTGGAAGGAAGGTTTTTCAGATATGCATCCTCATGGGCACATCAGTTGACGGGTTAAGGACATGGCTACAAAATTTATTCTGAACCTGTAAACCCTGGCAGAAATAATGGTTCTGTCATGGCAAGGACCCTGAAGTTTAAGGAGGAGACAGACTGCACCAAAACCTTCCCTTGCAATTCAAAGGGAACTGCAGAACACAGTACACAACCAACAGCAGATTTTTTCAGCCCAAACCCAGCAAAGTCAATGGAGACACAGACTGACTTCTTTAAAAATATGTCATTATTTTTGTGTTATATTTTACTGTTATTTTTCTTTTAGAATAAATAATTAATTATTACATACTCATTTCTGACTAGATTTTACAATTTGCCTTTTTAACACCATATGTTTTGCCAATCCATCTCCCCCTAACTCCACTTTTCACATTGAAATCTAGTTCCCACATGTGTAAGTTTACCAGAACATATCCCTTGTGAATGTTGGGAGTTTGCTGTATTTACCTATGAACATTATTGTAGGTTGCATGTCAGTACATTTTAATTAATTTCCTGGGTATGCAAAATTCTATGAGAATGTTGTATGATGTTTTTCTTCTGAGTTACGTAGTGAAACTACAATACGCTTTGGATTTACCAGTAACTTGAATACTGCATGTAAAATATTCAGTGCTATTAATATCTTAATGTTGCACATATGGAAAAATGTGAAATGAGCAGTTTCTGTCATAAAATTCAGTATATATTCAATGACTTATTTTAAAAAGTCAGTTAATAGTACAAGAGTTGATGTATGATAAAATTTGTAACTCTTCAGGATATAAATTGCATGCAACATCAACAGTGTTAACATACATTACATAAGTACTTCTTACATGTTAGGAAATGCACATGCTGGTGCATTCTCTTTGCTGTTTCTCTTAGACTATCTTACACATTTTAATTATCTCAAAAACAAGACTACAACTTTTGTTAAATTTTTAGCTACAATAAATATTTAGTGAGTGGTAATTTAGATGTGGACAGAAACATAGTGTCCTTTACTGCTGTAAAATTCTGATGATGATGCAATGTGCTCATAAATTTTAGTGAAACTCCACACATCAAAATTCATGGACAGAATATATGCCAAAACTAATGAGCACATTTTTTAATTCATGTGTTATGAATATGCCAAACACTCATATAATCAATATTGTTGTATTGCATTTTGTTAAAGTGTGATGCCATTTTGTAACATATATAATTAGAAGTTTGGAGACAGACTTGAAGATTATGCACTTCACTGTTTTTGAATATCATAAGCACTCATCAGAAGAGCATTTTTAATGATTTTACAATTTATCATTATACAGTGGTTATAAGTTTTTCACACATGTGTACATAGCCAATGGACTATTTCATTGTACTCCCAAATTTTTGTACTTTTCTACTATATCGCAGTAGGAAAACATCTGATGAGTAGTAGGTCCATCACACTCCACTGA
>Ga0209629_10001851_pt1 | contig 13828 bp, 9 predicted proteins | sample TergutCu122P5_FD_187286 | JGI IMG/M metagenome (GOLD analysis project Ga0209629, IMG submission 187286) | Cubitermes ugandensis P5 segment gut microbial communities from Kakamega Forest, Kenya - Cu122 P5 (SPAdes) (version 2) | ecosystem: Host-associated > Arthropoda: Insects > Digestive system >... | reverse complement strand
TTCGGCTCCGCGATGGGGTAAGCCCGCGCTTCGATCTTTGTATTTTCCTGTGACATGTATGGGAATCCCTCCAAGTGTTTCATGTAGAATTTAGTGTGCCGTGAAAACGCTCTTCGCCAGGCTTCCGGTCTTAAAGAGCGCGAAACAGAGCAGTACCGTATAGCCCGCCGTCGCCCAGATCGCGGCGTGTGCGCTCCCGCCTGACGGAATGGTTTGAACCAGAATCGCGTAGATCGCCACGCAAACGATAATGAGAAAACCTTGGAACGCCAGCGCAAACAGGGATTTCAGGTAGTTATTGCCGAGCTGCCCCCATTCCCGGTTCGCCATCGTCGCCAGCGGGATCGGCGCGATTGCCACCGTGAGGTAGATCTCGATCATGCGCCCGAAGATGATGACGAAAATGACGATGGTCAGGATCTCCAGACATAGGCTGACGACCCAGGTCTCCAGCCACAGCCCGACAAGCTCCCAGATTCCCATCGCGTCCAGCATCGTCTGCAAGTTGGCGAGGGCGTCGCCGACGCCGATGTTCAGGTTGCCCTGGATGAGGCCCGCGCTGGTGTTCACGACATTCTGCGCCAGCCCAAAGACGCCCATAACGATGGCGAAGGTGTGGGTGAGGATGAACACCGCGACGAAAGTTTTGAAGATCCACTTGAATATTTCAAAGCCGTTAAAATCCGACGATTGCTGTCAAGGTGTTTTTTCAAAAACATATTAAAAAGCATTTGAAAACCCCAGAATGATGGATTAACAAATTTTCTGGGGTTATTTCTATTTGCCTATTGACAGCAATGATTTTCGATGTTAATATTACATATATGAATTTAATATATGTGTTTACGAGTGCTTTTTCACATAAATTTTGAGATTTGGAGGTAGGAACAATGCTTGGAGCAATAATCGGAGACATCGTAGGTTCTGTCTATGAGTTCAATAATATAAAAACAAAGGATTTTCCATTGTTCAGTAAGCGCAGTTTTTTTACCGACGACACGGTTATGACTATCGCGGTTGCCAATGCGCTCATGAACGGCGGCACGGCTGATAACTTCATAGATTCGATGAAAAAGTTCGGTAGGCTTTACCCGGATTCCGGCTATGGCAGTCACTTCGGAAGCTGGTTGATTTCAGATGACCGTGAGCCTTATAACAGTTTTGGCAACGGCTCGGCGATGCGGGTTTCTCCCTGCTCTTGGTTTGCGAAATCCCTTGATGAAGCTGAAATCCTCGCCGCGGTGTCGGCCGCTGTGACACATAATCACTCCGAAGGTATTAAGGGCGCGCAGGCGACCGCCGCCGCGATATATCTCGCCCGTATAGGAAAATCACGTACAGAAATTAAAGAGTATATCGAAGATATATATGAGTATAATCTGAGCCGGAAACTCGACGACATCCGCCCCGTCTACCGATTCAATGAAACCTGTCAGGAAACCGTGCCGGAAGCCATAATCGCCTTCCTTGAAAGCCACGACTTTGAAGACGCAATCCGCAACGCGATTTCTCTCGGCGGCGACAGCGACACACTCGCCGCCATCACTGGCAGTATAGCTGAAGCGGCTTACTATATACCAAGCATCATTACGACAAACGCTTTTCATTACTTAGATGATTCGCTTTCATCAGTGATAAACGCATGGCTCGACAAAGTCAATACTTTTGTAATTAATGCTCGTCGTGATGATAGTGAACCATTCGGCGCTATTGTAAAAAAGCCCTACTGGAAAACGAGAGAATTTTCAAAACCGCATTCTATAAAAACCGAATTTCACTTAACCGAAACACAGTACGCCAGAATACGATTTGGCCTACTGCCCGAGCAAATGGAAGATAAGTGGTTCGCGTACTTTGAGGGCGGGCAAATATGCTTTCACCGTTCATGGACGGGGGCAAAGATTTACGAAGCGAAAATAGAAAAAGCCGATTCATGCTACACCATTTCCAACCTTGTGGTAGAGCGCGACGCCGAATTTTATTCCAACACGGACGATGCTGAAGACATCCGCTTATTCCGCTTCCTATTCGGCAGAGGCTTATTAGGTTTGGATGTTGAAACCCCATTCAATCCCGATAGCGAAACCGATGTTCTCCGTGGGTGGAGCAACTTCGGAAAAATGATTTTGTAAAGGGCTGAATGAGATGAAAATTACAGATATTGTTCAGCAAATAAACGATAAATTTGTTGACTTCTACCCGCATTTTAAGGAGTTCCAGCAAAATTATGAATACCGCGCCTATTGGGACAAATGCATTGAAAGCGTACAGGACAGGGACTTTCTTGTTTGCGTGATATTCTGCAACGATGTATTTGCCATTCCGCCGGTCAAGACCTTTTTGACCTATTACCGCGATGATTTTATCCTTTTGACAGGCGACAAGCGAGCGACGCTGGATACTTTTGTGAAGCGGGCAATCGGCGCGTTTTGGGGCATGACGTTCAAGTTCGTGCTTGGATATTCAGAACAAAAAAGCGTTTCGGTTTCGATGAACGAGTATTTTATGGTCAAGACGGCGAGCGTTTTCAACGGCGCGAGCAAGCCGCGCGAGATTGAGTGACAAGGGGGTTGCCGTATGGCGCAAATCACAATTCATAGAGGCACCCATCAAATTGGCGGCTGCGTAACAGAAATCTCGGCGGACAACGCCCGTGTTTTTATCGACATCGGCGATAATTTACCCGGAGAAAATCATAATAATTCTGAATTACCGCCGATTGACGGACTGACGGCAGGCTCGTGTGATAACAGCGCCTTGTTCCTCACTCATTACCACGGCGACCATATTGGGTTGCTCGACCGAGTGCTGTCCGAAATTCCTGTTTATATGGGTAAGACGGCAAAAGCGATACAACTAAATTCCGCAGAACGAGTATCTCCCAATAAGGTTTCTATGCTTGAAAAAATACAAACTTTTGCGCCTCTCGACCGCATAAAAAATGGGGATATAACCGTCACTCCCCTGATGATAGACCATTCGGCTTTTGACGCATATATGTTTCTGATCGAGGTTGACGGAACGAGGATTCTTCACACGGGTGATTTCCGGCTCCACGGTGTCCGCAGCAGAAAAACGCTGAAAATGCTGGACTGTTACGCGAAAGGCATCGACTATATAATCTGCGAGGGAACCACTCTTTCGCGCAACGCCGAGCCGCCTATGAGCGAGCATGAACTACGCCGGAAAGCCGCCGAACTTATGGAAAAATCGCCATATGTGTTTGTGTTGTGCGCGTCAACAAACATCGACCGCATAGGCGCGTTTTACCACGCCAATCCAAAAGGGAGATTGTTCATTTGCGATAAATATCAAAAGAAGCAGCTCGAAACCGTCCGTCAGGCCCACGCGGATAAAAGCGACTTTTATGATTTCAAATATGTGCTTGACTACGCGCCCAATCTTGATAAACTTATGGAAGAACGCGGATTCTGTATGCTTGTAAGGCAAGGCGCTTTTTTCCAACGAGTGATGGAGAGGTACAAAGGGCGCAGCCTCGTGATTTATTCCATGTGGACGGGATACATCGACGAGCGGGCGCTGAACAGCGGATTGCGTGATTTTCTGTCGCCGTACCCCTATCAGGTATTGCATACAAGCGGCCACGCCTCACCGAATGATATAAAGAGATTATACGATTCCGTGAAACCCAATCGCGGATTGATACCAATACATACTGACAAGCCGGAATTGTTCCGGGGGCTGATACCAGACGGGACAATTATACTTCTTGACGACGGAGAAGCGTGGCAATTATGACATTATCCCATGATTTTTTAGAACGGTTAATGTATGCCCTGAAAAACGAAACAGATGGTTTTATGGCAACTGTTTTAGAGCCGAGCGGAATTGGATTGCCGGTCTATGTAATTTGTAATTGTTACGGGATAGACAGAGGACGGTTTTTAATACCCAAAAAGCATAGAAAAATGATTGTCGAGATAGCCAAAGATGATAACAGCAACAGGCGCTGTAAAAGATTTGATTGGAGAAAAACGATACCTATTGAGGTTTCCGAATCTCCGAAAATTCTTTTGACAGGCAAAAGGCTACGGTGGGCGCTTTCGGTTTTTACCAAGCAGGAATTGGAACCCATATATAATTTTGTTTCAAGACATCGCCGCGCAATAGAGCGTCATTGGCTGGGAGAATCCGATTCTGAGGAATTGATACGGGAACTGGAGGCGAGCAATCATAGCGGAACAAGATAATTCTGCTGATGGATATGTTGGGCTGTTCTTCGTTGTTAATGGAAAACTTTTGCTCCATACATGCCCGCTTGCAGAAGGGGAAAATTACGGAGATTTTATCAACTACCCTGAAAGCCACGACGATGTTTGGCAGCGCGAATATTATCGCAAATTCCACGTCGATTTTGACTATTACCCTCGCGGGCGTATCGTTTTCAATCGCGTGACCGGCATTTACTTTCTTTATCACGACCCATGCGCGGCTGAGGTGGCGGAATCCCTGCGCGAGCGTTACCCGGAGGGGAAATGCGTAATCGGGCTGGACGAGCATTATCAATGTCATCAGTGTAATATTAACTATATAAAATAAAAAACAGGAGGTACAAAATGGCAGAGTTTACACGTTGGCTGAATCCCAAAACAATCGAGGCATTGAAACAAGAAAATTTATACAAGGAAAAATTGAAGCCGGATATGGAGGCCGGCAAGATTTTCTTTGCTATCCGGCCCGGGCGTTGTTCGTTTTATTACAAGGGCCGTTCCTTGTTTTCTTATGACGGCAAAGCGTTTTCGGCAAATAGTAAATTTGCTTTTGTGCCAGAGGGGAAAGAAGCTTATATAACAGAAGCAAAACTCAGCTCTATGAATCCTGAAAAGGATTTTTGCAGGGCTTATCCTAAGATAATGGAGCGCGCCGCGTTATATGCTGATACAGAGGCCGATGGCGTGTCCGTGCTGTATGAATTTGCTCCCCCTACTAAACAAGAGCGATATTTTATCGTGGATATTGAAGTGGTTTTTAATCCTGTAAAAGATACCGAAAACCAAGATGGTGAAGCGGAAAATCAGAATGATGAAAAACAAAGTAAGACCGATCGAATTGATATTTTGCTGTATGATAATACCAAAAAACAGTTGGTATTTTGCGAGGCGAAACACTTTTCAAATCCTGAAATATGGGCTAAGCCGGGCAACACGCCAAAAGTTGTAGCGCAATTGGATAAATACAATAGGCAAATTCGAGAAAAAAAGGGCCAAATAATAAAGGAGTACGCAAACGCTTTTGAGGCGTATAACCAGTTGCTGGGTATAAATTTGGATAAACCTGAAAGCGTGTGCGACAAATGCGGTTTACTTATATTCGGCTTTAGTAGACAGACGCAGGATAAAGTCAGAAAACTGATCGCCAGCGAAAGCCTTGAAGGCCACAGATGTAAAATAATCGGCAGTACCGCTAATCTGACTGCCAAAAGCCTGTTTGACGAACTCGTATAATGGTGCAATTTTATATAGTGGCAAAGAATCAACTATGGTTATAAGAAGGAGGAAATCGAATGAAGTTGGCTGAGGGATTAATTGTCCGTGCGGATTTGCAAACGAAAATCCGGCAGGTAAAAAACCGCATGGGACAAAACGCAAAAGTACAGGAAGGCGACGAACCCGGCGAAGATGTAAAAGAGCTTGTATCGATGTACGAAACTATGATGACGGAATTGGAGAGTATAATCCTCCGTATCAACAGGACGAACTCCAACACTCCGCTTGATGGCGGAACGCTTGCGGACGCCATTGTAAGACGCGATTGTATGAAATCGAAAATCAGCGCATACCGCGAACTGTGCGACAACTCGTCCATCACGCAAGACAGATACAGCCGTTCCGAAGTAAAGTTTGTGCGCTTTGTCAACGTAGCGGAGACTCAGAAGAAAATCGACGATTTGTCCAAAATGTATCGTGAATTGGACACTAAAATGCAGGGGCTTAACTGGACAACTGACCTGCTTGACTAGCCAAACAGTTTGGTAGAAACGAAAGAGTGCGGCGAACCCGGTAAGGCGGGCAACCCTTACACACGGACATTTGTCCTCTGGATTATTTCAATCCTATGGCGAGGGAATTTTCATACAGTTTTCGCCATACAAATGAATGTCCATACATGTTACCGCAAAGCGCGGAGTTTTACTGTTAGCACCAACGCCGAGTTTTCGTTTCGAGGGTGGGTATGGGGAATCTGTTTGGCATAATTGGTAAAATGTGAATTGGAGGTTTCGGCATGGCGATTCAAACAAGCGGCACGAGTAAACAATGTGTTACCTGTCAGCATTTTGCTGGAGCGCGCGCAACCGATGCCGTCAAACGAAACGTGCGTTATGACTCAGGTACAAAAGGGTTATGCGCGAAAACAAAAATGAGCAAAGCGGCCAATCAATCCGGCTGCCCGAAGTGGGAAAAATGGAGTATGCTAAAATAGGGGAAAATGAGCCGGAGGCAAGGAATCCCTGCCTCCGGCACTCGGCCCTATATATCCATTCCCCGCGCTCGTGTCGGCTGCGCCCTCCGTGTCTCCACATCCACAATTTCGTGAACGCTCCTGCGAATTTTTTCAACCTTCGCGGTTTCATCTTTGAGTGAGCGATATTCCCGATACAGCCCCTCCCGTTCGGCGGTTTTCGCGGTTAGTTCCTCCCGCCATTTTGTAACAGGGGGCAGCTTCTTTGGATCGAAACGACTTTGCAGTACGTCCCGCAAATATTTCTCCGCGTTCTCAAACATCGCCAACTGCGGGCGGAACAACTCATAATATTCGTTGGCGTCGTCGAGAGCCTTTTGAGCTTTCCTTTCAGCACCGAAGCCGGTAGCCTTTTTAAGCGTTTTGTATTGAGCGTAGAGCTTTTCATATTGCGTTTTGTTTCCCCGGTATTTCTTGAAGTTTTCGCTGTGTTCGATATGGAGTTTCAACGTATCAATCCGTCGGCTGGCTTTCTTCACATCTTCGCCGATTGAATAGACTTTGCCGTACATCGAATTGACCTTACTCTCCAATCCCGCCATGTCCAAAATGTGATTCTCTTGCAGGAATAGCTCTCAGTCATAACCAGCTCTCCGGCACGGTGTCGGCGGGCAGTCTCGGTGCGCTGACAAATTTAGACGTTTTAGACATCTCGAATAACCAACTGCGCGGGGAGTTGCCATCGGACATCACAAAGATTCCCGTCGTCTACGCCGAAAACAACTACATGACCGGAGACGTGTTGGCGTCTCTCGTGAACAACGCGGGGAATTTTTGCGACGGGGCGACTACAAATCAGTTCCAGCTCAGCGCGCCTTCATCGGTACAGATTTGGGTGGGTACTAAGACGGATCTCTGTTCATATTTAAAGAGTGTGGGCGTGGGTGCAAAACCGAATCTGCCCAGCGATTGTTACACCGTTACGCTCAACGACCCGACCGGCAAGGTCGAGCTGACACAGGACGCCAACGGCATCTATTATGTGACAGCAACACAAGCCATCGACGCCAAGGATGGCGTCACCGTCACGATTACGATCTTGGATAACGACGGCTCCGCGCTGTCCACGATAACCTTCACGCTCACGGCGGCGATCGTTGTCTTACCCACCCCAGCACCTTCGCCCAGCCCATCCCCGGCGGGCACGCATGAGCCGTATATTACGGGCTTCCCGGACGGCACTTTCCGGCCCAATGATCCCATCTCCCGCGAACAGGTGGCGGCGATGGTCACGCGGGCGCTGGATTTGACTGTAAATACCTCCGGCGTGTCCAGTTATCCCGACGTGGCAAACAACCGCTGGTCGCTGAGCTATATCGAGACCATGAAAGACTACGGGTATATGATCGGGTACACGGACAACACATTTATGCCAAACTTTGCCATGACGCGCGCTGAACTGGCCACCTGCTTAGTGCGTATCGCTCAGAGCGAAGGCAAAGCGGCTACGGGTGCGATGAAAGATTTCACCGATGTGGCGCCGGGCGCGTGGTATACGGATGCCATCCGTCAGGCTTCGGCTCTGGGGCTTATCCTGGGTTATGACGACGGCACGTTCCGGCCCAACTCGCTTATTACACGCGCGGAGGCCGTGACGATGATGAACCGGCTTCTGGGCCGTGATCCGGCCACCGCTCCGGCGCTGCAAACCATACCGTGCCCGTTCAGCGACATTAACAGCACCCACTGGGCCTACTGGCAGGTCATGGAAGCCAGTGTGAAACACGCGCATTAAGGCATTTAAGAGTTAAAAAAGAGCAATGATTAGGAGCGGGGAGGCTCAATACATATGAAATCAAACTTGCTGAAAAAGGCGCTGTCCGTGATACTCTGCGTCTGCATGGTCGCGGGATTGATGCCGGTTGCCGCCAACGCGGGCGAGATCACCGGCGGAACCTATGACCCAACGGCGGGAGACCTTACGCTGCAATTTGGCTTTCAATACACGCAATATGTGAACATCGCCATCTACCTGAGCACCGTGGATGCCAGCGGTACGCAGGGCCCGCAGAGTTTTGTCGGCTACATCGCGCAAGGCTATCTTATGACCGGCGCGAGCGATCTCGAATCCCATGTCGCGGCGGATAATATGGATACATGGGTTGACCCTTATACCCCCACCACCGCCACAGATCCGGGGCTTGTCTTTCTGTCGGATGATGGCCTGTATACAACGACTACAAACTTCGCCGGGCAGACAATTGCCCCTACATTGATGATGCAGCATACGCTGGACTGGGACGGGACGATCAACGGTACTCCTGTCATCGATACCAGTGTCGCGGGCTCGTTTGTGCTCGCTATTGAGATTCAGCCTCTGGGCCGCCCGGATTTGAACGATCTCGCCACCGGGGTTACTTACTCTTGGACGAGCAAATATCCAATTCAATCTTCGGTTCTGGTGTCCTATACCCCGGTTGATCCGGGCACCGATCCGGGAACTGATCCAGGCACTAGACCGACGCCGACGTTCAACGTCAAATATGTGATGATCAAGGGCAGCTTTTCAGACAGCGTTTTGAAGTCTCTGACTGAGGTTATGAAAAGCGGCAGCGCAAATTGCAGCTCCATTAATTATCCGAATAGTCCTGATAGTAATGTATTAGACACTAATGTTGGGGATCCAGTGGATGTGGTGACCGGGGCGTTTCATTTTATGTATCAAGATTTGCGTCTGGAAGGCACGATTCCGCTCACATTCCTGCGCACCTATTATTCGATCTACGAGGATGGCTGCTTCGGAACCGGATTCTCCAATAGCTATGATTACAAGTTGGTAGAGGAAACGGATACGGGTAAGGTCACCGTGACCGTACCGGGAGGCGAACAAATTATATTCTTCAGCGACAGCACCGGCGCTTACACGCAGCAGCGGAGCAGCGATTTTACGCTGACTGGGGATTCCTCCACCGGCTGGGTTATGACGCACAAGGACGGGGCAACCTTCGACTTTGACGCAAGCGGCCTGATCCAAACGATCCACAACCCAGACGGCGTACTCGAAGCCACTCTTACATACAACGGCAGCGGAGAGCTTACGGAAATCGACGGCGTTCCCGGCTCCTTCTATCTGGCATGGGCCAGTGGCCATATCGTCAGTGTGACAGACAGCACCGGGCGCGCGGTCACCTACGGCTACACCGGGGACAAGCTCACGTCCGTCACCAACGCGGACGGCAGCACACTGAACTATGGTTACGACAGTAACGGGTATCTCTCCACGCTCACGGACTTCACGGGCACTAAATATCTGGAGAACACGTACGACAGCCAGGGCCGTGTGACCGGGCAGACCTTCTGGAAGGCAGATCAGGTTCTCACCACCACGGTCAGTTATGACGACACAAGTCTCACAACAACCTGCACAGACTTTAATGGCCGCACGACGACCTATTACTATGACGCTAACCGCAATATTCTACAAACCGTGGATCAGGACAGCAACACGGCATCTAATACCTATGCCGGAGATACCGCGGATTCCATCACGGACAATCAGGGCAACAGTACCTCATATCAACTGGACGCTAACGGAAACGTCGCGCTGGTGACCTATCCTGACGGCTCGACGACGGCCTATACCTATGACGGCGACCACCATATTACCTCCATCACCGACGGGCTGGGAAATACGGAATACTACACCTACAGCGGGGCACAGTTAACCACATACCAAGATAAAAACGGCAATACGACGAACTATACTTACAACAGCCTCGGGTTGCTGTACACGGAAACGGACGCGCTGGGTTTTGTGACGACGTACAACTATGATCCACAGGGGCATCTGCTGAGTGTAATATACCCAGATACAGGGGCGGTGACGATAATCTACGACGCAGTGGGCCGGATTGCCAGTTTCACGGATCAGATGGGTCAGACAACCAGCTATACCTACAGTGATATGGGAAAACTGATGACGGTGACAGACGCGCTTAACAACATCACGAGTTATGAGTACAACGCCAACGGCTTCACGACGAAAACCACCGACGCCCTGGGCGGCATGACCAGCACGGTTTACGGCGTCAACGGCCAGCCCATGTCCTCCACCGACGCCAACGGCGGCGTGACGGCGTATACCTATAACGCGCAGGGGCTTGTGAGCGCGGTCACCGACCCGATGGGCAATGCGACCCAGTGTTTCTACAACGACAAGGGCTTGCTCGTCAAGACCATTGACCCGGCGGGCAACGCGACCACATATAAATATGATTCTCTTGACCGTCTCGCCTCCACCACCGACGCGATGGGTAACACCACGACCACAGGCTATGACAGCATGGGCCGCACCATCGGCACGACCGACGCGATGGGCAACCACACGACCTACTATTATGACGCCTGCGGGCGCACATCCCAGGTCGCGGACGCCGACGGCAACAAGACGATCTACACCTACGACGCCAACGGCAACCTCCTGAATACCAAAGACGCCAACGGCAACATCACGAGCTCTATCTACGATCCGCTCAACCGCGTGTCCGCCAGCACGGACGGTGCGGGCAACACTACCCATTACGCCTACGATCCAATGGGCCGGACAAAAGCGGTCACCGATCCCAATGGCGGCGTGACGAAATACGTCTATGATCTGGCCGGGAACCTGCTCTCCAGCACGGACGCGCTGGGGAATATCACCGCTTACGACTACGACGCGCTCAATCGGGCCGTTCAGACGATCAACGCGGACGGCAGTATCAAAACCTCCGCCTACGACGCCCTGGGCCGGGTGACGATGTCCACGGACGAGCGCGGCAACAGTACGAGCTATGAATACGACGCCAACGGCAATCTCGTAAAATCCACAGACGCGCTGGGCGGCGTCACGGCGTATGTCTATGACAAAGACAATCGCCAGACAAGCATCACATACCCGGACGGCAGTACGGTCGGCACCGCCTACGACAGCCGGGGTTTGACGACGGCGATCACAAACCAGTTGGGTTTTGTCACGCAATACGACTACGACGCCCTGGGCCGTACCGCCAGCGTCACCAACGCCACAGGCATGGTGACCGGCTACACCTATGACAAAAACGGCAATCTCCTGACCACGACCGTCAATGGGACGGTCACACAGACCAACGCCTATGACAAACTAAACCGTGTTGTCTCCGTCACGAACGGTCTCAACTTCACAGAAAGTTATGCCTATGACGCGGTAGGCAACGTCACGGCTGACACGGATCGCAACGGCAATGTCACTACATATACCTACTTTGGCAACTATGCCCTCAAGACCACCACCGACGCCTTGGGCGGGGTAACGAGTTACAAATACGACGGCAACGGCAACCTCCTGAGCACGACCGACGCCAACGGAACCGTCACGAGCTCGGTCTATGACGCGCTCAACCGCGTCATCAGCGGAAAGGACGGCGCGGGCAATGTCACCACAACCGCCTATGACGTTATGGGACGGACGGCCTCAGTCACAGATCCCAACGGCGGCGTGACACAGTATGCCTACGATCCGGCGGGAAATATGCTCTCCGTCACCGACGCGCTGGGCTATAAGACTTCCTATGAATACGACGCCCTGAACCGGGCCGTCAAGACGACCGAACCCGACAACAACTTCCGCGCCTCTGTGTACGACGCGATGGGCCGGGTGACCAAAACCACCGACGAGCGCCTCAATAGCACAACCTACACCTATGACGCCTGCGGGAACCTCCTGACCTCCACCGACCCCCGCGGCAACAGCACAACCTATACTTACAACAAGATCAGCCAGCCGCTTACCACAACCTATGCGGATGGCGGCGTGGTCAGTTACACCTACGACGGCTTTGCGCGCAACGATTCCGTCACGGATCAGAACGGTAATGTCACAAAGTACGTCTATGATATTCAGGGCCAGATGACTGACCTCACCAATGCCGTGGGCGTAAAGACCACCTATACCTATGACGGCAACGGCAATCTCCTGACCACAGCCGTCAACGGTACGACGACACAGACACAGGCTTATGATGCACTCAACCGTGTGACCTCCGTCAAGGACGGTCTTAATAACACGGCCACGACCGTGTATGACGCGGTGGGCAATGTGGTCAAGTCCACCGACCGCAATGGCAACACGACGACTTACACCTACAACGGCAATTACGCTGTTGCTACAGTCACCGACGCGCTGGGCGGGGTGACTGCCTACACCTACGACGGCAACGGCAACACCCTCAGCGTCACGGACGCGCTGAATCACGCGACCGCCTACGCCTATGACCTCGACAATAACCTGACCTCCACCACCGACGCGCTGGGCGGTGGCTCCAGCACCACCTACAACAACCGCGGCTGGGTGTCCAGTCAAACCGACGCCAACGGCGGAACGACGAGCTACCGCTATGACGCCACAGGCAATGTCACCATCATCACGGATCCGCTGGGCAACAGATCAAATAATGCCTACGACGCCAACGGCAATCTGACGACCGCCACGGATCGGGAGAACGAGCACACGACGACCTCCTACGATGTCATGAACCGACCCATCAGGGTGGTAAACGAGCTCAACCACGCCACAACCTCCGCCTACGACCTCTGCGGCAACCTCATCTCCCAGACTGACGAGAACGGCCACAAGACTACCTACACCTACGATGGCCTGAACCGGCTGCTCACCACGGCCAACGCCCTGGGCAGTGTGCAGACCACCGCCTACGACGCCTACGGCAACACGGCCAGTTACACCGCAGACGGCGGAAACGGCAGCCGCGCCACGACCACCTACGCCTACGACCTCAACAACAACCTGCTCAAGGAGACCGACCCCGCTGGTAACGCGACCGCCTACGTCTACGACAAAGAGGGCCACGTCACCCAGAAAACCGACCGGGACGGCAACGTGACCGCTTACGCCTACGATGCCGTGTACAATCTGACCGCCCAGGCGGACGCTGCGTTTACTTACGACGCGGTGGGAAATCGGTTGACTGCGGCCAACGCCAGTGGTACAATTGGATTCACCTACGACGCGCTCTACAGAACAACGCAGGTGCAGAACGTTGATGGCACCTTCACAAAATACGCCTATGACGCGGTGGGCAACCGCACGTCCATGACCTATCCCGATGGCAGCGTCGTCACCGCCACCTACGACCTCAACGGCAACGCCGCCAGCTTTACGGACGCGGACGGCACGGGCGCGGCCTACGACTACGACCGGGAGAACCGGCTGCTCAAGACCAATTTTAGCGATGGCAGCACGACGGAGTTTGCCTATGACAAGCTGGGGCATCTCGTTTCGCAGCAGGAAGTGCTGGCGAATTACCAGACCCTGCGGCAGACGAGCTACGCCTACGACGACGCGGGTAATCTCACCTTCAAGCTAAGCACGGGC
>Ga0209629_10001850_pt1 | contig 13828 bp, 6 predicted proteins | sample TergutCu122P5_FD_187286 | JGI IMG/M metagenome (GOLD analysis project Ga0209629, IMG submission 187286) | Cubitermes ugandensis P5 segment gut microbial communities from Kakamega Forest, Kenya - Cu122 P5 (SPAdes) (version 2) | ecosystem: Host-associated > Arthropoda: Insects > Digestive system >... | reverse complement strand
CCCCCCCCAAAAAAAAAGTAGAAGTAGGTGAAGAAAGCAAATTTACAGCAGTAATAATTAGCAGCATTTACAAGAATTTTTCCCATTGTCATAAAAATACTCAACACAATACACTATGTCTTGTAAGCAAACTCCTTCCTGCTTCAGGTGAAACCACCAATTCTAAAACATCTCTCCAAACATGTAACATAGACATCATCATAATTCACGCGCTAGAAACAAAAACCAATTTGAAATTTAAATTTTATATTTTCTTATTGTTGAAAAGTTTTTTAGGGTTGCATATTTGGAATTTTTATTTTTAGAGGTCTTGGTTTTTGTTCCTGACGTGTGAATTATGTTTATATGTGTGTTCTATTTTTGGTCAACTGTGTTTTAGGATTAGTGTTTTCACCTGAAGAAAGAAACAGTATACTTCTGACATGTAGTGTATTGTGTTCTTTTGATAATTCATCTATGTTTTATACATGCTGGTTTGCTGGGCTCCCTGATGATGATCTGAAGAAATCCAAACGTGTCGGAGTCTTGGTGCATTGTATGCAAAACTTTTTTTTTTTAATTTGTGCATTTGTTGGTGTTAACTATGAAAGTATTTCACTTACATCTCAGGTCATTTAGGACTTACAACCAGTTACCATCACGCCAAATGCTAAAAGTTTTGCCCAGGTTGCACATTATTTTATGTTCCAGAAAAATGATTCATATTTCCCATAGATATATTATCATACATCATTTCAGTGACCAAAATGATACAGTGTTAGTGTCATCTGCACCTCACAAATTTACATGTCATGTTACTCATGACTGGGTGCCTTCCAGGTCAAATCAAGTTTTGTGAGAGTTGGTGAACTACTTCAGAAGAAAAAGGGTGATACAGACTGCATAGTACTCTAATGAAGAAGGGATAGTGGCTAAAAATATCACACTAAGATATACAGATAATAGCATTTACGATTTAATGAAAAAAAAAAATACACATATTCAGTAACAACAGTTGATGATATACAATTAACTAACATATTCTGTACACAAAACTTAACAATGTTATTAATGTGTTTCTTTATTATACAGTCTTAAATAAACGAATATAGTTATACTGCTGCTTGTAACTTAATGCTAAACACTCAGCCCCTGCAATAAATTTGTTTTACATGTGTGTGAAAAGCCATGAAGTATGTATTTACTTCGGAGCAAATGTATATGATAAAGTTACTGCTTAGTAACTTCCACTATTTGATAATTATTTGAAAAAATTCAATAATATCCAAGGAAATAAAACTAAATTCAATACAAAACACACAGAAAAACAAAACAAATGTGTTCCATCTTTGACTGAAATTTACATTCCTTAAAAAATGCCCACTGAATAACTCATCATGCTTATTATTTTGATTATCCCTTTACCCTCCATTTTAAATAACATCAACTTGGTTTACATATTCTCATTGTAAGCCACATTTCAAAGCTGAACATTTAGGCCATTCACCATGAAGTATTATAATATGTAAAGAGAAATCTGCTGTGTGATTTTGAAACACATGCAGAGATTATGAATGTCCAGTAATTTAAGGAATAATAAGTATACACCAAGATAAATTTCAGTGAGGTTCATGCTTCATCACATAAGATAGATCTTGCACCAAATAAATCTGCCATGATGTAGAACACAAATTTGAACAGTCCCCATTCTTCCATATCTCACTCCTTCATCCCTAAAGTTGCAGCATATACAGTCTACTCTTAGCCATGGCATTAACATTATTTTGCAATGCAAATGTCTGGAAAGTGGTCCACCTCTTACCCTGCATACGTGGCAGCGCTGCTCATGAAGGATTTTGGTTCGACACATAATATATTTAAACAGAGTTACCAGCATGGTGACTACAGACTATGTGGCAAGTGTGGTGGCTATGTACATCTCTGTTTGCAAACAGCAATGCCCCCTGCTCAAATACAGATCTCTGCAACCACTGTGGTCCTAGGTTTCTGTGACATTGGTATGTGGAAATTCTGTTTGTCTTCTGTTTTTATAATTGCTAGCAGCTTCTTTTACTTCCCTGCCTGTTACATTAACTTCTTCTCTCACATACTGCAGTCAATTTATCTGTTTTAGACTTAATGCTATAAATTCAATGATGTCTTTGTAGACAACAGTTTAGGAGACTATTAATAGATTAAGTCCTGTTTTGACATAACTGATTGCCTAAAACTACTCCACTGTAGAGAGCCACCACAAATGTTGCAAAACATACAAATTCATATAAAATTATCAGAAAATGCAAAAACCAAGAGAACAAATCAAAACAATGGCAAGAAACGAACTTAAATTTTATTGTTTTAGGACTTAAAAATACTGTCCTGCATTGGCAGTGCAAAGGAAAAAGTTCCTATACAAAGCATAAAGAAGGTCACTCCCTGGTTCTACAAGCCTGTATTCCCTTAACTGCTTTATCCTACACACTAATATATGCAACACTGAAAAGAAGGTAAACTGAGAAAGTTTCTGTCAGTAAATTTCCATGTGCCCTTCTTTCATGGAATGACATGCGTACATGATATGTGATTTCAACGCATACACAGCTCAGCATCTTTGGAAAAGTTCTGAGTTAATTTGAGTTTCTAGACACACTGTATTATATGCAGATGTTAACCAGGCCGTAAATGCCCATTGTGTTCAGTGCTACTATTGTTATTCCCAACAATTACACATTTCAAAGGCTTCAGTTCTAGTGGACATGAAGGTTACATCATTCTAATTGAAAAGCAGAAGGTGATAAGCAAGGTCTACCAGATTCCAATACATATTTGTGAAAATGCTGTTTATGAACTGTAAGATCTAGGCCAGTGACTGACACACTACTTGTGTAAAATCCTGTAGTTCTGTAAGGCATATCATTATTACCAAGGGTATAAAATACTTCTGCAGTGAAATTAGAAATCCTAACTTTAAGTGTTCCATGTACACTCGTGTCAACAAAAATCCATCGGCCCGAAATTTTCTAAGTCGCAAAACAGAAGTGACGTGCGGTACAGTTGCCATCATAATTTGAGTCGTTTTACTTTCCCCATATTTGCGCATTCGTGCCGTTTCTCTGTCCTCCATTCATTACAATCAATCACACCACGTATATATTAACAGAAGATGACAATACATTTGCTTAATTTGAAATTAAAACATTAATTAGCTAGCTAGCTAGCTAGCCTCACGCCTGGGAAAGTTAATGAAGTTTAATTAATGTTTTAATTTCAAATTAAGCAAATGTATTGTCGTCTTCTGTTAATATCTACACGGTGTGATTGATTGTAATGAATGGAGGACAGAGAAACGGCACGAATGCACAAATATGGGGAAAGTAAAATGACTCGAATTATGATGGCAACTGTACTGCACGTCACGTCCGGTTTGGGACTTAGAAAATTTCAGGCCGATGAATTTTTGTTGACACGAGTGTACATGTATAAAAGAATATTTTATACTTATATGATAGACCAACAAATGCAAACTCATATGTTCAATCACATATTATTCTTCACCAACATGTTTCAGTCATTCCTGTGACCATCATCAAGGCATTTTATAACAAGCATACAACCAATATACAAATAACTGTACAAAACTGTATGATAAAACCAAGCAGTTAGAGTAATGCACAGACCACATAACTACAATATATACAGTGGCACACACGCAATCAACAAACAATAACTACGATCTTTCCATACCGCTACTTTGGAACAGATGAACGTACAGATTCCTGTATACAACAAGCCACAGAGTTTATTAGTCTCCACTGTCAACACAGGATGTTCCAAAGCAAGGAATGCTGTATACGTATATCTAACGTAAATCTGTAAGTGGATAATTTGTGCCATACGTTATAAAGAAACACTCAGTGTATTAACAACTAAGACTGCATCTAATATTGCCAGTTATGTGAACCACGTCCACTATACACTGCACGAAGAGAAATAAAGAAGATAATAAACACTCTTTTAACTAAAAATTCAATAATAATAATATTTTTAATTTTTAACCAATTTTAACCACTACTGTATATATTTTATTATTCCCTTATAGGGAATAATAATCAAAACTTAGGTATTTAAAAGTATTAACTGTGTAGGGAAGGCCTCGAGCTTGGCATTCTTTTCCATGTATGTTGTTGTGAAATCTACCTCATGATGGCCAAAAGGGTGAAACATGTAGTAGATGGCAAGTGAATTCATAGTGTTCTAAGATTTGTGTTCACTCCAACAACAAATACAGGCAATGATTAACAAACACACTGGGATTACAATACCATAAAATATCAAAGTTCTAATGTAACTGTGAAATTATTATTCATTCTGAATGACACATTAGTAACTTACAGTGATATGATAAAAATAAAATTTGCAAAACCCCAATATTTAAACAAAAAATACCTGTTTAAATTGAGACATGCCATAATCTATCTGTTTAACTTTTTTTAAAGCCTAACGATATATATATATATGTCATACCGCAGCGCTAACCTCCAGACGCTACATTTTAAATATTTATTCAACAAATAAACATACTGAATATTTTAAACATGCTGCATAATCTCCGTTTTTTTCTCTTCAAAATACCGTTTATTTCATACTGCTACCTTGTTTTGTTCCTGTATTATTCGCATTTTACCTACAGGATGTGCTAAAATTTAAATGTAAAATTCCGGCTCCAAAAGGTTAAAGAAAAATAAGTAATATCAAGAACAAGCTAAATGGTACATATGTATATAGTCACAAACACAACTATATAGTTGTGTTTCTGACGATATTCATATGTACCATATAGCTTGTTCTTGTTATTCGACAACACAATGGGGATGACACACCTCAAAATTATAAATAATATCAAACCAAATATCATTCCGATGCCACTATTTCAGAAACTATGCAGGATACACAATCAAAAGGACCTCAGTATCTGGAAATATCCTGCAATTCCGGTACAGCATTAAAGGAGAGCATAACTACACTTTCATGAAAAATGTAGTTATTCAATTTTCAGTTCAAAGGTAAAAACTAAAACATCTTCTGTTCGTTACTATATACAGCACAAAGAATTAATGTGCATTCTGTTGCCCTTGCCTCTCTTGTTTCTTGGCTCCCCCAAGATAGTGGAAGTTAACAAAACGGCCAAGTTGAACCAGCTGAGCACATTCATTTGTGAAGTGGCATGCAAACAGCAACATATTTCGAGGCTGGACCCTTATTGCAAATCTCATGAACATAAGTGAATACAGGCAAAGAGCTGAAAAATTAATATAACAGTTTTATTATTCATTCTACCCAAGATTTTTGCAAACAAGAATAACACAACTTGTGACAAATTCAAATGTATTATACATTCCACAACAAGGGAACATAAATGTACAATCCAATAATAACATTCCATTTAGTTCATGGAATACCATGCTGGACTCAAATATAGGTGGTCATATTGCTTGCAACTGTATAAATATGATGGACCACAAATTAATGTAGGATTTCACCACTTTTATAGTCAGCAACAATTTTTCTAACACTGCCCAGCTCTTTTAAGATGAAGGGACTATGATCCTTAAAAATGTCAATATCATTTAACCACAGCACACAGCATAACAAACATGAAGACTGATATCCAGAACATCAAAGGTGCGTAAAGTCACATCTCATATCACTTGCCAGTGACTTGCAGTATTGAATCTTGTATCTCAGTGCACACATATGTGGGTGTGTGGGGATGTTCATGTGCATGAGGAGGAGGAGGTGAAAGGGAAAAGAGTGATGGCCACACAATTTGTGTGATGAAGTAACTACTGCACTTTGTATGTAAAATTATTCCATACATGATCTGTTCAAATCCAACCTGCAAACAGTTGCTCAAACTCCAGAAAATACAGAAGACAATGTGCTATTTCAATTTATAAAACACTGCTTCTACATCTTGGTTGAAAGAACTTTATAAATTTCCCCATTCATGCATTTTTAAAAATTTACAACCCCTTTTATACCTTCCTGCAGTGAATTCATATTTCTGTCCTCAAAATGTTTATTCCTCTCCATCTCATACACAGGCATGCAATTAGGTACATGTATATACAGACACAAACGACATTCAAAGATTACTTCAGAACTGTTACTACAGACCTATTCTACATGGCTGCAACCCATCACCTTCAAATGTGTGTGCACATGCACTTTACATGTGTAATATTTGCATTTTCTTCATGCTGTACTTTAAATTGTGAGTTAATACTAATCTCATTTGCAGGGTTTCTTTTGCATATAACAAGGATTATGGTTTAAGTTACGGGCTCACAGTACATGTTTATAACTTCCTAGCAGAACAAATTTTTGACACATTCTGAAACCAAGGTTAAAGCTCTAGCTTTGCCATGTCAGTCTGTCTGAATGTAACAACTCAAGAACTACTTCATAGATTCCAGTTTTGTTTCACCTTGCGTGAAGAACTACATGGTTTTCTGTGTGCATTCTGGGTGTTAACTCATTATATATTTATCAGAGTAGAAAATGTTTCACACAGAAGTTGTAGAGAAAATGGAACACAAAAGCAGTAGAGAAAACAGAACAAGTTTAGCCCAATAAATATTACGTAGTGTCCTATGTTTTCAAAAATAATTAAATCAGAGGGTGTGAAGGCTCCAGAATTGTTAAGCCATGCATCTTGTGACCTATGCTCACTAGTACACAGGGTGCACTGGATTTGGCACAGCCAGGGTAGGATTTTGAGCAGTTTGGTGGTGGGGTAATCACTTCAAAAACGTGAACTGTTGTGGAAGGTTAGTATCACATGTAACTACAAGCGTGGGGGTAATGGAAGAGTTGATCTTGTACGGAATCTATGTTGATGTGTGCACAGCACCTTCACCTGTTTGCAGCTCACCACATGCTGGCAGCTTGCAGGACATCTGGCAAAGTACTTTGTTCTGAGGGCCACCCAGCCACCAGACCAATGAATATTTTGGAGGATGGTCTTCCCCTAGTGCTTTAACAACATAAGTTCAACACTTCCATCATACCCAGTGCTGTGTTTTAGCTCCAATCGCTCAGACCCTTTAACGGAATAGTATTTAAACCAAGCACAACTTTAATTTCTGTATTACTTTCTTCATTTTCTTCGAAAAAATTATTAAAAAAAACACACACACACAGAATGTGATGGATGTTTATGAATGGCATAAGAATTTCAATAGAATGCCTGTTCTTGTACTTACCGCAAGTCATTTTGCCACTGATATACTGAGGACTCTTCTGTGTATCTGCTATTGCAGCTATAGGAATTCCCCAGTTTGCAACAGGACCCCAAAAGTGGGTGCTACAGCAAAGGTTACAAGCAACTGGTTAATTAGATGATGTGACTTATAAACATGCTAACATATGTTACCATGGTTACAGTGGAAATCATTTCTTTGTGTGCACAAACACTCAAAGAAAGGAATTTAAAAACTAATTTGTATTCCAGTTATTGTTTCATAGAAACAAACAGAAACTCTTTGTAATATGAGAAACTATTATGTCTGGCAAATACCTTCAGCTGTGTAGCATGCTATCTAATACTGTCCAAATCCTGACGTATGTACCTATTGCTAGTCACTGATTAAACCATTATGAAATGATGCTGCCATACAGTTTATGGAAATTTTCAATACAAATGAGATGTGGAAAGACTAGGATTCATATACAAGACTGGACATACAATCGTGCATGTGTGTGTGTGTGTGTGCATGCAGGTCACATGCCAAAATAAAACTGAAAGCAATAAAGTCCACTGCATAGAACAGTCAAGTGGGTAAAGCTGTATGTGTATTAGACAGTAAAAGGGAATGATACAAAGACTTTGGATAAAATTGCAAACTTAATCTTCTGTGAGCAGGTTTTACTTGTAATTACAGCACTCTCAAATTTTCTAAGCCACAACCTGGTACAAGTAAAAGCAATAAACCTGACTGTGACTTGAAGATATATCTGTATATTACTTCTCAAGAGTTAAACCAAGAATTCTACATGAGAACCCTTGTCACTGTTGTTATATATAATGCCTGTAAGCACTAATAATGCAAGTGTGAACACTCTTTCTGGGTAACAGCACTGTGCATATGGACATCACTAACTTCCTGACCCCCCTCTCCAACAAAAAAAAAAAACACAATTCATATAATTGCAAAAGTCAGTTTAGAGAGGAGATTATGAATATACACTCAGGTGGATTAGAAATTTTTGAAACTGATATCTTAACTGAAGGCTCAATTATGGCAACAAAAATTACAGCTTAGCTATAGTGAAGGATTATTATTAGGCCTTTAGGCTATTTGATATTTATTAAATCTTACAGCTTATCTAGTAGCATTAATGTCATTTAATACACAAAGTACATGCTCAAGTTTATGGGCATTTACGTACTGCTGGAAGAGTGTTTTGATGCCTACATGTTACCATGTATTTTGTCACATATTATGTATTAATTTCATAGAACTTTATGTACTGTGCAAAGTTTCTCCCACTACTGTCACATGCTTATAGTACAGACATGAAGTAACATAGTTGCCCTCATAGTTAATTATGTGCCATGTATGATGGAGAGGTGGTACAGCTCACAAAGGGCAGTATTTTTAAAACTAAGTGTCAAAAACTAATGTTATTCCAAATCAATAACTTTTGGCCCTTTCAATAAAAAATACTGCATACAACACATTGAAGAAATATGTCTTAGAAATGGTAAATACCTGAACACGACTGTATGTAAACTATAATGTGACTGAATGACAGTGCAAACTGTGAAGGAAAGGCTGAAAAGAAAAACTAGCAGCAAACTTTGGTGTTAAACTATTCTTCCCATCTACTCAGTCATAACATGTATGGGGCTAGAGTATAACACTACTACGATTCATGTGACCACAACTTAGGTCATTCTGTACCTATCACATCCATTTTTAACTCCTAATGGGTCATTCGTCAAAAAACAATATCCCATTCTAGGTGCCAAACGTTATGCGGGGGCGAAAATCTTTGCAGTCTGTGCTCCAAAATACACTATATCAAAACTCTCATTAATGACAAGAAATTTAAACAATACTCTGCACTAACTGCCGCGATATCGAGAAATGAAATTACATGTAATTGCTTACACCCTGAAGATGGAAACAGCAAATTCCTCAACAAAACCGTATCTGCCAAATTACACGGCATCACCCCCTTGAAGGCAGATATCATTGATGTTAAGCAATTTTCTCCCCATCTTTCTGACACCAACACATTTCTACATGTGGGTATACCCCGCAAGGTTCCTAAGTCATGACATACCATTTCATTACGAACATACCTCATTAAATATTCGCGAAACTCTTTGCTTTTAAGATGATCAATTCCCTGCCTAAATAATTTCCTTCCTAAAGCAGCCATTTCAATTACTTCTAAAGATTAACTACTTCACAGGCTTCGAAAACTACCGCAATTAAACACAACTCAGCCGGTACAAGGGCAAAGCACGGACAAACCGTTCGGGTTCTAGCAACTCATAAATCACAGATCATCTTCATAATCTGACCCATGATTATAAGCAGAGGCAATCTAATATGGGGATATGTAACCATACGAGCACAGATTAATACTAGCCCACGAGCCTCATGCCATGGATCTGACTTAAGCCACAGGAACAAACGTAGGCTACACTTGCTGTATGCAAATTAACCGTAATCTATCACCGCCAAATATGAATTGAACGCCGTGACCGTTACAACCTATGACTTCTGTCTGCGCTTCTGTCGTTACTTCGTGGTGGTAGATGATCTGTGGTAGATGGTGTCTGTGGTATCCTGCATAGGGCACTGTGATCCCTGCCCTAAAGTAGGATGATTATTGAAGTACGATGCGTGATAACACACTTTATTACCATTGACAGCGAGTTTGTTAAGAAACAGTACATAACGGCCTGATTTACAAAGAGTTGGTACCGATTTGCTGTTATGTTGGTAATGGGTGATAGAATCGATATTGGGGTCGATTTTAGAGACGCCATTTTGATTCGAACGGTTTGGCGCTAATATGGAAACGGTAGCTTGAACAAGTAAGGGAGGAGTGACTGCTGATTTATGAGTAAAAGTGGATAACTTCCGTTGTTACGTGTCGTTAATATGCTGAGTTGCGGTTATTTGAATATCTCATGTGGTATTTTCATTTTTTATTGTATTACTGAGATTTACATAGAATATTTCGAGTCTTTCACAAAGAAATTTCTCTGGATGTACAAAATGAGCTTAGTATTACCAATATAAGAGACTTATTTATCTCTGAAATCTGTGAATGTTTTGTTGTGTACAAAAAGTTAGACAACTTTACATGCAGACAAAAAGTAAGTATTTGTTTGAAGTTACATTGTAATGTATCGAGCCATATTTCCGTGCGTGATCAGTCATCTCTGTTGCTGCCTTCCTTGTTTAAACTGCTCATGCTGAGTCGCCATTATTGGCACCCGCCCTGTTTAGTCCGCGATATATTTCACCACGTTCTCCGCGCTACATCACATTAGTTGCTCTATGTCAACACATTTAATATTGTACTTCACGTCACTACCTTTCACTTGAAATACTTTATTTTCATTGTGCACACGCGTTTTTCTTCCTACCTGTTTGTTTGTTTGATTGATTACGAATGTGTTCCGGATCTCACGGTTCCGATGCACCTAGGCCTTAATTAATGGGCCCTTTGTGCCCCATATCAATCTATGGGAGCCCTTTTGCTTTGCTAAAGTTCCAGATGGCCCCCAAATTATACCCTTAATGTCCTACGGCTTCAAGAACAAGGAGCCCAGGTACACATGTCTGAGTGAAGCCAAAGCTTCACACTCACAAAGAATGTGAGCCGAGGTTTCTTCCCTTGCTGCATACCTCCTACACAGTGGACTGTCCAGCAGCCCTAGTAGGTGAAGATGTCTCCTCAGGGTGTTATGTCCAGTGAGAAAGCCAGTAACAGCCCTGGATTGAGTCCTGTTCAAGGCCAGAAACCTAGCCTTGGCACCCAGACAGGGTCCCGAAATTGGTTCTCGAGCCTGTCTTTGGGTATCGCCAAGACCTCGTCATCATAACCAGATGGCTGACCAACCAACAACTAATCCTTCTTCACATATCCTGTCTAGAGACTCCGAGGGCCATCTCAGGTCCAAGAAACCCCAGAACAGAGCCGCCCCTTGTGAGCTTATCAGTAATCTCATTACCTCGTACTCCAGCATGTCCAGGGACCCAGTATAGCCCCACTGCATGCTGGGTAGAGACTTCGTTCAATGTCTTTTGGCACTGTTGGACCAATTGAAACATTGTTCTGACGGCCTGAAGAGCTTTCAAAACCACCTGATTATCGGAGCAGATACTCATGCATTTCTCTGGTCTATTCGGAAATTGAATTTCATAAACACACGCCAAGATAGCATATATCTCGTCCTGAAAGACTGTAACATATTTTCCTAGAGAAAAGCTGAGCCTTCTTCACACAGAATGCCCATAGACTCCGGCCCTAGTCCCCTCCCTTATCTTGGATCCATCTGTAAACCAGACAAGCCCGTTGACTGCCTTTGTACCTCTAGTATCAAGTGAAATGTTGTCCCTCAAGAGAGGCTGTGTTTCAGTACCCTGAAAAGACCCATGCGTACTTGCATTTCACGTGTTCTGGATGGAATAGGTTACGTTTAGTGTATGGTTATGAGGATAGTGTGTGCAAGTGAAGGGTAGGGTTAGTTTAGGATAGTATGGTATGTTAAGTTGGGATAGGGTACGATACTTTTGGATAGCTTACGTTAGGTTACCTTAGGTTAGATTATGTTAGTATACTTTAGTTTGCATTTCATATACATTGTTCTATGTGCTAATCATTGCTTATATTTACATGAATTTGCATAGGGGATTTATTTATTTTACTTCACATTTCTAGATGAATAGGTATTCGGCTAGGAGCAGCATATAGTGTGCTTCCTTCTTATATGGTATCAGTAGACACCATGTGTGAGACACTACTCTCAGATTAGCATACATATTATGGAACCTGATAAGAATGATTGCATCTTATGTTCCTTGCAATGCTACTGGCTTTGCATTTTGGAGTGTCTATGATGTAGGACCAGGTACTGTATCAGGAACTTCCCAAGCAAATTTCATCAGTGCTGTTGTGGTATAGTTGGTCATCATTGCAGCCTACAAATACCACAATTTATGGTTCCACTCTCATCACATTTCTCTGTATCTGCAGCCAACATGAACTGACATGGAAACAACAGGGTACCGAAGACAAGACATGACAATGTACACTGACACTTGATAGGAAGGGAAGTACAAAAGAGAAACTACTGTAATAAGTGGTTCATACTTTTCAAACCTCTGTTCATGCCTGCTGCAAATCAGTTGTGATCCTAGATTTTTGGTGTTGGTAGCTGAGCCATTCTGCTCATAAACAACTGCCCCACCAGTGCATCATCTGTTATACATTTGATTGATTGATTTATTTCACCTTCTGTCAGATCTTTACAGATATAGAAGCAGTCATAGTGATACATAAAAGTACACAGAGTGTGCAAAGCATTTGTCACAACACAATTTGCAAGACAACCCAAACATAAATTAATCAAAGCATAAAAGCACAAAAGTGTAAAAGTATGAGCAAATCAAGCTTCATGTTACATAATATCTTATAGTTATTAAAATATAATTGAAGTAAAGAATATAAATAAACAAAATAAAGAAGATAAATGAAATAAATAAAGTAAACTAAATAAATAAAATAAATAAATAAATAAAAGAACCATAATCATTGGCATTGATAATATTCATCTAAACTATAAAAAAGTGCTGAATTAGGTATCTTTTAAGTGTGGCTTTGAAGCGTTTAGCATTATTTGAATGAGCTTTTATACTCAATGGTAAGCGATTGTAGATCTTGCTTCCAGAATAGAGAACTCCCTTTTGCACCAATGTTAAATTTGTAGAGGGCAAATGTAAATTTTGGTTATACCGTGTGTTTATTTAATGAATTTCAGAATTAGACAGAAATAGTTCTCTATTCTTGTTAACAAAAACAAGTAATGAAAATATATATTGGGAAGGGAGTGGCAATATTTGTAGTTGTTTAAATAGTTGACGACATGAGTTGCGTCTAACAATATTTATAATGATTCTTATTATTCTTTTTTGAATTTTAAAAACATTAGTACTGAAATGTGAATTACCCCAAAAAATAATACCATATGAGATAACTGAGTGTACATAAGAAAAATAGATTGTTCTTAGTACATCAAGAGACATACAGGATTTGACCGCCCTAATGGCATGACAAGCTTTGTTTAGTTTGGAGGTTAATGCAACAATCTGATCACTCCAAGATAATGTGCTATTGATGATTAGACCTAAAAATTTAGTGCTATTAATATTTGTAATTATTGAATTGGAAGCAGTAATTTGAATTTTGATTTCCTTATTTTTTTAAGTTAAAAATTGAAGAAAGGTTGTTTTATTATAATTCAGTGTTAGGAGATTACTCTGGAACCAGTTCATTTTTTCAGTAATGACTGAATTAATAATATTCTTAAATTCCTCTGGATTCGTATTTGATATGATAATACTCGTATCATCGGCAAACAGTATCGAGTCCGCTAATTTGTTTATGGTTAATGGAAAATCATTTATATATATGAGAAAAAGTAACGGACCCAATACGGAACCCTGTGGAACACCATGTTTCATGTGTTCCCAGGTAGAGGATAATTTATTGAATTTCCTATCTTTCATTGATATTCTCTGTTATCTGTTGTTTAGGTAAG
>Ga0209629_10001847_pt1 | contig 13836 bp, 10 predicted proteins | sample TergutCu122P5_FD_187286 | JGI IMG/M metagenome (GOLD analysis project Ga0209629, IMG submission 187286) | Cubitermes ugandensis P5 segment gut microbial communities from Kakamega Forest, Kenya - Cu122 P5 (SPAdes) (version 2) | ecosystem: Host-associated > Arthropoda: Insects > Digestive system... | reverse complement strand
CACATAATCATACATATCCCAAGTGCGAATGCCTAAAGCTTCACGAGCATAAAATTCGTCCCAAGGGCTGGGCGTTTTGAAATTGGTCAAATCCAGCAAACCATCGTCCACAATTGCCAGGGTATAAGTCATCGGTTTTCCGTTTTTCTCGCTGATCGCTACCGTAAATTCCGTTTCCGGACGTAATACATCGGGTATGGATATTTGCGGATTTAATACCGATTCTTTGTTGGAAATCATGACCGGCATGATGCCATACATGCGTATTGGTAAATCATTCACCGTTTGTGCGTAGGGTTGCAACAGACTGATATGGATATAGAAATTCGGCGCCATATCTTCGGTCGCTTTGAAAGTATATTTTGTATCGCCTTTTTCTGCTAAGGTCACGCGGGTGCGGTTGAGTACGGTAGTTCCGTTTTCCATAGCAATCAATGCCGTTCCTCCGCCTGATGCGGGAATAATTACCGTAACGTTTTCACCGGCTTCATAGGAAGATTTGTCGGTTGAGAAAGTCAGCATTTTGATATTGTCAGGGTCTGATTTATTGGAGCGTCCCCGCCATTCGGGCCAATCGATGTAAACGGTGGCTCCGGTAGCATGTCCGCTGTTGTTATTTTTCACATAAATCAAATAACGTCCCCAGCCCGGATATTTGAGCATGAAATTGAAACTTGTTTTGCCGTTCACCGTTTTGAGTTTCCCGTGCGCAACCGGTTGATAAGAAACATTATTAACAAAATTGGCTAAGGTTTCGTTCTTTTCCCACCACCAGCTCCAATTGAGCTTATAAATTTTGTATTCCAAATTGTCACAGTTGACGGGTTTTCCATCGGCATTCAAGGTGACAACATCGAAGCGATGATCATCGTCTGTTTCGATATAATATTTGTCTTCTTTCTGATTCAGATTTAATCCGATATACGAAGAGAAGGGTGAAAACGGCACTGTTTGCGAATAAATGCTTGCGTCTCCTCCCTGTTCAAAAACGCGGCAAACAATGTTGGCATTTAACATTCCGGGGGCATTTTCAACTTTCTGCGCTTTGAAATCGATTTTCGCTTCGCCGGTTTCATTCAATGTACCATCGAATACGGTAGTTTCGGTTGAAGTAAAATCGCTTGCGGGACTGTTGAAAATATAGTTTTCGTATCCTTTGAATTGAGTATTTGCCCGTGAAAGTTTCATTTCCACTTTGGCTTTCAAACTGCGCGCAATGGCTCCTGTCAGCCACGAAGAAGTCAAAGTAACAGGTATATTTTCAGCACCGGCATCTATACGATTTCCCGGAATGGACAGATTGATTTTCAACCGGTTTGGTTTAATGGCTTCAACCCGCAAAGATTTTTGGAAGGATGTTCCGCCCACTTTTACGTAAGCATTCCACAAGCCCGTGGGGTCGTTTTCATTGGTTGGAACGGTATAGGCGTAAAAACCGTTGACACCTTTTGATAGTATTTGTTTATAAGCAAATTGTCCGCGGGCATTGTATATTTCCAAAGAAACAGGGTGATTTTCGGGTATCTTTTTTTGAGGATCATACAACATAAAAGTAATATGCAGCGTATCGCCAGGTCGCCAAACGCCGCGCTCGCCGTAAATAAACCCTTTCAATCCTTTTTCAATGGTTTTCCCGCCGATATCGAAGCGGCTTAACATATTATCTTCACCGTCCACTAGCCGTAAATATGTTTTTTGACCATTAGCGGATGCTACCAGCACGAATGGCTTCCCTTTGGGATCGATAACAGCAAATCCGTCAGCGTCTGTTTTTGCATTGCCGATCGGCTGTAATTGATAGTTATACAAGGTAATATCAACATTGGCAAGAGCTTTTGTATCCAACAAATTGCTCACTGTAATCCACCACTTGTTTTCGGAATTGGATTTGGCAATTACGCCAATATTCGACATCAACACATTGCATGTCGCTTTGCGTTGCGAAAGCATGTAATAAGAAGGATTGCATGGATTATCTTCCTGTTGCCAATCATAATTGTCCCAGTCGTAATCTGAATCGTTATAATAGGAATTGGGAGAATCCCAGTAACTTTCCGAATCATCCGGGTTACCGTTTGACAATTGCGTTAAATTGTTTGAATTATCATCGGACTTATTATTGTTTCCGGAGTCGCTCTCGTTTCCGGAATCGCTGCAAGGATAGGTAGAATATGCCTTCTTGAAAGAAAGTTCGATACGATAAATCGCTCCGGGTTCCTGTTTTATGATTTTTGAGAGATCAACGGAATAATTTTGCCAATTGAGTAATTTCTTTGATGAGGGATTATCCAATTGAATGGTTTGCTTATGTACCGGCCGTCCTGCCCTGCGTAATTCATTATTGCCGGCGAGTGTGTTGGATTGTAAGAACATCAAAATATTATTTTCGTAAATTCGTATGATTTTTAAATCTACGGCGCTCAAGTTTACAGCTCTAAACGGCAAAATCAATTGGTCGGAATTGGGAAGAATGTTCCCTTGAACCAACAGTTCCACTTGCGGTTTCAGTTTTTCGAGAGATAAACGGATCGAATAATCTTCATTTAACATTTCGCCTTGAGAGTTTTTCAATCCTTTGTCTATCTTAACGGTAATTGTATCAATGTTTCCACGATCGAAAAACAGGGTAACGCGATTATTTTGTACCTGCCGGGTAAAATTTTTCCCCAATTCAGGTATGTTAATAATACCTTTCAGATCCTGAGTTGTAGAAATCGGGGAAGAAAATGTAATACGCACCCCGTTTTCCGGATCCGAAATCAAATCTGTGGACAGAACTTTGAATATATCCATCGCAGGGATATGTATGCTGCTTGTAAATTTCTTATCAATGTTGAAAATTTTCCCGTCCAGGTTAAGTTCCAGATCAATATCGGTTTGTCCTCTTTTAATATCGGCAATGGAATAGCGGAAAATCAGCGGATCTTTTGTAGCCGTTATCACCGGCGAGAGTGATTGTTTGTCGGTTGTTTGAGCCGAAAAAGCTTTCTGAACCTGCTCGAGTCGTACTGCATAGACGAAACGGATTGTTCCCGTAGCAGTTACTAATTTTGGATCAATGATATCTAAAACATCATTTTGGATGTCGAAATCCCCTTCTACTACCTTAAATGAGAAATAGAACGTACTGAGTCGTTTGTCCACCGCCATGACTTTACTTAGTTTAAATTCTGCTTTGTAAGTTTGCCCGTCTTTCAGAGCCCCTTCTTCAGGAACAAATTCAATTGTTCGTTCGTTGATCCAAAACGCTTTCCCTTTAATTGAAGGAGTAAAGGAAAGTAATTTTTCTTTTACTTCTGCGTTAGGTTCAATTTTTTGGTCGTTAACCAACTCAATTCTGATAGTAGAATAAGGAGAAACTAGACCTCCCGTATAGGCGCTGATGTAAGGAGCAAATTCGGTTTCAGAAGGCATTTCGCCTTTATAGCAGGAATATAATAAACCCAACGAGACCAAAGTAAGGAACAGATAAGCTTGATTTTTCATAAATATTTCGTATAAAATGATTATTATTTTTGTTTTAATAAATTGGGATAACAAATCGGACAAAGATAATAATTAATACGGATTCATGCTATTTCTCATCTATTTTTATTTTTTCTTAACAAAATATACATATTTTTGATATACAACGAATTGAATTTTTTTGTACCTTTGTGGCTCGAAAAAAAATACTTTTCGCAATGAATATTGATCAAAAAGGGGTTTTCTCCTTTATCTGTTTTCTACTCGAGTGATCACATATGGCGCAAACAGCTTATGCACTTATTATCAGTTATTGAAAGCAAGCGGGATTTTATAAATGATGGATGCAGAAAATATAAATACAGAAAAGATAACCTCTGAAGATTTAATAGCAATAGAGGAACTAAAGTCAAAACCGGAAAGGAAGCGGCTCAATTTTATTCTCAACACAATAAGCGTTCTGCTGGCTTTGGGCGGTATTGCATGGGCTTTTCACTATTTTTTTCAATACTACCGATACGTAATTACCAACGATGCTACGGTTGAGCAATACATTACTCCTGTCAATACACGGGTTTCGGGATACATTAAAGCTGTATATTTTACAGAACATCAGTTTGTACATGCCGGAGATACGTTATTGGTTATCGACGACCGGGAATATCGTATTAAGGTGATGGATGCGGAAACCGCTATCCTGCGCCGTCAAGCTGATTTGGAGATGGCAAAACTCAACCTGTCATACACCGTCATCACGGCTCCTTATGATGGTTATGTCGGGCGGCGGACGCTTGAAACAGGACAGTTGATACAGGCAGGGCAAACCATTACCTATCTGATAAAAAACGATGAAAAATGGATCACTGCCAATTATCGTGAAAAACAAATCGAAAATATTTATATCGGACAAAAAGTACGCATTCGAGTAGATGCCATAAGCAATAAAGTATTCTACGGACGTGTAACTGCTATTTCCGAAGCTACCGGGGCGAAGTTTTCAATGCTTCCCACAGATAATTCCGCCGGAAATTTTGTGAAGATTCAACAGCGGATTCCCGTTCGCATCGACTTTGAAAACCTATCAGATGAGGATATGCAAAATTTACGTGCCGGTATGATGGTTACCACTGAAGCTACAAAGAGATAACCCAATGGCGCTGATAGTTCCTCTGATAAAAAGCGCTCGGGAAGATCCTTTTCGCAATTGGGTGCCTGTTTGGCTCAAAGCCGCAGTAGCTATCCTTATCCTTGTTCCAATCATGCTTGCCAATGGTGCATACACGGGGAGCAATATCGATATTTCCGGCTTTCTGGGAGTTCTGTCGGAAGATATTAACATTGCATACTATGCCGCTTCGGCAGGAATGGCTGTGGGTTATTTAGTTACTCCGAAAGTGAGGCCGGTAGCTACTGTTAAAACCATTCTTCTTATTGCTATTTTGGGGCAGATTATCCTTAGTGTGATTTGCGCCGAAACAAATTACATGGAAATCATCACTGTTTGCAGTTTCTTGATCGGCTATCTCAAAACTTTTTCATTGGTAGAAGTTTTTGCCATCCTGATGCCCATTTTAAGCCCAAGCAATACACGAAACGAATTTTATGCAAAATATTTTCCTATTTCATTGGCTTGCGGACAATTATCCTTAGTGCTTACTTCAGAATTGGCTAATCTGTATCGCTGGCAATATATGTATTATTTTATGGTGGCGCTGTTGCTTGTTTCTATAATTGCCATACTTATTACCATGAAATATGCCCGAAAATTAGATCGTATCCCTTTCAAAGACATCGATTGGATAAGCCTTTTTCTGATTTCCGTCTGCTTCATGTCTATCATTTATTTTACTACCTATGGAAAAACGAACGATTGGCTGACTTCTAAAAATATAGTAACTGCCATTTTTTTAAGCATTATCACAGGATGGCTTTTTATACGAAGGCAATTTTCCGAACATCCGTTTGTTGATCTTACTGTTTTGAAAAACAGGAGTTCATCAGGCGTTTATATCTTGTCGTTTCTCTTAATGTTTTTCATTTCGTTCTCCATATTAACCTCTTCTTATACCACAACAGTGTTGCAACTGGACAATACGCATGTAAACCGCTTGTATCTCTTTATGATTCCCGGTTTTATGGCGGGAGGTTTTATAAGCTGGTATTTTTTTGTAAAAGAAATACGCATGGCATGGCTTATTTTCTTGGGTTTTGCATGCCTGACGCTCTCCATCGCTCTTCTCTATTTTCGGGTCACCCCTTCGGGGTTGTATGAAGACCTTTATCCTTTGATGTTTCTGCGCGGAGTAGGAATGCACGTCCTTTTTCTGTCATTTTCCGTTTATGGAATTCATGGGCTTACGTCGAAGCAAATAACTTACAACGGTTTTTTCATAGTAACCTCCCGTTCGGCGCTTGCACCGGCAGTAGGGGCCTCAATACTTACCAATTGGCTCAACGTTTTGCAACAAAAAAACATAACGCTTCTATCAGCCGGAATTGATATGCAAAATACAATAGCAATGAGTCAATTTTCCGCATCTACCCAAGTCGCGCTTTCACAGGGCCTTAGTATTGAAAACGCCCAACAGTTAGCGACCTATGCACTGTACCGACAAGTACAGATTCAATCGGCAATCGTCAGCATAAAAACCATTGCCGGATGGATGTTGATATTTGGTATTATCCTGTTAATCGGAATCTTGCTCTACTTCTTCCAATTCAAGCCGGTGAAACTGATTAAGATGGGGAAAGATATGATGGGAGAATAATTGCAGTTTTTTTGTCTTAAAAAAATCCATTTTACGATACAAAAGTAGTATTTTTGTGAAATAATTATTATCATTTATACATTGAAAATTAAATGAAACGTTATGACTAAAACGTACAAATGGGGCATCATAGGCGCCGCCCGAATAGCCCATAAATTTGCTGCCGGACTAAAGATTTTGCCGAACGCGGAACGGTATGCCATCGCTTCCCGTTCATTGGGGCGAGCAGAAGAGTTTAAGGAAAAGCATGGTTTTACCAAAGCATTCGGCTCATACGAAGAAATGCTTGCCGATCCGGAATTGGATATTGTTTATATCGCTACAACCAATAACTTGCATTTCGAACACACGATGTTGTGTCTGGAAGCGGGAAAAGCCGTCCTGTGTGAAAAGCCGTTTGCATCCGACTTATCGCAGGTGGAACAAATGGTGAATAAAGCTCATGAGAAAAACGTCTTTTTGATGGAAGCGCTCTGGAGTCGATTCATTCCGAGCATGATTCAATTCAAAGAAATGGTGGAAAACGGTGCAATCAAACGTCCTTTGCTGCTTCAATGCAATTTCGGTTTTATCTCGCCCTTCGATCCTTACCATCGCATCTACGATCCGGCTTTGGGAGGAGGATCGATTCCCGATATCGGAATTTATCCGATTTTTACGGCAATGTATTTATTCGGTAGACCCGAATATATCGAAGTGCTGTCGGTGCCGGCTCCAACCGCAACCGACTGGACAACATCCATTTTGTTTAAGCACAAAAAGAAAGAAATCAGTATGTTGACTTCTTCTTTCGAGATGATTTTGGATAACGAAGCGCGTGTCTATGGAGAAGGCGGATATCTGAAACTTCATTCGATGTTTCACATGCCTACGCGCCTGACGCTTCGTACAAACGACGGTCGGGAAACGGATATTCCGCTGAATCACCTAGGAAACGGTTACAATTACGAGGCTGCCGAAGTGATGGATTGTCTCGATAAGGGACTGATTGAAAGTCCTTCTTTTCCGCATGTTTTTTCCATCGAGTTGATGCAAGTGCTGGATGAAGTGAGTCGGAAAGCGCGAGAAAATTTTTGATAATAAATATCCTATTTATCTCAAGCACATGAAGATGAGAAACGGTGCAATAGCGGTATTTTTATTTTGTAAAATACAAAAAAATATTTTACTTTTGTAATCATTAACAATCAAGCATATATTAATAATATGGACAATTTTCAATTTTGCAGCCCCACCGAATTTATTTTCGGAAAAAATACAATAATAAATACCGCGCAATTGATTAAAAAATACGGAGGAACAAAAATATTACTTCATTACGGAGGAGAATCAGCCGTTAAAAGCGGACTGTTGGCAGAGGTGGAAAGTCGCTTGCAAAACGATTTAATCGAATACGTAAAATTAGGGGGAGTTCAGCCGAATCCGGTAGATACCATAGTTTATAAAGGTATCGAATTATGCAAAAAAGAGCAAGTTAACTTTATTTTGGCAGTGGGAGGAGGCAGTGTGATTGATTCGGCAAAAGCGATAGCTTCAGGTGTTCCTTATGCCGGTGATTTTTGGAACTTTTTTGAAAAGACCGTTACAATTAATCGAGCCTTGCCGGTTGCCACTATTTTAACAATTCCGGCAGCCGGAAGCGAAGGTTCAATGAGTATGGTAATTACAAAAGAAAAAGAAGGATTAAAAAGAGGAGCGGGAAGTCCTCATATACGTCCGGTATTCTCAATCTTAGACCCTACTTTAACTTTCACGCTTCCGGCCAATCAAACGGCTTATGGAATTGCCGATATGATGGCGCATGTCATGGAGCGTTATTTCACGCAAACGCGAGGAGTCGATCTAACCGACCGCTTATGTGAAGCCATTTTACTTTCCATTATCAAGGAAGCTCCAATAGTCATGAAGGATCCTTGTAACTATGAAGCGCGCGCTAACATCATGTGGGCGGGAACGATGGCTCATAACGGCATTTGCGGCGTGGGACGCGAAGAAGATTGGGCAAGTCATGGTTTGGAACATGAATTGAGCGCATTATACGGCGTAGCGCATGGCGCCGGTTTAGCCGTTATGTTTCCTGCCTGGATGCAATATGTTTATTCGTCGGGAATCGATCGCTTTGTTCAATTTGCCGGTCGTGTGTGGGGAATTGAATTTGCGGGTGACAAAAAGGAAACCGCTCTAAAAGGGATAAACGCTTTGAAGGATTTCTTTTCATCGCTGAGCCTTCCGGTCAATTTCGATCAATTAGGCGCTAAAGCATGCGACATCGACTGTTTGATCGAAACATTAAAAATAAATACCGGTGGCACATTCGGCGCTTTCCGTAAGTTGGATATGATGGATGCCCTCGCTATTTATAAAATTGCAGCCCAAGCGTGAATCTATCTGTTGCTGTACATATTTTATATGTTTGGTTTTCCGAAATGATTTTTTTACCTTTGTACCCAATGTGTCAAATCTTTCATAATGGATAACGACAAAATATTGGAAGTTGTCAATCAGAAATTTACTGAATATTTGGTTGCAAAAAAATGCAGAAAAACGCCTGAAAGATATGCAATACTGAATCTTATCTATTCCGATAGGCGACATTTCGATATGGAATCATTGTACAAAGCAATGACTGAAAAGAATTTCAGGGTTAGTCGCGCAACCTTGTATAATACTATACAACTTTTAATGGAATGCAACTTGGTTTTAAAGCATCAATTCGGTCAAAATATATCTTTCTATGAAAGAGCTTATAACAATGAATTACATCATCATTTAATATGTACGAATTGTCACATAATTCGTGAATTTAAAAATGCGGAATTAAAATCCATCATTCAAAACCGGAAAATTAGGAATTTCACACCCTCTCATTACAGTTTGTATATTTTTGGAATCTGTAATTCTTGTACAAGGCAATTAAAAATTAAAAATAAAACAATAAAGATAAATAACAAATGAAAGTCGATGTGATATTAGGTCTACAGTGGGGCGATGAGGGAAAAGGGAAAATTGTGGATGTATTAACTCCTTTTTACGATATGGTCGCTCGTTTTCAAGGCGGACCGAATGCAGGTCATACATTGGAATTTGAAGGACAAAAATTTATTCTACGATCGATTCCATCCGGTATATTTCAAGCCGGTAAAATAAATATCATCGGGAATGGCGTTGTTTTGGATCCGGCTCTATTCAAAGAGGAAGTAGAAGCGTTGGAAGCCTCCGGTCACAATTTATGTGATCGCGTGTATATTTCTCGTAAAACGCATTTGATTTTACCTACCCACCGTTTGCTCGATCAGGCGCAAGAAGCGCAGAAAGGAAATGAAAAAATCGGAACGACCGGAAAAGGAATTGGTCCCGCCTATTCTGATAAAATAAGCCGTAACGGATTGCGGGTAGGAGACATCGAACATCATTTTGAAGAAAAATACAAACAGGCCATCACCCGGCACGAAGCGCTTTTGCAATCGATGAATTTTGATTACGATTTGAAAACTTTAGAAAAAAATTGGATGGATGGAATCGAATGTATAAAGAGATTCAAACGGATTGACAGCGATCATTTTATCAATAAAGAACTGAAAAAAGGTAAAAAAGTTTTAGCCGAAGGAGCGCAAGGAACTCTTTTAGATATTGACTTTGGCTCATATCCTTTTGTCACATCTTCCAATACCGTATGTGCCGGCGCCTGCACGGGTCTGGGTGTTCCCCCTTCTGCAATCGGAGAAGTTTACGGCATCTTCAAAGCCTATTGCACTCGAGTCGGAAGCGGTCCCTTTCCAACTGAATTGACCGATTCAACCGGCCGGAAATTAAGAGAGTTTGGACATGAATACGGCTCAGTCACCGGACGCCCTCGCCGTTGTGGCTGGATTGATCTGGTCGCGCTTCGTTATTCCATTATGATTGACGGTGTTACTCAATTGATTATGATGAAATCGGATGTTATGGACGATTTTGATACCATTAAACTCTGCGTGGCATATGAAATAAATGGAGTTGAAACCGATGATCTTCCGTTTGAAATTAATGATTCTGTAAAACCAATTTATGCAGAACTTCCGGGATGGAAAACAGATATGACAAAAATGCAGTCGGAAGACGAGTTTCCGGAAGAATTTAATGCCTATTTGTCTTTTATTGAAGAAGCGCTGGGAGTTAAAATAAAAATCGTTTCAGTTGGTTCTGACCGAGAACAAACCATTATTAGATATACAGAATAGTCGAACCGGCATTGCATCTTTGCCCCATACATTAAAACAGTCATTGCCGGTTTGACCCTCAATCCTCTAAAAATGAAACTTTGGCAAGATTTTTGAAAAAAGTTATAGAATAATAAATATAAAAACAAACTACTATGGGATTATGGATATTAATTATTGGAATCGGCCTCGCAAGCTGGTTAGTTCAATGGAACCTGAAAAATAAATTTGCGAAGTATTCTAAAATGCCTTTAGCAAACGGAATGACAGGTAAAGAAGTATCTGAGTTAATGCTACGTGAAAACGGCATAACCGATGTCAAAGTACAGGCGGTAAACGGGATGTTGACCGATCACTACAATCCCGTCAATAAAACGATAAATCTAAGCGATGAAGTTTATTCCACTTGCAGCGTTGCCGCTGCTGCAGTAGCGGCTCATGAAACCGGACACGCTCTCCAACATGCTCGTGCTTATGCACCATTGAAAATGCGTTCTGCATTAGTGCCGGCAGTCAGTTTCTCGAGTCAGTGGGTGAGTTGGCTGTTACTCGGTGGTATGTTTCTGATGCGTAGCGGCAATATCGGTTGGACGCTTTTAGCAGTTGGCGTAGGTTTATACGGGATGATTATGTTGTTTAGTTTCATCACTTTGCCCGTAGAAATCAATGCCAGCCAAAGAGCTTTAACATGGTTAAGCCGGTCAGGCATCACTAATTCCTACAATGACGAAGCGGCAAAAGACGCACTGAAATCGGCTGCTTACACTTATGTTGTTGCAGCTATAGGATCTTTAGTCACTTTCCTTTATTACTTAATGATTTTACTTGGAGGAAGGAGAAATTAAAACTTTGGATAAGATACGATTAAAAATATTGGGAATCACTTTTAATCAAATTCAGGCCGGTGCATACGCTTTGATTTTGTCGGAAGAAAAAGGGAATCGTCGGATTCCGATAATTATTGGGACTCCGGAAGCTCAATCCATTGCTCTTTTCCTTGAAAATCTTCGTCCACCCAGACCGCTTACTCACGACCTGTTTATTTCTTTCCTTCAATTAGTGAATATTCCTTTAAAAGAAGTAGAAATTTATAAATATGAAGAAGGTGTCTTTCATTCCAAATTGATTTTCAACGAAGGAATAAAAGACATCTTTCTTGATTCCCGCACCTCCGACGCTATTGCTTTAGCCTTGCGTGCCAACGCTCCCATTTATATCGCAAGCGATATAATGAAAGACGTTGCTATTGAACCGGAAGAAGACGAAATAAATGATTATTCGGAACAATCAATGCAAAAGCAAACCGTTTCCTTGGATAATTTAAGTCCGGATAAACTACAAAAATTATTGAGTGAAGCCGTTGAAACTGAAAATTATGAAAAAGCTTCGTATCTCCGAGATTTGATCAAAGAAAAAAATAAACGCCGAAAATAGGCAGACAAAATTTATGAAACTTACACTTATTATTTTAGAAGATTGTCCGTATTGCAAACGGGCTTTAAGGTATATCAATGAATTAAAAGAAGAATACCCTGAATTTCAAATTATTGAAATAGAAACTCTTGAAGAAGAAAAGCAGAAAGAGCTTACCGCTTCTTACAAAAACTATTACTATGTACCCACATTTTATTTCGGAAAGGAAAAACTTCACGAAGGAGCGATCGATAAAAATGAGGTAAAGACTCTTTTTCAATCGCTTTTGAAAAAATAACGGTCATGGCGGACATCACTCGCCATCTCCTTACATAAAACCGTACAGGTTGTCCAAAATCGGACAACCTGTTTTTTTGTTGTTTACTTATTATCAACTTGTTAGATTTTCGGCACGACTCTTGTTCACGGAATATCAAAATTCATATAAATGGACAGAGAAATTTCATCAAGCGAAAAATGGATAGCTTTGCGAAAGCAAATTATCAAATACGGAGGAATCATTGCCGGAGTAGTTATTGTTCTGATTTTATTACTCAATTTTTTACGTTCTTCCGTCAACTACAAGGATTTAGTCGTATCGACCGTTGACAGGGGCCCGATTGAATTCAGCATCAACGCTTCGGGAAAAGTCATCCCGCTGACCGAAGAAGTGATTGTTTCGCCCATCAACTCGCGCATTCTGGAAGTTTATAAAAATCCCGGCGAGAAAGTGGCAAAGGGAGAAGTGATTCTCAAACTCGAATTGGCTTCTGTCGAAACCGAGTACAAGCAAAAATTGGATCAGACGGAAATCAGCAAAAGTAAATTGGAACAATTGGCAGTTACGTCCAACAGCAAAATATCCGACCTGAAAACGCAGGAAAAGATTAAGGATATGCAACTGAAACAGCGCTATACCGAGCTGAAAAACGAACAGTATTTAGACAGCATCGGGGCAAGCACTACCGACAAAGTCCGTCAGGCGGAACTCAACTACGAAGTGACCCGTTTAGAACTGGAACAATTGAAAGAACAAATCACCAACGAAACTAAGAACCTCGCAGCCGGATTGAAAGTGCAGCAGTTGGATTTGAGCATTGCCGAGAAAACGCTCGCCGAAAGCCAACGCCTGCTGAAAGATGCGAACATTCATTCGCCGATGGATGCCACGCTCACTTTTGTCAATAATCAAATTGGTTCTCAGGTCAGCGCGGGAACGCAAATCGCCATTGTTTCCGATTTATCGCGCTTCAAGGTGGACGGGGAAATCGCCGACAGTTATGCCGATTATATTCATCCGGGGTCTTCCGCTTACGTAATGGTCGGCTCCGAGAAATTGGAAGGCACGGTATTGAACATCGTTCCCTCGTCGAAAAACGGCATTGTGAATTTCACCGTTTCTTTGAAAGAGGCGAATTATCCCAAACTTCGCAGCGGATTGAAAGTCGATGTTTATGTGATGATCGGATTAAAAGATGATGCCGTAAGAATTAAAAACGGCTCGTATTATACGCAAAAGAATCGTTATATTCTCTGGGTAATCAAGGGTGATAAAGCCGTCAGGAGAGAAGTGAATCTGGGCGACAGCAACTACGACTATGTCGAAGTAATCAACGGGCTGAACGTTGGCGAGGAAGTCGTCATCTCAGGCTTGGAAGGGTTTAATACGAATGAAGTGAAAATTAAAAAATAATAATTCCCGTCATTGCGAGCGGAGCGAAGCAATCCAGCTTGTTAAATCTCTGGATTGCTTCGGGCTTCGCCCTCGCAATGACGATAACAAAACTTAAGAAAGTATGGAAATCATTCAATTAGAAAATGTACACAAAGTGTACCGAACCAAAGAAGTCGAAACGACTGCTTTGGAAAATGTGAATCTGACTGTCGAAAAGGGAGAATTTCTCTCAGTCATGGGACCTTCGGGTTGCGGAAAAAGTACGCTGCTCAACATCATGGGACTGTTGGATGTCCCTAATCAGGGGCGGGTAACG
>Ga0209629_10001846_pt1 | contig 13838 bp, 11 predicted proteins | sample TergutCu122P5_FD_187286 | JGI IMG/M metagenome (GOLD analysis project Ga0209629, IMG submission 187286) | Cubitermes ugandensis P5 segment gut microbial communities from Kakamega Forest, Kenya - Cu122 P5 (SPAdes) (version 2) | ecosystem: Host-associated > Arthropoda: Insects > Digestive system... | reverse complement strand
GGGGGGAGAAAAAACATACACTACCCTCATACCTCCCCACCAACAGTTATCAGTCTGTAGGCAGAATGGCTGTGGTGACAGAGACGCAATAAGTGTCATCCATGACACTGATCAAGAATTTAGTACATTCTTTTCTGTGAACACTTCGGAACTCACTGACACCAAATATACATTAACCAACACTAGACTTAATTATATGTAAGTAAAAGAGAAACCAACTGAATGCAACAAATAGTGATTTATTGCTAATCAGTAGTATCTCAACATGTTTTGGGCATCTTTATGCCCATCATCAGGAGATCTGACTGCGTTCCACTGCCTATAATTGTCTGTTGTGATGCTGGAGAGTTGGGTGGCAAGATGTGTGCACTGTGTGGAGAATGTTGCCTGACTGAATCAGTGGAATGCAGTCGGATCTCCTGATGATGGGCATAAAGATGCCCGAAACATGTTGAGATACTACTGATTACCAATAAATCACTATTTGTTGCATCTAGTTGGTTTCTCTTTTACTTACTTATCAAAGATGCATGGTCATTTGAACATAACGTTTAATTACATGTGTTACACATATATGACATATGTTTTGTTGTGACCAGTACACTCTTGGCACCACAACAATGTAGCTATACATAAATCAAAACATTGGCATAGTAGTAAATTTGAAATTATATAATATAAAATGTAAGATTGTGTAATTAATATTTGTTTATCAAGTAGAGGCACATTAAATCATAAAATAAGTTATTTTGCTTTCATTTACCTGGAAGAAGGGTACAGTTTATGCAATAATAAAGAATTACTGCAGATCCAGGTAGGCATGGGAAAAATAATTTATTGAACTACTTAATTTATCTCTTTTTGATCAATAAGCGTTAGTTATATGACTTAATATTTTATTACTTTTATTTATGATGTTATACGTATGTATTTTGGTGTGGCTTTCCTGTAGCTGTGTTATGATGACAGTGAAGGTGGTTTAGTCATGCCAGATTGCTCTTTCATAAATATATAATGCATGTAATAAAAGCTACATTGGGTTAATACATATTTGTCTATGGTATAGTGGAGCCACTCACAGTGTATAATTCAAAATTTTAGATGTTACACATGTGTGTATTGTATTTTGTATTCTTTTGATTTTAAAAGGTACTGTTCTTTTTGGATAGTGGTTTTTAAACTTTTTATCACTGAACACACAGTTCCATTTCTGCTGAAAGAATGTAGTAACTGAATGAGCACAGAAGAGGCACTGTGTTATTTTCACTAAGTTTTTTTAGTTTGTGTTTCTTGATGCTCCAGTTTCAGCCTGATTATATTCTTCATTTTCAGCTTGGATCTGTCCACAGACCACTTGTGGGACCCTTGACAGACCTTCAATTGTCAGCTCAGATTCAGGTAAATGCAGCGACTAAATCCTCTGAACTATGAATGACAGGATTTTGACAATATTTGGAGAGTCTGGAAGGAAATGTAGTTACAAGGTGAAAACTGTTAACAAATTTGATTTGACCAAGTATGACTCTTGAAAATATTACAAGAACTAAATCAAGTTACTAAAATCCCACTAATCATATTTATTCTTCATGTTAACCACAAAATGTTATATTGCTTCTGCATCCTTCCTGATTCTGCATTTGAAATCTTTGTTCTTGTTTTGTAGAATGGTACAGATTTTAACATTCAAATAAGGTAATTGTGTACTGAATATACAGAACAGTTTTGATCATATTAACATAATAATGTTTTTACATTGGAGTGACATTTTAATATTTAGTGTGAAGTTTTCCATTTTAGTGTCAATTTTCTGTATCAGTGTACGATCATTAATTCCTGGACCATTATTTTTTTATTTCTGCAGTTAAAATCTAATTTATTGGGGTTATTACCTTGCAGGATGTTAAGCCATGTCGTTTGGTGAATAGGTACCAATGTTTTGAAGTGTGTGATACCTTTATTTTCATGGTATTGGGTGGATACATCTGGTTTTTTCTAAATGTTGGTACCCATCTGCATGATTTCAGGTTTCTGCCATGGTATAAATGAGATCTTTGCTTTTTTGCGATGTTAAACAGCATAGATTGGTAGTTAGTTACTGTTGTCTGGGGACAACCTGTTGGTCCCATCTTAAAGGACAAGCAGTCGAAGAAGAATGACAGGAACGCTTAGGTACGCAGTTATACAGGGAGTGGTATGGGCAGTGATTGGTCCTCGGGGAACGTGAAGCTAGGAAATAGGGTTAGTAAAATGTGAAAGAGGGGAAAGGAGAGGAAGGAAGTCGAGTTTCCTAGGGGGTGCTGCGCAGTAAAGTAGCCCTAGACCATGAAGCCACTTCAAGGTGCAGGAAGGGGGGACATAAGGAAAAAGAAAACAAACAAGAAAGGGAAAGAAAGAGTATGAGAGAGAGGTAGAAAAAGGGGGGGAAAATGTGAAAGAACAGGATGAGGAATATACAAAGGTTATCCAGGAAGTAAAGAACGTCTTTGTGTAGCACTCTCTCAGGTCGACACTGCAGCATCCAGCATGTAGTCCAGACTTGGTCTCAAGTGATTTTCACTCATTCCCAACAATGAAGGTATATTTGGTTGGCAGATGCTTCAGAAGCAATGAAGACGTGAAAGATGCTGTCAAGGAGTAGTTGAATGGACTGGCAGTGGAGGTCTATAATGAAGGTGTACAGAAACTTGTCGCACTGTGACAAGTGCCTGAATGTTGGTGTAGAAAAATAACTTAGGGCCTGTAATAATGGTACATTAAATTTCTTTTTCCTTTTATTTTTATGTTTCTTTACAACCAAATGGTCTTTACTTTATGGATGACCTGCATAGAAGGCAGCCCTATGGGGCTGGGGTGAACATGTGGTGAAGGAAAAGTGGCCATTTCATCAAAAAGGGAATAATTGCTACAGGATAAAGGTTCAGAAAAATGGGAAAATGAAAATAGACTCGGAAAGGAGGGTGGGGAGGAGGGAGGGAGGAAATAGAATTGCCCTGGCCCAGGGGAAAAGTGAGTGGAGGCAGGAGGGCTACCAAAGTCACTCTGAGGGAAAACAGCACTAGATGATGAAGCCACTGCCAGGACATTGGACTGAGAAGGGAAGTAAGGGAAAGCTTATGATTAAAGGGAAAAAGATTAAAGAAAAAAGGAGAAGAATAGGAGGAGGAGGAGGAAATGAAAAAGGGAATCGAGGGATAAGTATATAGGTGGCAGGTGAGCTATATTGGGATGAGGAGATAATTGCATGGAGGAGAGAGGGCTGTTTTGTCAGTTGGGAGAGTGTGTAATAGAGGGATTATTGCTGAAGATTGCAAATGAAATCAGCCAGACAGAAGAGAAAGGAGGGAGAGAACTGCCTGAGTCCAGTGGGAGGAGGAGGAGGAGGAGGACAGTAAGGAGGGCTGCCAAGGGCTCGGACGAATAGTGACACTGTAGAATGACGTCATAGTTAGAGCATGGGAGAGGAGCAAGGAGAGTTTTGTCTTCAAGAGAACCTTGAGCCAGTTACCACTCCTGAGAAGGCTGTCTGCTTTCTCTGAGGAGGCAAATGAGAGATTTTCCTGACTTGCTTAAGTCAGGCCATTCTGCCTGTTCATATTGTTTGGGTGGAGCTTAAACTCAATTGTCTTCCTGATAAGTTGGTTTATATAGCCAGATTTGGTAGAGAGGATTTTGGTGTCCTTGAGTTTTGTGTGGTTGTATGAGCAGAATGTGCCATTGGTGTTCCTTGACTCCTGTCTTGATGGTTTGACCAGTCTGATGTGCTGTACACATGGCTACACTGATAAGGGATACCGTACGTACCTGGAGTCTTCAACCGCAGGTTGTCCATCACAGGATGGAGGAAGCTGGAGATCTTCCATGGTGGCAGGCCAGCACTCTTGCAGTTGTGTTTGGCCACCATTCTGCTGAGGCAGCTCTATGTTGTCTGGACATATGCCAGGAGAGTGCCTGAGGGGGGCTTGTATCTGCTGAAGAATGTACCTGTTTTCCTTGAAAGTGGTGTTGAGGAATTCCAACTCATTATGGAGGCTTTCCTTGTCGCACAGAGCCCTGGCCCTTTGCACCAATGTTGCAAAAATGGCTTGTTTGCTGGAAGGATGGTGATGTGATCTGGGACAGGTAGAGGTTTATGTGTGTGTGTTTCTGATAGACCTTATGGCCTAGTTAGCCATCCAGTGTCTTGTAGATGTAGATGTCCAAAAGAGGATGGTGGCTGTCCTTGCCTGTCTCTGTGGTACAGAAATCTTTCCAACTTCTCTCATCCATGTGGCCAGATGACAAAAGTGTCTTCTGCATAGTGAAACTGCCACATTGGGTATTGGATTGCTTGTTCTAAAGCCCTGTCCTCAAAGTCTTCCATAAGAAGTTGATGATGACCAATCTACATTGCTTAATATCCCAGAAGAGTGAATATCTTGGTATCTCTCTACAAAACTACATGGTGTCACATCTTTGAAGACTATAATCTTGATATTCTTGGCCTTGAGAAGCTCAAGTATTATATAGTCTTGTGCAGATGCTTCTTGACTTTTGTAGTAGTTACATTCCAGAAAGTGTGGCACAAGTCGGATTTGGTATGCATGTGGTCCACTTTATACGTATGTACAGGGTGCTCCAGTTTCAATCCAAACCCCAACACACTGGAACCTGATTGGCTACAGCAAGAGTACTTTGCTGCCTGTTTTATTGCCCATCAGTGTTCTTCCAGCTCCTCTGTCTCAATGCCCTTTTAATTCCTATGAGATAAAATTGGGCAGGCTTTTCAGAAATGTTATTTCTTTTTTCTTTCTTTCTTTCTCTCTCTCTCTCTCTCTCTTTTTTAACTTGCATAAGTCTGAAATTTTGTAACTTGAAATTACTGTAAGGTGAGGAATGTTTGGATTTAGTTTATAGTAGTCAGAATACTAATTGCCTGTTGATGACTGGGGTTCAGTTACATAGTAGAATAGAGGTTTTCTTTTTTTGCCACTGTGGCCAGCCAGATCACTTCTGGATCTGACATAGCCTTTTGCCTAGGGGCCCAGTGGGTACTGTTGCTGTTTTCCTAGAATGACACTTGCCTACGAAGCTGACAGTCCTTGTTTGTCAAATGTTCAGGTCTAGAATGTATCATATTGTACCTTCATGTCATCTGTTTGCTTTTTTGGAGTGGCATTTAGTTTTAGTAGCAAGTGTCGCAGTCCCTTACAACTGTACTTTGCTTCTTTCTTCTGTACTTTCTATATTGTTAATGATTGATGAAGAGACCTCTTGTTTTTTTCATTTAATCAGATATTTTGTCTAAATAATGTAATTGTTGTGACTTTATCATGCTGTCAGTCCCATGTCGTAGATTTGCGGCATGTAAAAGATCCCTAATGGCGTGAATAGAGATGCCATGTAGGCAAAATTACTGGACAACCTTTCTGGCCCATAGTTCCACCTTTCGCTGCTAGGATCTCTTGCGTCGTTGCGTATGTGGAGGCACCTGGTGGCAAAAGTGGGAATGTCCAAATGCAGGGGAAAGCAATGGCAAACTACCCCTAAGAACTTGCCCAGGATGCAGCGTACCAGAGCCATACCGGTCACCTGTCTGGGCTCTGGTTCCTGCCCAAAGTGGCCCAAGGGCTGAATACTACTACTACTACTACTACTACTACTAATAATAATAATAATAATAATAACAACAACAACAACAACAATAACACTGAAATGACCATGCAGCAATCCTGTTTTCACATTTAATGCTGTGTGTTTCCACTGCCTGCCTGCTTGACTGACCTACTGTTTAACATACTTACCTGTTCACTGTGACTGACTATTGAAGTAGCAAGCTAACCAAGTAACAGCTGTTCATCTAATTGCCTAGTATTTGAATCCACATATTAAATACGGCTAAAACAAAACTGTTAAATTTATTCCTGTCCTGAGCAAGTTCAGTTCAGTATGTGTTAACTTCCAAAAGAGGTGAACCAGAAATTATACAAAATCTAATTAATCTGGCAACATATGGCCACTTACAATATGAAGGCAAAGATTGCTGCCTGTGTGCACACAATAAACTTTTATGATAGAGGAAAACTCTAACTCCCTTCCATCTTATTGTCAGTAACTTAGGTGGTGAACTATTACCAGAATGATTTAAGGCTGTCAGATCCAGTAATGACTAATTTCTATAGAAAAGAATGATGAAGTGAATTTTTGAATTCAACACATCATGTAACAGGCTTCACAACACAAAATAAGGCAAGTTTAAACAATAACATCCATCACATTGAGTTCCGCAGCCTTAATTCAGTATTGTGTGTTTTTTTTAATCTCCTGTTATGAAGTGGCATTTGCCAGTTTTGTGTCAGACAGCTTCATTTGATTGTCAGATTTGTTGGAGAAGAATTGTATTTAATTTAGGTTCAGTCTTGCTTATACTGAAAGGTATTGAAGTTACTTCCATTTTAATTTCTTGTGAAATTAGCAGGCGTCTCACTGTATATTAGTGGGCCAAAGGCACTGGCTCAGGAAACATAGGTTCTGCCCCCGCCTTGGGCATGGTATACATTTCAAAGAAACAAAGTTGCCCTAAGATAAGCCTTAATTGTATTGAAATACTCACTTCATACTGCACATTAAACACACATCCTCTCGGTTACAAAAGCAAGTAATTGCTGCACAAGGAAATAATCAGTGTTTTGTCTGAGAGCCGTACAGAACACACAAATGCATTTTGTGAGCAAGACATAGAATTTTGGAATGTTAAACCTGTTGCTATTTGAAGTAACAACTGGCTTTAAAGGGTTGAGCTGATGTAATTAAGGTATGGTCATGTCTTTGTGCACCATTGTGATAGACTTTGCTAGCCCATTATAAAATATTCTTGAATAGTGTTGGAACATGGGAGCCTCAGGTTCTGTTGCAACTCAGGACAACAAATTATTGATTTAACGAAATTAAACTGTATTAAGTTATTTCCGCAATTTTCCTCTGGACATTTTTATGTCAGGTTTTTATGTCCTACCACAGCAGCATTATTAAGAATGTTTGTGAAATTCTGTGTGTTGCAGAAAGTGAGGATGCTGAAGAAGATGAATATGGATCAGATACGCTTGATTCACGGTCAGAATTTAGGAGTACCATAAGTGGTAAGTCACTTAAGTTTAAGCCATCTGTTTGGTTGAAATTAATGACACAACCAGACATGTTCAGGTTTATCGTGGTTTGCATTCTTTGATGATATGCTTACAGTGAATGCATGGCTGGGTATTTCCATCTGTTCATCTATCCACCCATCATGCCCACCTTTAATCTTCGAATACCCATCCTTTTTTAATGTAAAGAGTGTATGTTGGAAATAATGAGAGAATTTCATTTTCAGCCATGTTAGTCAAGTCAACTATAAACCTTATTTCACACAAAGCTAAAATTAAACACTCTCAGTCTTCTTAAGAAGGGTTCATCATATAAAAAATGTAGGGTTATCTTGAAGGGTGAAGAGGTTCTTAATCCAGAGACCTCTTGACCCTCAACAATGAAGGTGATACATTCTTCAAAATGCTAGGAACCACTCAGCCAGTGACGCAGTGCCATATCCCAGGAGGCCCGAAGCCTCAATAACAGCTCTGAGAACTTCAGATATTCCAAGAAATATGAATGCTTTTAAATACTGCAATTTTTATTGTAAATGTTATGCTCAAATATAATGTAGAAATTACGCCACTCAATATCAGATCAGGGATTTTTTGTTTGTAACATTTTACAATAAAAATAAATATGAGATTTGAATATTTTTATGTCATTTCCAAATTATAAAAGCCTCATTGTAAAACATTACCCATTAAAGATGCTGATATGTAGTTGTACTGATTGGATCACGGTGTAAGAGTGTGTTGTAACAATATTATGGTTTAAGGATTAAAACTCTTTCTCATGACAGGTAAGAAAACTGTGAGATGGTGATGTTGAAGATTAAAGTCTTCTTTGTTGTGTCCCTGTGTTGTTGAGTGAGTATTTCCTAGTGTTTTGAAAGTTTGTAGTACCTTCCTTTTCATGGTCAAGTATTTCTGAGATGATGAAGATGAGGACCCTGAAGAGGAAGGCACTGTGATCCTTAGTAATGTCACAAACTACTTGCCTGATGACACAGCATCCTATCCAAGAAGACTTTCATTTTCAGATAAAAGACTTCTCCCAAGGGTCCATATAGTGTCCTACATATTATGACAGTTGCTTCGTGTGTTGGTTTTCATCTTGCTGTTTACTGAAATATCACTATAAACACTAAATTAGGTAATGTAGTTGGTCAGGCTACATTGTCTGTGCTTTATAGTTGGCATTGTAACAGCACTTCTTTGGATTAACCTACTCTGCTTCTGTATTTCAGACTAATATGGTGATCTGCTTGACTTATTTAAAAATGGAACATTTTCTCTGAAAAAGCCTGTGATAAACTTCTTTCTGATTCAAATGATATGTGTATTTTATTTATTCATGTCACATGCATTATATCTTTGACAAATACAGTAACTTCTTTAGTGTGTCTGCAAGCTGCGTGGTCAACCCGCAGATTCCATTTTGTGCAGTAGTGAGAGAACTGTTCTTGTGGAACTGCAGCTAATATAGTGATTTGTAACTCACTCCACCTGCCTGCTTGCTTTGGATATTGTATCTGCTGCTGCCGCCTCTGGCAGACTTTGGTAAAGAACTTGTTAATTAAATATTTCTTTGTTCTAATTTTGTGAATGAAGATAATGGGAGTTTGTGAAATATATTGGAATGTATCTTCTTCTTTCTCTTACTGTGAAGAATGAGTGTACAAGAATTACGTAATGATGTAAATTATGTGTTTAAATACAGTATTTGTCACCTCAGGTGTAAGTGCTAAAATACTGTTGACCTGGTGCAGTAATAATTACTCTTGTATTCTTTCTTTTTTATGATTCCCCGGTGTCTGAATCTATGTGCTGATGTTTTGGAACACTGTCAGTTCCATCTTTGACCACCTATGAAGATGGAACTGACAGAGTTTTCTGAAATGTTGGCTCATAATATTCATACACTGGGGAATCACCCAAAAGAAAGAATACAGCATTCAGAAAATGGTGAAAATTTTGAAATCAAGAATCATTATTCTTGCTTTTGCAGAAACCCAAGTTCCTCCTTCTGCCTTTAATGGTTCACTGAGTGCAGGCACTACAGTGACTAGAGAAGAACAGGAGCGGCTGTCCACACCTCTCCATGTTCATGTGGACCCTGTAAGTTTCTTGCACATGAATTATTAATGTTTTGGTTCTTAAGGACCATCATCATGTATTAAAATACATGATTTAAGATGTAAGAACATTTACATGCATTATTACTGATGTTTAAATCATGTATTTTAATGTCTGATAATGGTCCTAAAGGACTGTAAGTGTACCCTTTGTTTATGATATTATTAAAAGTGTGTTGTGTAACATATATGCCAATATTAAGCTGATGTACTGCTTCATTTTATTCCCATTTTGTATCAAGTATTCGATAAATGAAGAATATATGATCTGTAGTTGACCTGTTGCATTGAGATCCACACTGATTATCCCCAGTAATTTACTCTGCATATGGTGTTAACGTTGACAGGAAGATGGTGGATAAAATTTTGTATGTAGTTGATGAAAGTGATATGCCTTGAAAATTACTGCACTCTGTCTTATCACTTTTCTTATACGTGGACTGTTCGTTTAATTCCGGGACTGATTTTTTTGTGAGTGAAAGAGTAGACTTAATGGCTAGTTGGTCTTGTCTCCTTCGGGGTAGTGTCCTTGTGCTTGTATGCATGTATTCAGGTGTTCCTGCCACTGACTAAAGCACCTCTGGTAGTCACTTTTTGTAATAGCCCTCATTTGTCTCATCAGGTTGGCTTGAATCTTTTCAATGTCATCAAATCGGCGACCTTTCATTGTTTTCTTCAGTTGCGAGAACAAGATTATATCACAAGGAGCAAGGTCAGGGGAGTAGGGAGGGTGTGGGAGGGATGGAATGTTGTGTTTCACCAGAAATATATTTGTGGTGACAGCCCTGTGAGCAGGGGCATTGTCATGGTGCAAGATCCAATTGCCAGAACGCAACTTCTCAGGGCGATGTCCGCGCACAGCGTCGTGGAGACATTGCAGGACTGTTTTGTAGAATTCCTTATTTACCGTCTGCCCTCTAGGGACGTACTCATGATGAACCAACCCATCAGTGTCGAAGAATGCGATCAACATGGTCTTGACATTGGACTTCACCTGCCACACTTTCTTCAGTCGAGGAGATGATGCAATTTTCCACTGGGAGGACATTTGCTTTGTTTCCGGGTCATACCCGTAAACCCAGCTTTCGTCACCAGTGATTACTGAGGACATGAAGTTGGGATCATTTTGGGCTCGCTCATGGAGGTCAGTGCAAATTGATATGTGATCATCCTGCTCTGCCGTCAGGAGATGGGACACAAATTTTGCTGACCCATGTCTCATTTGCAGTTCTTCAGTTAGAATTTTCTGGCATGTACCGAATGCTATTCTAACATCCTCTGCAACCTCTCTGATAGACTTCGGTCAGTGCAAATGATTTCTTGCACACGTGCCACAGTCTCTTCGGTTTGGGAGGTGGACGGCCTGCCTGGGCGGGGGTCGTCTTCAAAGGATCGGCATCCACTTTTGAAATGGGGATACCACTCAAATGTCTTCGATTGACTTAGGCAAGACTCTATGAACGCTGCTTGCAGCAATTCAAACGTTTCAACACAAGTTTTCCCCAGACAGAAACAGAAATTGATGCACACGCTGCTGAACTTTCTCCTCCATCGTGAGATGTGACACACACTGCAGGTAGACGTTCACTGAGAGGCTTCCACAGAGTGAATGCAGGGAGATACCGGCTTCCGGTTATGCAATTACTCTTGCACAGAGTTACCACTTGTCCTGCCTTGTTGCCACTTCGCTGCGTGTTATAGCTTCCCCACAAAAAAATCAGTCCTGGAATTAAATGATCATTCCTCGTACATAGGTACAATGATCGACTATTCCACTGCTCAGCCAGTTCTTTTCCTTTTCCACATATAATTAGCAAGCTTGTAGATATCAGAACAAGTTTTCCTGCCTCCTGCTTTAATCCATTCTGCTGGAATCGCATTAGTACCTGGCGATTTTTGTGTTTTTAGCTTTTCAGTAGCCTTCTCTGTCTCCCAAAGACATTGGGCTGAGGCACTAGTGGCTCTGTTGTATGTATTTCAGCCTTTCTGATGTCATTAACCCCATATGTATTCAATAGCTGAAGGAAACAATTCCTGTACCTAGTCAAAACGCTGTGGCAGTCTGCAACCAGATCACCCTTTCATCCTTTACCATATTAGTTTTAAGCTGGTAACCCTTCTTAAAGTCATTGATGGCCCTATACAAGTATCTGGTATTCCAGTTTGTACTGTTTGTTTCAGGTTCATTAATTTTAGCTTTCAGGTATTTCCTCTTTTTTTTCCCCCCCTGAGTTATGTACGAGCTTCATGTCTTACATTGTTCCATTTTTTTACATTACTTTAACTTAATGTTTTTCTGACCATATAGTCATTACATTACTTTGTTTTGGATCCTGTAGCCACTGCATTTTAGTCTGATTCCTTTGATATAAGAATTGTGACTATTCTTCTTTAAACCATGGTTTGTGCTGCTTCCATTCACATAGACCTAGAATCTTTTTAGCTGAGACTGATATTTGCTTTAATCTTTATGCATGCCCTATTTGTGTCCTCATTATCATTTTATGTTCTCCATTGCTGCAAACATCTTTGAGATTTTAATCTAATACTGTTTCCTAACTTCCAACTCACTTAGCATCTTGACATTAAATCTCTCCACATCAGACTTCTGTGCTGCATACTTACTTACCGACAGTCTTTCCCTAACTTTTGCAGTCACCCAATAATGGTCAGTATCACAGTCAGCTCCTCTGAAAGATCACACATTCAGTATATGTGAATACTATCTCTTATCTATCAATATGTGATCTACCTAATTGTGAGTCTTCCCATCAGAAGAGGTCCAGGTTTATTAATGAATGTTTTGGTGCAGGAACTTTGGACTCTTAACAGCCATATTTTTTAACATTTGCCTTCTGTAACCAGAGGGAATCACTTGCTTGACTGAATAACTATTCACTGCTCATTAAAATCCTGTACCATGAATTTACTTGTTTCTTTATATACTAGGCCTTGCCATAAGTTCTGTTACAACTTTCATGTTGTCCAAAGCTGGAAACAGTGAGGTGGGAGGGTCATATGGATGGCTCTTTTTGGACTGCTGTCCCTTCAGGTACTTGTGCCTAAGCAGTTTGCTCTTGTCTGTCACAGCGTCAACATGGAGTGGGGTGTCAAGTAAAACCATGTGGCTGTGATTGCCCTTCCCAATTGCAGAAAATCCCATCCTGAAATTTTCAAACTCTTAAAACCATTGAAAATTTTGCAAATGTTCATCTATCCGGCTATTAAACATTATAAGGAGCTGTGGAGGGTTGAAGACAGTGCTTGGTCAGGATACCTGAAAAGTGTGAGGGCTGAAGCTGTTATCAAAATGGTATGGGAATGGATTCGCTGAAATTCACTCTGGAAACAGAAGATCATGTCCCAAAAGCTGAACATATTGACCCAATCAAGTCATGTCTCATCAGGGACGATCTACACATGAGAGCGCACCTCCATTCAAAAGGACATATCCTTACTCCTGCTTCGAAGGAAATGCAATGGGCAAGAGCAAAGCGTCCCCTCCAGTGGCATGCCAAGAGAATGGGCACGAAAACATCCTCTTCACGGACGAGAAAAATTTCACCAATGAGGAGCAATATAACCAGTACAACAAGATTCGTGCTACTACATCCCTTGAGGTGCATTTTGAGGTTGCAGGGAGACCACATCACCCTTCCTGCGTCATGGTTTGGTGGGAGGTGTCCCATCAGGGGGTGACATCTTCATTTTTGCAAGAAAAGGGTGAAACTGGTGTCCAAGTGTATCAAGAGGATGTGCTACAAGGAGTTGTGAAACATCATAATATGGCCTTTTTCATTGGTCAGGAATGGGTCCTCCAGCAGGACTCAGTTCCTGCCCAAAAGACCAAGACAACTCAGGAGTGGCTGCAGAGGAACTTTCTGGCCTTCTTCAGCACCGAGAATTGGCTTTCAGGGAGTGCAGACCTCAAACCCTGGACAAAAAATTGTGGGCTGTTTTTGAGGGCATGGCTTGCCAAAAGCGTCACAATGGCCTAGAGAACCTAAGGAGATCCCTTGTGAGGGCAGTGGCAGAGATCCTCCTAGAGACGGAGCATGCAGCGACAGCATAGTGGCCGGAGTGTCTCAAGGCTTGCATTGAGGCATAGGGCGGCCATTTTGAGTGACATTATTATAAATGAAAACCTAAAACTATTGCAAATAAATTATTTGGCTCAAAAAGTTGATGTTTTGTTTAATTTTCCTTCTAGGTCACATTGTACTTGTAACATAACTTATGGCAAGACCTTGTAAGTCATTAATTTACACAGCATTCCCTTGCCAACTGCTGTTTTTCCAACCACATACAGGGCAGTCCATAAAGAAACCGAACATTTGAAATAGCCAGACAGCAAGCGCGCGCAGCATGCTCGCGATGGTGACATTGTATAGCGGGGACTTTAATCTTTATTCTGACACCAGCAGTATCACGCCACCTCAATTAGTCATTGAGTGATGTGCGCTTGATTGGGTGTGTGTTTAGTACCCTCGGCCATTTTTTGCAAGTTGAAACATGAAGGATCTTGAGGAGCAACGCGTTTGCATCAAATTCTGTTTCAAATTGGGAAAAACTTTTACGGAGACTTTTCAGATGTTGC
>Ga0209629_10001845_pt1 | contig 13841 bp, 10 predicted proteins | sample TergutCu122P5_FD_187286 | JGI IMG/M metagenome (GOLD analysis project Ga0209629, IMG submission 187286) | Cubitermes ugandensis P5 segment gut microbial communities from Kakamega Forest, Kenya - Cu122 P5 (SPAdes) (version 2) | ecosystem: Host-associated > Arthropoda: Insects > Digestive system... | reverse complement strand
CTTCACTATGTGGGCTGTGAGCTGTGCTACATTTTCTGGCCTCCAAAGGAGGCCAGAAAATGGAGGCGCGCTTTCTGAAGACTTGTGTCGAAAAGTTGTGACGAATGCAAGGGTTCGTTTGCAAGAGGTTGTGAGGCAAAATGGTGGTCACATTGAACATGTGCTTCATTAGGAACAATTTTCCAGCCCATGAGGATTAATTCTGTACCAGATGTTAAATGTTTTTGTAATAATAAAAATGTGTTACGTGCACAATCATTGGTATGACATTTTGTGCGCCACTCTGTATAAGCAACAAGTGTGGTCAGTCTTTGAATGGGGTTTACATACAGTAAAGTGCACTGAAGTAATTAAGTTGCTTAGGCTGTTTATCATACATTGGGACTGAATTAAAATTTGTACATGTATTTTAAAAATAAACATTGAATTACAAAGGTAAGACATTCCAAGTGTCTGCATATAGTCAACAGATGGAAATGATGCAACTCCAGAAGCTCCACTACAGCATTCAGACCATGCCTCAACCCTGAATAGCACAGTGGTTACTGCGTGTGTGTTTTTATACATAACAAATTTCTACACTCAGCCCAAAGACTGTATTTATGGGTTCAATGTGATGCAGAATAAACAGTGTAAGTATCATTGAAATGAAATGTTCTCTGCAACAGAGAGACAGGAAGGAGCTGTCAAGTGTTCTCTGTTATGTCCATGTTCTTAAATGTGGAAATATCAAATAACTGGAAATAAAAAAGTTTCATTCTTCTTTGTATATTAGGTTATCATGTTGCAGAATGTTTGTGATGAAGTTTGGTGCAGAATAGGTTTTTGTCAATGTTTAATGTTTGGTTCAAAAACTGTTGGCATCCCACATTTTTTCAGATGCTAATTAATGGATATTGCGTACATTAGATGTGTAGGAGAGACTTCTACTTAACAGTTCCTTTTATGAAATTGTAGATCAGCTACCTGATGATGGCCAAAAGGTAGGCCAAAAAATGTTGTTATGAATAAAATAGAATAAAAGCCATTTCTTGAAGTTGTGTTATTGGAACGTCTAATTAATCTAGTTTAATAAAACACAATTGGCTGACGATACTTAAATTTAGAACTAAATGTCAGTTGTACGGTTCCATAATTTTGTCCGGTCTGTTGTGTGTGTGTTTCAAACGTGATCTGTAACAGTATGAATGAAGAACATAAATTCCAAGGGTATGAAAACAAATAGCCAGGAAAATGTATGGGCCTGACGAACATGTAGCATCACAGTGAAGGTTTCCACTTATTAGTAGGAACTTAATTATTTCTACAGGTCATGTCATGTTGCTAGTTAGTGAAATTAAGAACTCTGCTGGATTGACTGGGCATGTAATTAGGATCAGGGAGACAAGGAATGCATAAAGAATTTTGTTGAAGAACCATTTGGAAGATGTGACACTGATGGGATGATAAAATTAAATGGATATCTTAGGGAGATATGTTTGTGGTGGTTGGATGGGGTGAGGGTCATATTCAACAGTGGAGTTTAATATTCACAGTTTTGAACCTTGGGTTTCCACTGTCACAATGTTTTTTGTGTTGTCACACTTTTAGTTATGCTGTCACATTGTTTTGATGCCACAGTGTCAGTTATGCTTTAGATTTTCCATTCGTTTTTATACCTTCAGTTAATGACTTATTAAATTTGCTTACCACCAGCTTAGTTTATCCAATGTAGTGTACAGTTCTTCATTCGGATATCTCCCAAACAACTGACCATATTATAGTCATACACATTCCAACTGTCATCTGAAATATAAATAATAAAGTTATTCATAATTGTTTGATACATTGATGGTTGTCTGTGTAGAAACTGTTCTTTGAGTTTCATATGGGTGATACAGTTTTTCTTCTTATTATTCTTTTAAAACTTGGTTGGCATGTTATTTTTGAGGGCTTATTCAATTTGAGTAAATTTTTAGTCATCTTTGGTGTTGGAAAGTAGAAACCTGTTTCAAAGTCCTGTTATTTGGACAACATTAATTTTGAAAAAGAATTTGAGAACATGATTGTTCTTTTTCATTCCTTTGTTCCAGGTATGTATTCACAGTTGCTGACCTGGATGCAGTAGCACCATGCTATGAGTATTTCTTACAATGTCTACAGAGAGCTCAAGCTGAACCTCCAGGGTCTCAGTGGCAGGTGGAGCAGCTTCCAGTTGACTTCCCTCAGTATTTCAATTATGAACGTGTCAAAGAGCTGGTCTTATGGCGTATAACATCAAAATGCCTTTAATTTGTTGTAATCTGCCAGCAGATAAGATGCAGTATAATGCAAAGTCTCTATTCCTTATGCCTTGCAGTGTTATGGCACAGCATTACTGCTGGGCAGTTGTGCTTATAGACACGACAGTGGCAGAGGAGCTTTATGGTACACTGAATGTTTTACTTGAAATTGCTTAAGTGGCACAATTGAATGATCCACCATGAAAGGATTGTTGACTACTAGAATTGGACAATATTTTGTAGGTAGAATAACATTATTTTTAGAAGTATATACAGTAGATCTGTTGATAAGTGAAGCATGTAGTTGGTGGACTTCTGAATTAAGTAAAACACTACATGACAGAGTTAAAGAGTTTGTGAACTTTCATCCACATGAGTTCTGACTTCTGTGTTTACTGTGCACTGCTTTCTGAGTAACTCCTTGCACCATCACACATGCTGCCAGTGGACATAACACTGCTAGGAGCATGTGGGCCTTTTCATGCGACTTTTGCCATCGTTGTTGTTGTTGTTGCTTTTTTTTGGGGCTGTTTCTCTTGCCTGGAACCCTTGTCCATGCAAGAGCAATTGGAAACAAGAAAAAATCATCAGATGCTAGATATAGAGTGTAGGTTGTGGTAGCACAGTGCATTTTTGATGAGACACTCTTGTGTCCATGTGAGGTTACGGTCAACTGACTAGCACTATCCTGCTGTGTCAGATTCTGAAAATAGCAGACTTAACAGAACCAAACAGATATTGCTGTCATATTCAAATAACAAACTTTGCAGAACCAAACAGATATTGATGTCATATTCAAATAACAAACTTTGCAGAACTAAACAGATATTGCTGTCATATTCAAATAACAAACTTTACAGAACCAAACAGATATTGCTGTCATATTCAAATAACAAACTTTGCAGAACCAAACAGATATTGATGTCATATTCAAATAACAAACTTTGCAGAACTAAATAGATATTGCTGTCATATTCAAACACACTGATGCTGTGTCGCTGCCTTTGCCTTCCATTGATATCAGGACACGGTGAGCTGTGAAGACTGCATTCTGCAGCCACTGAAAAAAGTTCACTAACTATTTGACTCTGATATTAGTTTATGTACTGTACTTAAAATAAGCGTAGTTACAGTTATTTGAAAGACAAATTGTTGTCTCTAATAATGTTAAAGTTTGTCATTTAACAGTGTTTATACTGATGCATGTAACTGCAAAATGTGTCTTGTTATTAAAAGAAACGCATAAGCAAAGTTTTGAAGTTTCAGCTTTCATTAATGCTGTATGGTTTAGGATAATTTAATGTGTCTCCATCTTACTTTGTTAGTTTCAATGCCTTTCCTTTTCCAGTTCCTAACTTCATATCTGACTGTAGGACAAGTCCTGATATTACCTGATACAAGTTGTCATGAAACCTCATGTATGATGCAGCTTCATTCCTTTGAAAGCCTGGAAACTTTATTTATGATTGCTGGGTTTCTGGATTTTGTTCACCATGTAGTATTACAAACAATACGTTTCAGAAACCATATTTATTTCTGTCCTGGGGGGAAATGTTGTGGGAGGCTCTGAGTGCCATTTTTTTTTGGGGGGTAAAAGTAAATTCTGCTGGTAAAATATTACAATATCCCACCATACACGTGGATTTCGCAGTACTTCTTTTGAAAGAGGTTTTATTGTATTTTGAAGAATATAGGGATCCTGGCTTACAAATTATTTGGTCAAAGTTAAAGAAATTACAGACAAACTAACATTGAATCAGAATTCAAAACAGCTTGCTGAAATAAAAACAGGAACTTATTCCAGGCTGAATGAACCAAAAAGAAAAAGAATTGTTTCTAAAAAATAGTTGATACCACAATAATATCTTTCAGGTAAATGTTTGAAATGTATGAGACATCCAGTGAAATATACTGTTTTTATATATTATGGACACATAAAAAGTAATGGATTAAACTTCTATTTCAGAGAGTGGTAAAGATTTGCATCATCAGCATCAGAAGGCGATATTGGGAGAATGAATTTATCTGAGGAAGTGAAATTGTTAATAAACAAATACCAGAGAATAGTACAAATGTAAATGCACTAAAATATTTTATCAATTGTAACATCCCAGAAATCAATCCAGGTATGATTATAGGTTTAAAGATATTGCTAACAACCCCTGGTACATTCCTTGTTGCCATTGAAAACGAAGTTGTGAACATTTTAAATCATATTGGTATAGTCTTCGAATCTGCTCATGGAAGTTCAGCAACTCAACATTTTTCAGCATACAAATTTCCCTGCTGGACTTAATTATTATGTCTGGGGGCATAGAACGTACAGAATGACATAGGGAAGGGGGGCTAAGGGAAATCTATCATAAACTTAGTGAATACCATCCCGATGTGTTTACAGAGAAGTCAAGAAATTAAAACAGTCAAACACAACTTACTTTTTATTCGTGTTGTTAAACTCTCATGGGTGACATGTTTTGACCTGATGTAGGTCATTGTCAGGCCCTTGTGAAGATACAGATCCTTAGAAATAACTCTTAAAATGCAATATGGGATCCCATTTGCTTACGTAACTTGTGTTATAAAATCTGAGTAGACACATATATTAACTGTATAATTACAAAGTAATGTGACAGATACGACATTTTAAAACCGAGTAAAAGATATGAAATTGATTTTGAAGGTTATGAGTGTGACAAGTGCCATTTGTAGTTAACAGTTATTACTATGTATAAATGTAGACTAGGTTACAAAACATTTATGTTCTAGATGCAACGGGTCCTTCATTGAAACAGATGCTGATGCTGTAGTTTGACGGGTTATGTGAACTCTTTTGTAATGATGTCGGATTTTCAGGCTGGTATACTCGTCCATATACCAGCCTGAAAATCCGACATCATTAAGAAAGAGTTTGCATAACCCATCAAACAACATCAGCATCTGTTTCAATGAAAGACCCGCTGCATCTAGAACATAAATGTTTTGTAACCTAGTCTACATTTATACATAGTAATAACTGTTAACTACAAATGGCATTTGTCACACCCATAACCTTCAAAACCAACTCTACATCTTTTACTCGGTTTTAAAATGTCGTATCTCTCACATTACTTTGTAATTATAGTTAATATACATGTCTACTCAGATTTTATAACACAAGTGATGTAAGCAACTGGGATCCCATATTGCATTTTAAGAGTTAATTCTAAGGATCTGTATCTTCACAAGGGCCTGAAGATGACCTAGATTGGGTCGAAACATGTTGCCCATGAGAGTTTAACAACCCAAAAAGTAAGTTGTGTTTGACTGTTTTAATTTCTTGAAATCTATCATGGAACAGCTATCTGTCCTTACAGTACCTGTGAAATAATTGTACTGTATTTGCTTCTGTTGTTAGGCAGTTTAAATGTGCATGTAGTATCATCCCCATGTCAACCAGTACAATATTTAATAGCAACTGATGGATTATCAACATGGATTCAACATGTTTATTCTAATCCCTCATTATGATAAGAATTACAAATATATAAATAGTTACTGAAAAAGCTGATATCCATATTCAGACAGAAGCTACGGATATTCAAGGCGGTCTCTTGACAGTTACCTGAAAATTTACAGTACTTGCCATGGAGGCACGAAAGAAATGTCAAATATAAAATTTTCTTTATATGTTATTTTCATGTCTATTTGCTCCAATAAGATATTTTTCAGCTTATCATGTAACATAACTTCTTTAAGGAGAAATACATAATTGCTGAACTAAGTTCTTGTAGACTTCAAAAGGTAATGTCAGGATGTCTGAAGTTCCTGCAGATTCAAACATTCCTGCCTTAATTAAATAAATTTATAAGAACAAAGGCAGTTCTTGTATACCTTGTAAGTATTCTGGAAATTTCCCAAGCAGTATAAAGTTATTACATTGTTCAAATAAGTGTTGTTTGTTATGAGACATGATCTCATCACCGGTACCACACAAGCCTGCCACAGATCCCACGTGATCAGTACCTTGGGCCATACTGTTTCACTCTTAGCACCACTACGGATACTAACAGCAAAATCAGCTGAGAACACTTATTTATGCATGATTCTGTTTAATTCACTCTGACATGAGCAGGTAAAATATGATTCCAGTTTTTGTGACTTCTCATTAGAAGGAATAAAGAGAAGACAGTTTTGCGGAAATTGAATTTAGCTTTGAGCAAGTGAGCAGGCATGCCAAACCACAGTGTCTGGTAAGCCAAATGTGTATTGTAAGTTTTCAGAGCAATGAGTGTTCACAGAGTGGTCTTCTGCACTGTGACATCATGCAGTCTTGGAGGGGGGTATCAGCAGGTAATAGCAACATGCCGCCTCCTTCTTCAGACTACAGACTGAAACAAAATGTTCTGATGTGAATATGTTAAGTCAGACATTATGAACAACCTAAACATTATTGTACTACAATTCTGTGCTTGCATGCCTTGCTGCACATTTTGGTGTGTGGTTGAAGAACAGGAAAATTACAAAGAAGTGTAATTTTCTTCAGTGGTGCTGCAGAAGGTTGTGACAGGAAGTCTTTTAACATTCATGTACTGAAGTATTTTGTATTGGATTATTGTGTTATTGTTTATTATAATTTTAAGTTACAAGAGTTAATGAGTTATGAGAATGAATACCATAATGATAAGAAGTTGTATTCAATTTAAACTTCATTCTTAAGTAAACAGTGTATTTTACTCATACAATGCTCTGAACTAATAGTAATTTCCCTTAGTACTTACAGGGGCATAAAAATTGGAACTTAAGAGTGTACAAAATATATGTGTTTACAAATCTGATTATGAACATGTAGTCTAAATAACACCTGTAACAATTGGGGTACATATGAACTTCTTAATCAATTCCAGGCATGATCCAATTTCTTTACTACCAAAAACAATTATGGATGTTAAACATTCAACCAATTGAAATTACAAGCACCCCAATTTTTGTACCTGTATATTACCTTACCTGTTGTACTGTAAACTCAGTTAAAATTAAAATTTAAAATATATCCAAATATAGTAAGGGTTGCATTTCAAATACCTGCTAATTCCAGCCACAGAATTAGGGAAGTTCTAAATGAGACAGTAGGCAAGTATTACATTTGGCAGTGTTTAAAAATAACCTACATGAAGTTTGTGAAAATCATTTTCTCTACCAAAACATTATTTTATACCAAGAATATGAACTGCATATTGTAATCATTTTCACCCACTGTTACAAACTAAAATACTCCCATCCAGTCAGTTACAAATACATTACTTACAAATACAAAGCTACGTAATTCAACAAATGAGACATCGGATAAAATCTCTGCAGTTGTTTAAAATGTCAGTGTAACAATTTTTGTTGTTGTTGTTGTTTTACATTTCCACTCAACTATCATTAATTCATACCATTTGAATATCTGACTACACAACTACCTACAATACCAAGATCACAATTAAGTCACAAACACACTCCCAAATACATATACAAGTTATGAAGTACCAAAATTTACATGTTTATTTCCAACCATGTCTATGTATAGGAGAAAGGATTGTGGTTTACTATAAATACATGCTGTGAATGAAACTTGACTAAATTTTGACCATATGCATCTGTACCACTATTTAGTGCCTATTAAATATTAAATTTCACATCTTACACTGGAAATCAAATTATTTCACAAAAAAACACTTTACAACAAAAACCTGTATATAATTTAGTATTCTGAAGAAGGCTGAAATAAAACATGAAGATACAAATAATCAACCCCTTCCTTATACAAATTTTATTGTATATGGGCTCAGATTCTTGAACACCATATATTAAATAAAAAGTATCGCATCATTATGTGATGTATCAGTTCAAATATTAGAAGTACTTATTAAATGTAATCAAGGGCACAAAAATAAAACTTTGTAATTTTTGGTATTTTCATATCTTCCAATCTTCCACAAACACACTGCAATGCTCGTAGGCATGCACATGCACACTCATCCAATATATAATTTTGTATCAGTACATGCTAACAATGCCCAATACCTTAACTACAGCTTGCAGTAACTGTCCTTCCAATTACGTCTGCCTCTAACACTTTTAATCCACATTTTTCCTTACATCTTTTCATGTACCTCATTTTAAAAATTATTGTAAAAGGACTAGGTAATACATTAAATTTTCTGTGTGTGTATAGTACAGCTATAAAATTCTGAAAATAATCAATACAAAATACAGGGAAAGACTTCATGTGACAGTTGACTAAAGTAGTGGCTATATACTTTGAAATTATTTTTGTTCCCTTGGCTTCACCAAAAAATATGTATATTATTCAATTAACTTTAATTTCAGCCATTTATGGATACAGTTAGCAACTCAACCAATGCGGTTATGGCTATACATAGTTGAAAATACTTATATATGAGAATAGTTTGCCAAATGCTGAAAAATATTAATACATGTACATAAATGCTTACTCAACTGCTGAAGAAGATGGCAGTACCAGCTACCCAAGCAATATGCACATGTTTAAAGTCCAATAGTGCATGCATTTTCAGCAAGGGGGGGTTCCAGATGTGTCCGCTTTCAGGTAACTCTATCTTTACCATAAGAAGTTTCTGGAATGCAGTTTTGCCCAATATGCCGTGATCAAACCTCTGTGCTGAACAAGGGATCACTATTATTTGCTTTCAGCAAATAACTTCATCATTCTTTAGTCTTTAATAAAAAACTAAAAAAATTCATATAAAAACTACACTTACATGGAATTTGTGTACAAGAATGCCAGGGGATACTTGTACTTCTGAATATAAATACCCACAAAGGAAAATATACTGGTAGTTAGAAACACCCCACATTTATCTAGCAAGGAAATTTTATTAAAGTGGGAAGTATGTTATGTGCATATCAATGACTACACACCGAATTCTGGTAAATACAAAAATGAGCCAGTTTCTCACAATGTTACACAGCACTTCCTCCCAAACTATGGCAGCCATGGTGCTCATTAAGCTGCACCTTCACAAAGTTCCATTTAGCCCCAGCTTACAGAGCAACAAAACTTTTGTTTAATAAACAAAAGTTTTGTTGCTCTGTAAGCTGGGGCTAAATGGAACTTTGTGAAGGTGCAGGTCAATTTTGAAGCCATCGAGTTAACCATGACATATATATGTGAGTCTGGGTCTGTCTGGGGCCCTGTTTCAACTTCTGAACTTACAGATTTTCAGAAAACTTGGCATGAACACTATGCCATCAATGCAGGCAATTCCAGTGTTGCAATTTTTGATTTTCTACAGGGAGTGAAGATGATGTGGCAGACATGCAAACTAAAAGTTTTAAAAGCCATGTGATGACAGCATGTAAAGGAGATAAAAGAATAACTAAAATTGTAGTTGTAAGCCTTCTGAAATATATAAAACTGTTGAATATACCTGGAGAATGTTATTTGATATTCCCTAATTAATTTAAGAATATTTCAAATATTTGAGGGGTAAAATAAATTAATTCCTCTCAATTACACACTTTCAGCTATCCACTCACAGACAGTTACTGATGATAGACCAGCTCATGTGTTATTGTGTAAAATCATTCAATAGTGATTCTGTGACCTTATTCATGGTCACAAAGAGGTATTTTAATGAGAGCGAGAGAGAGAAAAAAAAGAATTACCAAATGACAGTGTCTGAAGGCAACCTTACTCAAGTTAAACTGAGTTCCTGTTTTCAGCAGAATGACACTATGCACACACCAACACAGGGGTAGATGACATGTTCAAGTACATCCTGCAATATGCAGAATGTCTGGGGTTTATGCCTGAACCTTAATGTTACATACAACTGGCAGTGTCAAATGTAAATCTGGGAATTGTGAGATTTGCACTTCTCACAGCAGTAACTATGAAGGGTGTCTTCTGGGATGTGACACAGTATAGTCTTGTAGACAGGTACCAGCATTTAATGTGAACATCCTGTCTACATCTTCACGAAAATAATCTCCAAAACACTGCTATTAACCAAACTACATGGTGTAAAATTCCAAAAACTCCAGCAACTTCAAGCAGGCGATTGTTCAATGTCTGGATATGCTTCACCAAAGATGAACATTAAGTTCCTTCAACAACAGATATCTAATACATCACATACTGTTATAAAAATCTACAACCATATGAGGTCTGAGATTCCCACTGTGGTGTATACAAAGAATACTGTCTTCTGGAATACAATCTGGTTACAAATACTGGGGACTCTTGGGAGGAACATAATGCATCCATCTTCAGGATTGAAGGTTGATGCAGTATGTTCCGCAAAGGTCTGTAAATTTTTACTAGACTGCACATGGAACTTGAATTAGAGACACTGGTTTTGTCCTTCAGTTCCAGCAAGACAGGGCTACTGCTGCCCATACTGCATTACAAACTGTGTATGTTCTTATAATGTTTCCAACAAAAGTGACCACCTGCTTATGCAATCTTCCTTTCCCAAGGAGGTCTGCCACTTAGACAGCACTTCATTATTCTTGTTGGAATACCTTAAGAATGGAGTTTATGTGACCCAAATCCATGACACAGTGACACTCAAAGTGCTGCATATATCAACAAATTAAATTTACCACAGAACATCCTGAGTGTATCAAGTCATTGTATAAGTTTCATGTGCAGCTGATGGATGCTTGGTGAGGCAGAGAATGGGGATCACTTAGAAGATGTAATGCTTAAACATTTAGCAACCACCCATCTGATACATAGGATGCCGATACCGTTACCACCCAGTGACTGTATTTTATGTATTCAGTCAATAAATATATTTAATGTATTCCTGAGATATGATGCACAATCTGCATGTTTTCTCCACAAGATGTGGCATATTTCATAAGTTTATGTTTTTGGTTCATATAATATTCACATTTTACATAAAGAGTGCACTAAAACATAAACGGTCAGCTCTGGTGCCAAAGGGCTAATAATGAAATGGCAATGTCACTGGGCTAGGTTATGAATGTCAGTTTCTGTTCACAAAATACAAAATTACTTAATTTACACATCCATCAGTTTGTTCTGAAACACTCTTGTAAATTTTCTACCACATGACTTCCATTGCTGCCCCAAGTCCATACTAGGCAAGTTATATGTCACATCATGCCGAGTCCAGCTCTTCCATTTCTACTAGATTTATATAACACAATACCTATTCTTTCCCTCCAGAAATTTACAGTTTATTCCTTGAGCAATTTTTAAACACTGTGAATTTGAGAGCTAATAATACATAAATGGAAAATGGCATACTGCATAAGGTTAGTCATCAGGTTCTCATCAGAGGACAAGGTTTAACCAAACAGCAATCTATGTGGGTTTTGTGATGGGCAATTTGTCACTGAAGCAAGTTTTTGGCCCCCCCCAACTCATTCCACACTCATATTCATGTTAGTAGCGAAATACACTGACTACATGTTCAGTACATAGAAACAAAAATCAAGTACAGTCAGAAGGTACTTTTCTGCATCCCACATATGTATGATATACACACATTTAGGATAACAATGATTTATCAAGGATTATTTGCATTTGTGTGGCAGTATTAGGTATGTAAAAAGTGTAAAACTGTGCCAACAGACATAAAGAAACAGATAAGAAACTGAAAGTATTCACTGTATTAGTTATAATTACTTATTAAACATAATACAAACAGCAATAAATAAATGTATATTGAGGTCACAACTGTATATACTTTTGTCTCTATTAATGGACTTCACTGAAATATCATATTGAGAGTTGACCCTAAAGTTTAGGGTAACCAGATGTCCTCTTTTTCATCACTGCATCCCACTGTCCTGATGAATATAAAATGCTACATTGTCCCATTTTTTTCTGTCATGAATGCATTAGGGACCAATGAAAAGAAATAATTCAAAGCAGGAACTGTCGGAAATTCTCTGAATAAAGACTTGTTTTTGTGCCGACTTAAAACAATTACATTCTGCAGACAACCACAATCCTGTCATCAAACAAACATAACAATGTGACGGGTGCAGAAGATAGTACTTAGCCTCATGGTCAATCACAACTTTCCTGTTCTCAGCACTAACACAGTTACACATAGTTGTGTAACTTGTAATAGTAATTTAGAAGTTCAGAATAAACAGACGTTCCATCACTTTATATCAAATTTTTACACATAATAAACGTCTAAAGTATTTTTCATGGTCATGATAATAGTGCCCCATTTTTTGTTTCTAATTCTGGTCACCCTACCCTAAACAATGTACAAAAAACCTCATGGAATCTTGCTATATTTAAAAATTGTTTACAACTGCAAATAGTATATAAAAGGCAAGAAAAAAGTAGTTTTTGTTGTACATGCCTTGCAGAAGCAGACATACAGCTGCATATTTTCTTAACTTTGGCATCAGATGGAGATGAGGAAAAGAAGATCAGTAACTGTTGAATAGGAGGTTTTATGGGTCTTAGACCCAGTCTGGACATTTTGGAGAAGACAAAAATCTCTTGCCCCTATCAGGATCCGAACCCTGGACTGTCCAATCTCTATCTCAGTCATTATACCAACTGCATTACCCTGGCTCTCACTGCTAAGACTATAGAACATTAAATGGAAAAATGATTCAAATGTGTGGTTTATGCAGCGCCATGCAAGGGTCTAGCATTATACTGTAGAAGAATGTAAAACATCACTGGAATGATACAAATAAGGGAAAACCAATGAATTCAGAGAGAAACACGTTCCAGTACCATTCTGTCCACCATAACTTACATGGACTGGGGACTGAACCATGACTCACTACTTCAACTATGATACAGCCAGAAAGATGATTTGTTCATGAATCAAGAAGAATATGAAGCCACAGCATGATTTACTACACAGCATCAGGAGGACTAAGCAAAACTACAAAACAAAGGTTAAAGTGGCTGATATCTGAATCAAGATTCAAGTCCATGATGTCAGAAATACAAAGTTCTAACAACTTCGAATTGTGATACACTGTGAAAAAGCTTTCAACTTTCTCACAAATGGCTCAGAATACAAGAAATGGACACATGGAAGAAGAAGGGAGGGGGAAAAGGCTCATTCATACCTGCAACTTTTGATTTGATAAATTTTTTACATGGAATTTAACCTGCATGAGAAAGATTTAAATATGTCGTAACTCTTAATGGCTTGAGATTTTTTGGCTTAGCATATACATTTACACTGCTTACTCCCCCTCTGGGCCTTTGTGGCCTGTTCAAGGGTGTACTTTACCTTTTTTACCAAGTCAACACACACAGAGGACAACATATAGCATGCTAGGCAATTCACCAGTTCATTTTAGACACCATCACATGGTCTCATAGAATGACAAAGGTTAAAACATAATAAATTTTAATCTATATTCTATGCATTGTTAATATATATTCTGCTGATTATTTGTTCTATAGGGACAAAAGGATGTAGAGACTATGTGGGATGCAACTCTGCCATGACGGTATCTTAAAAACAGGTACACTCAAGTGTATATGTTGTTGGTGGAAGGATGATTTAATCTTGATGGAAATGCAATTTTTTGTTGGTACTTGCGGGGGGGGGGGGA
>Ga0209629_10001844_pt1 | contig 13846 bp, 8 predicted proteins | sample TergutCu122P5_FD_187286 | JGI IMG/M metagenome (GOLD analysis project Ga0209629, IMG submission 187286) | Cubitermes ugandensis P5 segment gut microbial communities from Kakamega Forest, Kenya - Cu122 P5 (SPAdes) (version 2) | ecosystem: Host-associated > Arthropoda: Insects > Digestive system >... | reverse complement strand
ACACAAAAAGAATTTGAAACAGATATAAAATTGATTCCGCTTTGGATTCGTAAATTGTTATTATCTTTTTTGCCTCTCAATGCATAATTGAAAATTTTATTATAACTTTACAGCAGAATTTTGTGTATTTTGTTTTAAATATATGAAGATATGATAACAACAGTAACAAAAATGATTGAACGACAAGAAAATAAAAAACATATCACAACAAAAGAACGAATTGCTTCCTTTTTTGATAAAACAGAAGAAGCAATTAAGAATTTTGAGCAAAATCAATCAACAGAGATAGAATGGGGTAAACCAAGTGGCACCACAAATGCGGAAAGGGGCAGAGGATTTATTTAAGATATGTTCTATAAACATTGATTGAATAAGCGGGCAATGATACTTCCTTACTTTCAGGACGTATTGTCAGATCGGTTACCGGCTCAGTATCTTCCGGCGATTTTCCATTGATTCTTCCAACAAATTCCGTCTTCGATATTTTCTTTCCATTGACTTCAAAGCCGACTGTTTTTTCTTTATCGGTCAAGTTCATCACGTATGTGCAGGCGGCATTATGTTCAGGATCATACGATGAAAATACCTTAAGATCACCGGTCGACGAAATTGCTTCTACTATCTGAGGATAGAGATTGTTAGCCCACAACGAAATGGAATAGGCAACAGGGAGGAATTTGTTGTTTTTGTCAAGCGCGGCATACAACGGTTTGTCCCCCTCTATCCAGTGTGTGTTCCAATATAAACTAATAGGAACTCTGTCGTCAAGTAGTTGCAGATAGGTCATTTCGAAGTTGCACATCGCATGTCCCATGTCGTTGCTGAATCCCCAACCTTCCTTATCCCAGTCGAAGGGGGCATATTCGGAAACAATGACTTTCATATCTTTTTTGTCTTCGGGTGCATATTCTTCAATCTCTGCAAACGTCTCTTTTAACACATGAATCAAATCTATTTTGCCGGATGCCCAAGTTTGATACTGTCCTCTACTGTTATTATTTGTGGAATAATTGCTAACACATATCATATCAAACTTGTCACTTGCGCCGCTGAATATTCTGCGTGAAAAATTAGGGACCCATGGGGCGGTATTTGCTATAATAAGAATCGACGGATCAATCGCTTTCATAGCATCCGAAAACAGTTTGAGATCCTCGATGTAATCATCGACCGTATAATAATTGGAGATATGGGGATGCCAACTTTCGTTTCCGATCATCCAGTATCGTATGTTATAGCCATGTTTAATGTTGGCGTAACGTACCCATTCCACCGCATTGACTAACAGTTCTTCCCGGGTTGCGGAGTAAGTCCCTTCCGGATGCGGATTTTTATAATTATCACATGCAACTACAATTACCGGCTCGCAACCTGTTTTGAGGCACAAATCCATAAATTGGTCGAAATCCATTGGCGGATATTTATAGTCCATACCATCAGGGGTCATGAACATCGAACGTTCAATCGAAGCGCCTTTTCCTCTGCGGGAAGGATGCGGTTCTGCTTTTTCGTAAGGCGGCTTCGCAAAAAGATATTCATCAGATTTTTCGCCGCCCGGATAACGTAGATATTTAACACCCATGGCTTTGATTGTTTCTTCAATAGTGCGCGGAGCCTGCGTGGCTTCGTCCGCATCCATGTAGAAATTGATGTTGATACCTATCGGCACTCCGTTGAGTTGTCGGAGTACGGTTGCCGGATTTACCGTGATTACGTCCATAATTTGCAATACCAATCCGGGCTCAACATCTCTACCCGCCGGATTTTTTGATTTACCGATTTCGTTGATGATATTACCCGGAATCGTGATGGTATTGCCATTGATAGAAACTCGATCAGTAATGTCGATGGCTTCATCAGCCAACAAATCCTGCGCCAGAACGGTTTTTCCTTTCAGGTTTTGATTAAAGGTCAGCGTCAGGCTGCCGTACACGCCGAATATGCCTATTTTGCCTGTCAAGTCGCCGCAATTGAGGTTGACCGTCGCTGTGGGATTCGCAAAATATTTGCCCGGGTATTGGTCGCCGTCGCGTCCCAAGGTTACGATTCCGATGGCGCCGTTGGGGTTGCGGCTGACAGCCGCAAAGGGTTTGTCGCCTTCTGTAACGGTAACAACAGGCAAAGCGATGCCGCGGGAAACCGCAGCCGGTCCTGCCTGTGTGATGTTGGCGCCGGCTTCGAATGGGGAATACCAACGTCCGCCGGGCACATAGCGCGTATCACTCAGTATCTCTTCTGAAACCAAAACCGGATTAGCATCCGTGCGAAACGCGGGCGCAATACGCTGCCAACGCAGGAAACGTAAAAACTTCGTAAAATTTCTATCCTGTCGGGTTTCCATTGTACCGCAAGCGAAACCCATTGCTGCATTCAGGTAAAAAGCCCCCTCTCCGTTGATAAGGTTCAGAAATTTACCAATGCTGTTTTTACTGTACGCCTGTTGCAAAAGACCTCCGATTCTGTCCATCCACACAGAGGATTTCAACTCGCATGAGGCGTCGTAGAGCGTTCTATGCACATCGGAATACGAAGCGGTGTATGCCCATTGCTGATAAAGTTCCGGCGTATTTCGCGGCCGGCGACCCTTGTCGCCATTAAATGGATGGAATACATTGCAATGTTCCATCACAAGCGCGGGATAAATCTGCTTTGCCAAACGGCTGAGCATCTTTCGCCGGTCGTCGCTGTTGCAAATGTTGCCCCAATCCACTTTCCAATAGGCTACGCCGGCATATTTGCACCACTCCATTCTTTCCTGCCAGAATGATTCAGGGTGGTTGTCGAGGCAAACCCACACGCCGAGACCTTTCCATCCGGCGGCTTTCACATTATCGACCATGGTTTTCAGACGCTCTTTCGGCGTTGCGCCGTAGCCGGGGAACTTCGCTTCGTCGAGCGTAAAACTCGACAGATAGTCCTGCCATCTGGGAACAGATTTCACATAAGGAATATCCCATCCGTCATCGATAACCACCATAGTCTCGCCGCGCATTTCTTTGGGCCAGTAAACGTCGCTGGTGAGTAAGCCCTCCGAACCGAACAGGCGGGCATGGTCAAGGAAATCCCTGCATTCTTCATCTTTTCGATGCAGACTGTTCTGCTGAGCCCATGTGCAGACATAGCTGACGTTTTCCGCCGGCTGTTTGGGAACAAGGTTGATAACTGTCCCGGAGGAAATTTTCTGCGAACAACAAACTGAAGTTACGCAGAAGAATAATAATGATATGAACCTTTTCATGATGAATTTAATTTCGTGTAAAAACCAATATGTCAAAGGATGTTTAAAAATTCCTGCTGTGAAGGTATATGCTTCACAGCAGGAAAAAATCAGGTTGGCTCTTAATTTCCTGCGGGGATTCCCAACACTTCAATTTCGAACACACGTACCGCATTATTCACATAGGGTGGAACATACCATCTGACCTTATTGGTGGTGACAGGTGAAAACACCCTGTAATATTCAGTATCTGTGGTATTATTATCCTCTGATGATACATCTGCCCACGCGCCGGCAACCCATGCTTGCAGACTGAACTTCGGCATCAGTTGCGTGGGGGTATTGAAATGCCGCCACAATACGTATTCACTGATAGTAAAGAAACCCTGCAAATCAATCTCAATCCAATGCTCGTTAAAGTTTCCTACGACTGACCTCCACCTGTTTCCATCCCCTGTTCTGATACCGTCAACAGCATTTTGACCGGGATAACCGGGTTCAAAATCGCTTACTGTAACCGGTTTTTTATAAGCGACATCGCGTAAAGCAGGCAGTCCGTCATTAACCCCGTACACGTACAATTCCGCAAGACTGATACAATCGCCGCGATTGCTGTCGGGAAAAACAATTTTGAGGTAACGACCTTTGAGAGTCGTATTATCCGAAACAACTTCCACCTTGGTTGCATAGTTCAATGTTTGTGCTATCTTTGTCCAAGCTGTTGCGTCATTCGCATTGCGCGAGTTGCCCAAGTAGATTTCATACGACTTGGTATCGCTCCAAGCCCAATCGGGACGTGCGTAAAGTTCGAACCTGGTTGCGTTCAACGCTTTTCCGAAATCAACGGTTACCCATTGCGGCAGTCCATAGCTCCAGGTCTGCCAAAATGTATCATTGTTGCCGTCAAAAAATATCCTTGGATCAAAGTCTCCACCATTTACAGTCGAACAGGAGGCTCTCCATGCGCTGCGATCATAGCTGTAATCATTCGGGAACGACGCATTTTGGGTTACCCATGCCGTTGCAAAGGTATCAATCGCCGTTGCTTCGGGAATATAGAGCGAACGGGTAGCGAATGGAGTTCCCGGTTTTGCATTCGGTAAATTGATGGCGCTTAGCGACGAAGGCATGGAAACAATCGCGGTTGAACCGTCGCTCTTGGTGTAACGAACTTGGCTGCTTACCTGCAAGGGGGCGGCGGAAAAGAAGGTGACCACTCCGGTCGTTCCATTTTGCTCAACCAATGATGCACCATTGACGCGCCGATTGACCAGCGTAGCCTCGTACATGGCTCCGTAAGAAGTTCCAAAACTGGTGATAGACAACGATTTGTGATCGAAGATATCTGTGGTGCGAATATTGAAAGTATATGATTTTTCCTCCAAATTAGGGATCATATAATCTATACTGTCCAAGCCGGATGTGGGGGATACCGGAATGATAATGGAATCCTTACCGTTGTTATAAAACATATCGATGGAACGCACATTGGGCGAATTATCGAGCCAGCAACGGAACAGAATCCGTCCCCTGCCTGCGAAAAATATTACCGAATCTGCTTTCGGGGCATAAATCAGCTCTCCATCTTTGATAAATTCCTTATGGGTATCCATGAAATTATCACACGATGCGACAATGAAAAATGCTGCAAGTGACAACAGGATATGAAATATTCTTATTCTTTTCATTTCTCTATAATTTTTTAATGATCATTATTCTTACTTTAAAACGTCTCCATAGAAATCAACTTCGGCAATATGCGTAAAGGTAGTATTTTCCCAAGTGCTGTTGACGACGACACGTACATAACGAACGGGAGACATGCCGCTTGGGAATGAAAAATCGAAGCCTTTAAGAGCATACGACAAGTCTTCGTCGGTATAGTTGGTACCCGGACTTCCTGACGGTTTTATTTCTTGGACGTCCATGACTTTTGTCCATTCATTCCAGTCTCCTGAAAATGAAGGCAGATCGGAACGTACCCATATCGTCATGGTTTTGGGATTTCCCCAATTGTAATAATTGCCATCACCCCATGTATTACGGTTAAAGATGACTATGCGGCTCAGATAAGCGGTTACCCCAAGGTCTATCGTAAACGGAGCCGGTAAAGTATTGCTCTGAGTGTGCCCAACCGTACTTTTATCATCATCCAGCATATTTTCCCCTGCAGATTGATGTTCGGAAAAACTTACGTCGTTATTGAGTATGATGAGTTTCATTTTAGATTTATCCAAACGTTCTTCAAATAGCGGCGTGATTATGGAGGGCGGGAAAATACTGTCGGAACGGTTTCCGAAACGGTCGCTTGCAATGGCGGCAAAACGCCATGGAACGCTTTTGAATCCGCGAAGCGTCCGTACCGCATTTCGCGTATCGGAAATAAAAACGCTTCTGGTTAGCATCTGTCCAATGCTGTCCTGTGCGAACAACTCGAATGTAATGGGCGCTCTGTCCTCATTTACCCATGTGAAACTTGCGCCGCCGAAATCGCTTGTGATATGTACGGTTTTGATAAGCTTGCTGAGCGGGCTTTCCAAGGGGGTAAAGCGAACAGTAACGGGATCGGATAATTCCTGGGCGCGGTTCACGGTGAATAACCGGGCGGTATGTTCCTTCTGGTCGTAATAACCTAAAAGGGTCAACGAATTATCATAATACGAACAAACCGTTTCGGCTTCCTTCCCGTTCGATAATGTATATACCGCCTTTACAGCAAGTATATCTTCTGTTTTCGGGATAAGATAGGTAAGTTTAACGCCTCCGGCGAGAGGCTCTGCCTCAACGTTGGTGACTACTCCCGGCTTACCCTTGCTTTTACTGATCGGCGTAAGTTCTTTTTCGACGCACGATACCAACGACAAAAAGGAGCAAAATACTAAATAAAATATTACATTTTTCATTGTTATATACTTTAAACTTCAAACTTTAAACTAATTACCATCCCTGATTTTGAACAAGCAACGGGTTTTTTAACAAATCATCTTCGGGAATAGGAGCAAAATACCGTTCGTATGTAAATTTCTGCCAGTACAGAGTCGTTACCATATAGTAATCCTGTACGTCGGATTTTAAAACATTCCATCCCTGAATCGGGCGGTTCCATTCTTTCATCGATGTTTTCCAACGATGGCTGTCCCAATAGTAAACGCCTTCGCACATAAATTCAATCTTCCGTTCCCGTTGAATAATCTCGCGCATCCCTGCTTTGGATAAAGGCTTGTCGGGCTGATTCGAATATTTCGCCCAACTTTCCACAACGCCTTTCAAGCCTGCGCGTGCGCGAACCATGTCGATGTATTGATATACTTCGGCATCGGGCGCGCTTTTCGATTCGTTCAACGCTTCGGCGTACCACAACAATAAATCGGCATAACGGATTTCGGGGAAAGGATAAGTTTCGTAAGCAATCCGGTTCTTGTCGATATAACCCGTATTGATGGAAACTAATTTTTTGGGCCAGTATCCTGTCACATTGTATGCACCTGCATTGAATACAGACGAAAATTCACCAAAGCGGCCGCGCGGATAGAGGCATTGCGAATCGTCATCCGGATAATTCAGGTAACTGTTGCCATACCATTTGCCGCGGTCGAAGCCAAGTGTAGAGTAGAACCGCGGTTCGCGGTCGAAATTCATGGCAGCCGTTGTTTCGCCCTGCTGAATGTAATAGCGGTGATCCGCATCGCCTACACGGGTTTCAAACCTGTTTTCATAAGGATAATTCGAATCTTCTTCGATAGGCACTCCATTTTTCGAATAAAACCAGTCCACTACATGCAGCGGCACGCTCATGATATTGGCATCGTTGGCGAATTGATATTCGGCTTGCTCAAAACGCGGGAAGCACACGTATTGCAGTGTCGGACTGATCATATAGGAAGTATTACCCCATATCAATTCGCAGTTCCATCGTTGGCTGATAGCGCTGCGCAACACATTAACGATGCGGGTGGAATCCGACTGCGGTCTTGCCGTTATATAGTCCGGCGTCTGATATAAATGAATGCCCGACAAGGCGCAGACATCAAGCGCTTCCTTACATGCGGCAGCTGCTTTTTGCCAGCGGGAGGGGTCGTAGGTCTGATTGAAAAACGGTTCGCCGTTTTCGTTCAGGAAATCGGCATAATCGGTATTTCCGTTGAACAGCGGGCTGGCAAAGTAAAGCAGCATTTTCGCTTTTAACGAATAGGCGGCTGCCTTTGTAAAGCGTCCGTATTCGGTCAGGCTGTTACTGATGGTGAGCGGTAATGCATCGCTTTTAATGACCTCGTCCATCAATTCGAGGGCATACGCAAAACAATCGTCTATTTTCTGGCGATAGACGCGTACTCCACGCGTTGACTCATTAACGGGCGCGCTTTCTTTCATGGGGCACATCGGACCATAATAAATCGTCAGGTAGAAGTGCAAATAGGCTTTGATCATCTTTACTTCCGCTATCCAGCGATTTTTTTCAGAAGCGGTCAAATCCTGAACCGATTCTATATTATCAAGAAATACATTACAATCGCGAATCCCGCCGTAAAGTGAACGAATGTAAGTCCCGGTTCCGCCCCAATAATTGATCAGAGGGGAAGCGGGGCTATCGTATCCAAGACCGAACAGTAAAGCGTTTTGGTGCAAATATTCCTTATTGAAAATCATTTCCAGAGCGCCCATCATTGCCGGGTTCGGGTTCCATTCCGATTTTTTCGGAATCATAAAATAACAGGTAGCAAGATATTGCTCGGCTGCATACTTGTCGGCAAATGCGTGTTGCAAAGTCGGAAGGTCGTCCGGAATGATATTCAAATAATTGCATGATGCGGCAGTGTAGCAGCAAATGATTCCGATGACTATTTTATTAATGATAGATTTCATATATTTATTTTATTAATGATTTATAATCCTATATTTATCCCTACGTTAATCACTCTTTGCAGTGGATAGCCAAGTCCATTTCCCGCCATTTCGGGGTCCCAAAGTTTAAATGGGCTCCAGCAGGCTAAATTGGTACCACTGACATAAATGCGGAAATTCGTCAATTTGATTTTTTTCAACCGGTTTTCCGGCAATTTGTAACCGATTTCCGCGTTTTTAAGCCTGATAAAAGTTGCGTCCTGCAAGAACCATGTCGAGTTGCGGTTATTGTTGTCCACCACATAATTTGCAAGTCGGGGCCACATGGCATACGGATTCATGTTGTTTTCCGACCAGTAGCTATCGGCAAACGCTTTGATAATTGCGTTCTGTCCGATAAGACCGTCATAGGGATTGCTATCAATAAAAGGGGTGATTGACGGACTAAAAAAGAATGATTTCCGGGCTGAACCCTGAAAAAAGAATGACAGGTCAAAACCTTTATAACCTAAGGAAGGTCCAAACCCAAAGACTATTTCAGGCGTATTTAATGGATACCCCATCGGCACCAAATCAAGATCAGTAATCCGCCCGTCTCCGTTGACGTCGTGGTATTTGATGTCGCCTGCGCTATAGATGCCGAATTGAGTCGGCGAATTGCGTACTTCTTTGTCGTCCATAAAGAGACGTTCCGCAATATAACCCCATGCGCGATCAATAGGTTGTCCTACCCGCGAACGCCAGGGCGTCTTTGAGTAATCGGGTTCTTCCCATTGAATCACATTACTTGCGGCATAAGTAAACGTTCCGCGGGCTACCGCCCAAAAGTCTTTGTTGAACGACTTTTCGTAATTCAATTCGATATCAATGCCCTTGCTTTCGCCAATACCCAGATTGGCTTTGACGGCAGGAAGAATACCCATCGTATTGGGGATGACACGGTCGATCAAAATATTCTTGGTACGTTTATGAAACACTTCCGCAATCATCGAAAACCCGTTTTTTAACGAAAGTTCCAACGCTGCATTTTTTGTATAAGAGGTTTCCCACCCGATATCTTTGTTGGCATAACGTTCCACTTCGACGCCTTTCGGATTGTAATTCAAGTTCAAACCCCAATTTACATCGCGGTTTGCGTTAAGGTTCACAACAGACAGGAAATAGAATCTGTCTAAATCGCTTCCAATTTGGTCTTGTCCGCTCAATCCGTAAGACCCTCTGATTTTCAGGTCGTTCACATATTTTTTCAATGGCTCGAAAAAACGTTCATTTGATATCATCCACCCCACAACTCCGGAAGGGAAGAACCCCCAGCGCTTGCTGATATCAAACCGCTCAGAACCATTATAGCCAAAGTCGAATTCAGCAAAATAACGCTTGTCGAAATTATAAGTGAAACGTCCTGCCAATCCTATGTTTCTTTGGGGTAGCGATAATTGCAGATTGTCGGCAAGTGCATTTTTATTCTCCGACATGGTATAGGTAAGCAACGCTCCTGCCGAATGTTTTTCAGCCAAGGTCCGTTTCCATTCCAAAACGCCTTCCAAATAGAAATATGCGTAAATAGAGCGATCACCCGGGTTATAACTAAGGTATTCCGTACCATCTTCCGGATTCATCCTGGTTAACTGATAATAATTTTCGGTAAGGTTGTAGAAAGAGATATTATAAAAATAAGGGTTATAATTACGGTTGACGGAATATTCCGACCGGCGCTGAAAATTAATCCTTCCTCGTGCCTGCAATCCTTCGGTAATCATATTCAGGTCCTGTTTCGCGGTAAACTGCACATTCATCAAATTGCGGCTGTACTCGCGATACCCTTTCATTACCTCCGCATAAGGATTGATATAGTCGCCGGTACCATAATTACCGAACAGGATATGCTTTGCATACTTAAACTGTTCATCCGGCTCATAATACGGTTTGAATAAAACCGGATTCGCCTGCATCACTTTATTGTATATTGCCTCGCCCCCATCTATCGGACCCGTATAATCATCAAACGTGGCATTCATCAGGATACCAAAATCCGTTGTTTTGGTCAGTTTTAAATTGATATTGGAGCGTACGTCTATCTTTTTAAGATTGATATTGGAATTGAAATTATTCCTTTTATCCACTTTGATGTTTCCGTTATCATTGGTAATGTTGGCAGCGATATAATAACGCGCTATATTACCTCCACCGGAAAGACTTACATTCGCGCGCTGGTTGGTCGCTGCATTTTTCATTATGGTTTCATACCAGTTGGTAGCAGGAAAAATTTCCGGATACAGTCCGCGTTCGGTCATATATATTTTTTCTGAACTGTACAGGGGTTGTCCGAGCGGGTTGCGCGTAATAATCGCTTCGTTTTGCATTCTCATGTACGTAACGGGATCGGCTAATTCGATTCTTTTCGTAGGGCTTGAAAATGAATTTTCTAAGCGTGCATTGACCGTTATTTTTCCTTCGCGACCCTCTTTGGTCGTCACATAAATGACGCCGTTACCGCCCCGCGCACCATAAAGCGCTGTCGCCGCCGCATCTTTCATGATCGAAAAAGTGGCGATGTCGTCGGTATTCAGACGGGCTAAATCTTCATTGGAAAGTTCTACCCCATCAATCAGGATCAGCGGGTCTTTTTTGGATTCTGCCCCGAAAGAAGTGATACCTCGGATAAAGAAACTGGCATTATCCTTCCCCGGTTCGCCGCTTGTCTGGTACGAGATTAATCCGGCAACACGTCCTGCAAACGCCGTAGTCAGGTTGGAACTCGGCACTTTCAACTCCGAAGGTTTAATCGTTGTAATGGACGCGATCACGCTTTCCTTCTTTTGCGTGCCGAAGGCAACAACGGCCACTTCGCCTAATTCGGTGGTGGATTCACGCATGGTGACGGCGATGCTGCGCCGGTTGCCCACCACTATTTCCTGCATCCGATAACCGATGTACCAAAATTGCAGCACCGACGTATCGCGGGGAGCCGTAATGCTGTACTCGCCATTCGCGTCGGTACTCGTACCAATGGTAGTACCGCGTACGTTGATGGTTACGCCGGGCATCAGATTTCCTAAGTTATCGAAAACGGAGCCCGTGATGCGGATGTTTTGCTGAACTCCGGCTGCGGGAGCTTCGGGTTTTGCCGATTCCTTCGGAGAAGCAACAATAAAAGAATTGTCGTCCATTTTGCGAAATTCAAGTCCTGTTTGACCGGTAACCGATTGAAAAACCTGTTGCAGGGTGGCGCGCACTAAATTAACGGTAATATGACCTAATTGCGACAGGTATTCATTATTGTACAAAAAATCGTATCCCGTTTCTTTCTTAATGGCTTCAATAACCGATGAAACAGATGCATCGGTTAGCGAAATCGAAATACCGGTTTCCTTTTTTGTCTGCGATGTTACCTCTTCAGCAATAACCATGCTGATAGCAGGGAAACATAATGTTAAACATAATGCAAAACGCATTATAATTTGTTTACTGAATTTTAAAGACATACATTTGTGATTTTTAATGATTAATTTTTTTTAATGATTATTAAAATGTTTCTCAGGCTTTTATCTCTTCTGCGACCAAATGATGAGGATAAGTCCGGAGATGAGCGGGGCGGTGGTCCATTTTCGGCTGTCGCCAATTTTTTCTGGATTATTTGAACAGGCTGTTACATAGGCAAAAGTTTTATTAAAATTGTTTTCATTTATACAATAAGATTTTGTTCCCTGTTTTTTTGTAGCTCAGTTTAAAAGACCGAATGATAGGTTCCAGCAACGCTTCCAACTTTTTCGTATTGAGCGTCCCCGAAATCAAATTCGGATATTCGCCTTCAGCCAACTCGAAAACCATTTGTGAATTTGATCGGTTGAGCATATTGACGACTTCCCTGATAGGCGTCTCATTAAAATATAATATGCCATTCGTCCACGACAGATATTGATCGGCGTTAATGGTCAATTTTTCATGCTTTCCTGTTGTCTTGTTTATTTTCAGTTGGCGGTCTTTCTCCAGCAGAATAGTAGATGCGCCGGACGCGGCACGCCACGTCTCTACCGCCACTTTTCCGGAAGCAACGGAAACCATCGATAATTCATCGTCAGTGTATGATTTGACGTTGAATATTGTTCCCAATACTTTAATTTTCATTTCTGTTGTAGCTACCGTAAATGGTCGATGACTGTCATGTGTCACATCAAAAATGGCTTCTCCCTGCAATTCTACCGAACGTTCGCCGGTAAAAGCAGAGGGATATTTCAGGCTGCTTTCTGCATTCAGCGTTACTTTCGTTTGGTCGGGAAGGACAAGGGTTTTGATTTCGCCTCGCCTTGTGACCGCTTCGACATATTGAACCGTTGATTCGGTTTGTTCAGTCTTTGGTTTCAGGTAGAAGTATGCGGCAGGTATCAACAAGCCGAGCAATAATACAGCGGCGGCGGCATACCATATTTTGCGAAAACGGCGGATGGTTCGCGAAAGAACATGTTGCGACTGTATCATCTTTTGATACTCATATTCGGCAACAATTTGGGCAGCTTCCTTTCTATATACCTCAATCCATTCTTTGGACTTGGGCGTGTCGTTGATCGTCTCATTCCAGACCCTGTCCGAAACCGCATGAAATTCCGGTAAAATTTTATCCTCATTGAATGAATCCCGAATCAAGTCCAGGTCTTCATCGGTGAAATCATTATCTACAAAGCGATTCCATGCATCAATCAATTGCTTATTATGTACGCCTGTCATATATCCTTTGGGGTTGTTATGTCAGTATGACCCCTAACTCGGCTTCACTTGGGGGGTGGGGGCGAAAAAAAATCAGAAAATCGTCAAAAGACTTATGATAAATGTATTAATGCTAATATTTATATGCCTCCTTAAATGTTTCTTGATTTTTTTCAATGCGAGAGAAGAATGTTCATTTACAGAGTTTACCGATATTTGTATCTGTTCGGCAATTTCTTTGTGTGTAAAACCCTGAACGCGTGAAAGTAGAAATATTTCTTTTTGTCTGGGGGATAAACTGTCAATCATTTCATCAAATAATTTTGCGTAGTCATTGTCGATGATAGTATCTTCTGTTTGGTTAGTCGAATCATTTTTGGTCATGCGGATATATTCCGCAAAACGCGCGTGAACATCTGAATGTCGGATTTCTTTCAAGACATGGTTCTTTACCAACGTGTGCATATATCCCGAAAAAGACACGTCTATATGTACCATATTCCGGTTTTCCCAAAGTTGCGTAAAAATATCGTGTACAATGTCTTCAGCGCTGATTGAACTTTTCAGGTACCGTTTACAATAACTGATCAATCGGCATTTGTAACGGATATACAATTCCTCGAATGCCTTTTGTGAACCTTCCTTGAAAAGAACGAATAATTCCTTATCCTGCATCGTTGAAAATTTGTCCATTGGGGCACAATTGGATTTATTGAAACAATCATTTTGCAAATGTAGCGATAAAAATTATTTATGTTATAATAATTGCATATTTTGTGTTAAATTTTGATTGGTCAAAAGCGGAATGAGAAATCCGGAATGCAACAAAAATAATAAAAAGAAAACAATATCAATGCAAAAACATTCATTTTGTTAATTAAATGAATGTTTTTCCTTTCTTTTTGAATTACGCTCTATGCCCTGAAAAATCGTTCAAAAACGATCAAATTTACGTTGTAATCATTTCATAATCATACATTTGACTCACTTTCTCCACACTTGCTCCGTACTTGCTCCGTACATACTCCGTACCAAGTCCGTGTTAAAGCCGTATTATTTTTGCCTGAAAATCGACCTTTTCCC
>Ga0209629_10001842_pt1 | contig 13847 bp, 8 predicted proteins | sample TergutCu122P5_FD_187286 | JGI IMG/M metagenome (GOLD analysis project Ga0209629, IMG submission 187286) | Cubitermes ugandensis P5 segment gut microbial communities from Kakamega Forest, Kenya - Cu122 P5 (SPAdes) (version 2) | ecosystem: Host-associated > Arthropoda: Insects > Digestive system >... | reverse complement strand
TGCACCGCCACTTCAAGGTGCTGTCGCTCGAGGGCTTTGGCTGCGCCGCGATGAAGGCCGGCCTGGTCGCCGCCGGTGTCCTGCTCGATTACGCCAAGGAAACCCAAAAGGCCGGCGTCGGCCATATCGAGCGCATCGCCGTGCTCGACGCCACACCCTTTTTAAGCATCGACGACTCGTCGCGGCGCAACCTGGAGCTGACCGCGACCATGATCGGCGGCGAGCGCCAAGGTTCGCTTTTGGCGCTGCTCGACGACAGCGCCACGCCCATGGGCGCGAGGCTCTTGCGGCAAAACCTGCTCTTCCCGCTGAAGGATCTGGCGGCCATCGACGAGCGGCTCGACGCCGTCGAGTTCTGGTGCGCGGCCGGCGGCGAGCGGAAAAATCTGCGGGAATTACTGGCGAAAATAGGCGATATGGAGCGGCTGAACAGCCGCATCGCCCTCGAAAGCGCCCATGGCCGCGACCTTCTGGCCATGCGTGAGTCGCTGGCTCAACTGCCGGCGATTCACGGGCTGATTGGCGCCTGCCCGGTGAAAATCATCGCCGATATTGCCGCGGCCTTCGATTGCCTCGACGATATGTTTCGCCTGCTCGACGCCGCGGTCAACCCGGAAGCGCCGCTCGGCCTGCACGACGGCAACCTGATCCGCCAGGGCTTCAGCGCCGAGCTCGATGAGCTGCACACCATCATCCGCGACAGTAAACAGACGATTCTCGGCCTCGAGGCCAAGGAGCGCGAGGCCACCGGTCTTGCCAAACTCAAGGTCGGCTACAACCGCGTCTTCGGCTACTATCTGGAAATCGGCAAGGCCTCCGCCAAACAGGTGCCGGAGCATTACATCAGAAAACAGACGCTGACGGGCAGCGAGCGCTTCATCACGCCGGAACTGAAAGAATTTGAAGAAAAGGTTTTGGGCGCCGAAGAGCGCCGCCTGCAGCTCGAATACAATCTGTTCTGTCAGGTGCGCGCCGATGTCGCCGCCCAGGGTTCACGCATCCTCGCCACCGCCCGCCATCTCGCTGAAATCGACTACCTGGCAACGCTTGCCGAGGTGGCCGAACGCTATCAATACTGCCGCCCGCAAGTGAATGACGGCCGTGTCATCGACATCGCCGAGGGACGGCATCCGGTGATCGAACGCGCCCTGCCCCGCGCCAGTTTCGTCCCGAACGATGTCTATCTCGATCAGGAAAAGCAGGAAGTCATGATCATCACCGGCCCGAACATGGCCGGCAAATCGACGGTCCTGCGCCAGACGGCCCTCATCGTCCTCATGGCCCAGATGGGCGGCTTCGTGCCGGCGCGGCGGGCGGCAATCGGCCTCGTTGACCGCATCTTCACGCGCGTCGGAGCCATGGATGATTTGCGGCGCGGCCAATCGACCTTCATGGTCGAAATGAGCGAAACCGCCAACATCCTGCACAACGCCACCGACCGTAGCCTGGTCATTTTGGATGAAATCGGGCGCGGCACCTCGACCTACGACGGCCTGTCCATCGCCTGGGCCGTGGTCGAGGAACTGGCCAACAAGAACGGCCTCGGCGTCAAAACCATGTTCGCCACCCACTACCACGAACTGACCGACCTGGCCGTAAGCGAAGAGCGCGTACAAAACTTTTCCATCGCCGTGCGCGAGTGGGAAGATTCCATTCTCTTTCTGCACAAGCTGGTGCCCGGCGCCACTGGCCGCAGCTACGGCATCCAGGTGGCGGCCCTGGCCGGCGTCCCGGAGACGGTGGTTGCCCGGGCCAAGGAAATTCTCGCTGACATCGAAAAGAACGAATTCGATGACGAGGGTCGCCCGGTGATCGGCAGCCTGAAAAAATCGAAACGCAAACGCAATCCCAATCAGCTCGCCCTGTTCACGCCACCGGCCGATCCCTTGCGCGATTATCTGCGGACTTTGGATGTCAACGAGGTATCACCGAAAAAGGCCCTGGAAATTCTCTATGACCTGAAGAAGTTCATTAATTGATGAGCTTTTGTGGAATAGACAAGGGACGGTTCTCTGTCTACCCGCATCGGAAATGCCTCGCTTTCCGGATCAATATCCGGCCTCCTTTTGGTGCCGGATAGCAAGGATTGTCACATTGCTCTCATCCGCATAGTAAAACGCGGCATATCCACTTTTGCCAAATTTGATGTTCCATTCCCGGAATTGTTCCGGCATATCTCGCATTGCCTTTCCGGCGTATGGTTGTTGTCCGAGAATGCGGAGACTGGAGATTATGGTTTTCTTTGCCCATTCCGCCGCCGTTGGGTTCTTCGATGCGAGAAAATCTTTCAATCTCTGGAGGTCATGAAGAGCCTCCGGGGAATACGTTACCGGTGGCATGTTGGCATCGGAAGTTCATTTTCAGTGCCCCAACTAGCAACCCATTCCTCTACTTCCTCCGCGGTAGCGTGAAGACCGGTTTCTTGAAAATGCTTCCAAGAAGCAAGCGCGTCCCCCTTGACCGCCTCGTATTTTTCTTCACGCTCAACATATTGGCGAATGGCTTCCCGCATCATCCAATGAGGGCTCCTTTGTTTGGATACGGCAAGGTTTTCGATTCGCGCGCGCATGTCTTTGTCGAGCTTAATGGATGTCGGCGAGGTGGATACTGGCATAATGCCTCCTTGTTTTTGTCTTAAAAGAGGTAATACCTTCCACTACCACACGCCATTGACAAAGACAAATATTTTCCTTTTTGGACACGCGCCATCAACCATGATATTTTGTCCGTGAACTTCATGGTGTTCTTCTCAGTTTTGTTTTTTTGGATACTAAATTTTACCAGGAAAATAAATAAAATTAAATTATTTCAATGTATTAAGAAAAAATTACAGCAGCCACATCTCTCAGGCGCCCCTGTCATTTTGCAAAAGGCTCTGATGCCGCCTCTTTCCTTTGCCATGGCCTCGACAATTGGTTATAATCCCACCTATCGTTTCGGAAATACAAAAGAAGAAAACACAAAAACACACCAATCCCACTACTCAGAATACTTAAAAAAAATGACCTTTTATGCCGTCCGCTCCGGCGGTTTTTTCCCGGCTTGCTTGCTGCCGGTTTTTCTCATTTCGCTGATTGTTTTCTCGCCGCGCCCAGCTTTCAGCGAAAATCCCGGTGAAGGTGGCGGCAATTACGCCCAAAGCAAACAGGAAGTGGAGTCGCGCTACGATCAGGGCAAGTACTATTTCAATCTGTTGCAGGATAACGCCAACCTGGCGGCCAACCGCGCCAATTGGATGAAATGTATCAATATTTTCCAGAGCATCTATCAAGAAAATCCGACGCACAGCCTGGCGCCGGCCAGCCTGTACATGACCTGCCGAACGCGGCTCAGGATGTTCGACCGCTTTCACGACACCGCCGACCTCGAGGCGGCGATTGCCCAGCTACAAAACTTGGTCAAGCTCTTCCCCGCCAGCAACCTGGCCGATGACGCCTTGTTCGCCCTCGGGCAGTTGTACCTCGACAACAAAAATGACCGGAAACAGGCCGTTCTGTACTTCAGCCGCGTCGTCAACGAATATCCCGGCGGCGACATGTATACGCTCGCTTCGCAGAAGATGCAGCAACTGTCGCGGGAGTTCGGTATCACTCTGCCCGACTCGATTTTGGGCAGCGCCCCGGACAAACTGAATACCATCCTCCCGGCCAGGCATTGGTCGTCGCCGGAGTACGGCCGCGTCGTCGTCGGCGCTTCTAGCCCGGTCGCCTACAAGGCCAGCCTGGCGGCGAAAAAATCCGGCAAACCCCATTTGTACGTCGATTTCGCCGATTCCTACGCCGCGCCCGCCAACCGAGGCAAGGTGACGGCCAAGGATAATGGCCTTTTGCGGGCGATCAGCACCGAACAAAGGACGGGCAGCAGCGTGCGCGTGGTGGTCGAGGCCGAGCATATCGAACACTATGAAATCTACAGCCTGCCCGATCCGTTTCGAGTGATTATCGATGTCAGGGGAAAAACAAGGAAGGCGAATCCGCTCAGCAAAAGCGTGCCGAAACCGCGACCGGCCAGCATCGACGAGAGCGTGGTGAAAGGCGAGGCGACGGCCCCGTCGGCAAGCCCGGTATCGGACGGGAAAAAAGTTGCCACTGCGGATAAGGCGGAAAATAAACCAAGCAAAGATGCGGTGGCGCCGCAAGCACCGGCATCACCGTTTACGATACCACCGCCGGCGGCATCGAAAGACAGCGGCAAAGCCGCCGCCACCCCGCCGATGGAACCGCCTCGGGAAACACCAGCCAAAACGTTCGCGGCCCCACCCACGGGCAAGCCGCCATCGCTGGCGCAGCAGCTTGGCCTCGGGGTGAGAAGGATCGTCATCGACCCCGGCCACGGCGGCAAAGACCCCGGCGCCACCAGCGGCGGCCTGCAAGAGAAGGACATAACCCTGGCGGTGGCCAAACGCCTGAAACCGATGCTCGAAAAGGAACTGGGCTGCGAGGTGGTACTGACCCGCGACGACGACCGTTTTCTGGGCCTCGAAGAGCGCACCGCCTTTGCCAACACCCAGGGCGCCGACCTCTTTCTGTCGCTGCACCTGAACGCCCACGCCTCGGCCAAGGCGCACGGCTTTGAAACCTATTTCCTCAACCTGACCACCGACCCGGAGGCGATGCGGGTGGCGGCTTTGGAAAACGCCACCTCGACCCACCAACTCAGCGACTTACAGGATATTTTATCGAATATCATGAAAAACTCGAAGATCGCCGAATCGGCGCGGCTGGCCCGCGTGCTCAACGACGCCGTGGTCAGAGGCATGTCCGGTCCAGGCGGCGACAAACTGAAGAACCACGGCGTCAAGCAGGCGCCGTTTTACGTGCTGATTGGCGCCCAGATGCCGGCGATTCTCGTGGAAATGGGCTTCATCAGCAACGCCGATGACGCCAAACACATCACCTCGGACGCTTACGTCGCCGATCTGACCCAGCGCATCGCCCAGGGCATCCGCACCTACACCAACGGCAACACGACCAGCCTGGCAAGGTAGCAATTTTCTTTATGGTCAGACTTGACTATCAAAGATTAGGTTGATCACTTTGTATGCGCCACAGAAGCTCCCACACCTGTGAGTCACCTTGCAGGTGCTGAGTATCGGGGCGAGTTTTTCGCCAGCCGTGGCGCGCGAGCATACGATAAAGCGTTGAGAGCGCCATGGGTTTACCCAGCCGGGTTTCGACTTCAGGCTTGATTCGGGAAACGACCACGGTGCCACCCATGGCGGCAGTAGCCAGCACTTCATCGAGTACTTGTTTTTCACGTTCCAGATTGGCCTTGGCACGGTTGCGTAACATCCGCTTGCTACGTGGAGCTGGACGCAGACCAGCGCATATCTGGGCGAATTGAGTTCGTATACTGCTGGTCCTGCCTTTGGAGAGTCCGATGATCTTGGCGGTCTGCTCCAGGCTCAGCCCCATCTCCAACGGCAACAACACGGCTTGCGCCAGGCGCAGATCATTGGCCGTGCGGGCTGACTTGAGCAGCTTGTACGCCGCTTCGATGCACTCCTCCCCACTTGCTTGCCTGGCCATAATTGCCTCCTATAATCATGATCATATTATACCTGCTTCTATTGCAAAATTGAATTGCGGCCAGCTTCTACCCCCGTCCTAAACCAGGTGCTGATTGTCGCGACATCGTCATCGGCCAGTTGCCCGGCGTACGACAGCAAACGCAAGCGCGACGCCAGCAATTGATAGCGCGCCATGGCGAGGTCGCGCCGTGTGGTATAGAGTTGCGTTTCAGCCACCAGCACATCCAAATTGCTGCGCTCGCCCGCCTGCTTGCCTTTGCGCGTGGCCGCCAAGCGTTCACTGGCCGAAGCCTCGGCCTGTTCGTAGGCGCGGATTTTCAGCGCGCCCTGCACCAACGTGCCGTATTCCTGCCGCACGCTCACTTCCAACCGCAAGCGCATATCGTCGGCCAGTGATTGCGCCTGCGCGAGTTTCATTTCCGCCTGGCGTTTAGTAGCGGATACACCGCCGCCGGCATAGAGGGGTATGTTCACCTGCAAAGCGATCAGGTCCTGGCGATAACGGGTGTCGCCAAGGCTGTTCAACTCGGACAGGGTGTCATTTCCCGAGTAGGTGCGGCCGGCCACCACATCCAGCGTCGGCAGATGGCCGGTGTTGGCCTTGTTGACTTCTTTTTGCGCCACTTCCACCTGGGCAAGGGCTGCGGCCAGATCGGTATTGCCGGCGACGGCGGCGGCGACCCAGCCGTCGGCATCCAGCGGGCGCGGCAAGTCGGTGGAAAACTTTTCCGGCGCGAGCAGGCTAATAGGCGCCAGCGGTCGCCCGACATAGGCTTGCAGCGCACGTAGCGCGTGATCCTGCTGATTCAGGGCGTCGAGCTTCTGCGCCAGGATGATGTCGCGCTGGGCGCGGGCCTCGCTGATGTCGATGCGCGTGCCAATGCCGGCGGCAAAGGCTTTCTCGGCGGCAAGCACCTGCGCCTGCGTCGAGGCTTCCTGCGCGCTGAGAAGGCTCACGAGATTTTCGGCATAGGCCGCGTCGAAGTACGCGGTCAGCGTCTTGACCACCAAATCGTTACGGGCCGAGCCGAGCTGTGCGTCGGCCGCTTGCAATTGCTTACCCGCCTGCTGATAGCTGGCGAACTCATAGGGGCGGTACAGGGGCTGACGGATGTTGATACCAAACTGATAGGTCTCGTAGTTATAGCTCTCGCTCACCAGATCGGCGACATTGCGGTCGGTACTGGCACGGCCGCCGCTACCCGATAGGGATACGCTGGGCAAGAGCCCAGCCAGCGCCACCGTTTTCCCTTCATGCTCGGCGTCGCGATTGGCCTGGGCGGCGCGGAAACCGGGGTTGTTATCGACCGCGGCCCGGTAGACCGAAAGCGGCGTTTCGTCGGCGCCGGCGAAACTCGCGGCGGCGCCAATAATCGCCGCGGCGAAAATGGCAGAGAGGCTTTTCGTTCGTATCATTGTTCTTTCATGCTTTGCGATAGGCGCCGGTACAAGGGCGTCAGCAGATAGGTGAGCAGCGAGCGTTCTCCGGTCTTGATGACCACTGTCGCCGGCATACCCGGATACAGTTGGCGCTTGCCGAGCGTCTCCATGCCTTTCGGTGTGACTTCGATGCGCGCCAGGTAGTACTGCCCGCCATGCTGGCCGCCGGCGTTCTGCGGGCTGGGCGGATCGGTGAGCAGGTCGGCCGAGATCGACGCCAGCTTGCCCTCGACCACCAATTGCGGCGTGTGGGAGAAACCGGAAAAGCGGATATCGGTGAGTTGTCCTGGGATGATACGGTCGATCAGATGCGGCGGCACCCGCGCCTCCAGCATCAGCCGCTCATCCTGCGGCACGATGTCCATGACATGCGCCCCAGGCTGAATGACGCTGCCCGGCGTTTGCACCGAGAGCCCGACCACCACGCCGTCAGTGGGCGCGCGCAGCAACGTACGGTCGAGTTCGTCGCTCACGGCCCGGAATTTTTCGCCGTCGGCGGACAGTTCGCGCTGGATGTCGGAGAGTTGCGTATCAACTTCCTTGCGGTATTCCTGCTGCCGCTGCAATTTTTTCAAGGTCATTTCACTGCCGCTCTGACGGGCGCGGGCATAGTTACCTTCGAGGCCGCTGTTGACCGCGTCGAGTTCGGCGGTTGTACGCTCCAAATCCAGCAGTTTGTTGCGCGGCGCATAGCCTTCTTCAACCAGATCACGGATACTGTCGCTTTCTTTGTTCACCAAGTTCAGTTGCCGCTTGCGCGCCGCCAACTGGGCGGCAAAGCTGGTGGCGGCCTGGTTTTGCGCCTTGATGGCGGCATCCATCGCCGCCAGTTCATTGGTCAGCGCCTGCCGGCGGCTTTCAAACAAACGTGTTTCCGTGTCGATCTGCTCACGCACCCGCGGGTCGGCGGCGGCGTTTTGCACCTCGTCATGAAAGCTGATCTGTTTGGCGCCGGTTTGCTCGGCCTGCAAGCGGCCCTGCATGGCGAGCAGGCCCAGGTAGCGCAGCCGCGCCGCCGCGTAGTTGGCGCGGGCGACGGCGTCGTCGAGTTTGATCAGACCGTCGCCTTTATGTACAGCCTGCGCCTCGCGCACCAGTACCTGCTGGACGATGCCGCCGGTCAGGTGCTGCACCGGTTTGCGTTTGGTGTCGATTGAGACGATGCCGGGCGCGGGCACGCCTTCGTCAAGCGGCGCCAGCACCGACCAGACGACAAGGGCGATGACGGCCAGGCCCAGGCCGATCAAGCCGTAGCGTACCGGCTTCCTGGTGTCGGCAGCAGCCTCTTCCAGGAGCCGGGGTACGGTCGCGACGGCGTCCGAACCTTGATTGATGACGGTGGGGGCATTCTTCATAAAAAACTCGGGATGTTATTCCATTTCTATATCAAAACTGAATTTTTCACGTCATCGCGAGGCGGCATAGCCGCCGTGGCGATCCAATCTTTTCCTGGATTGCTTCAGCGCCCTTGGCGCTTCGCAATGACGGCGCTATTTTGTGTTATTATATTTATTTTTAGGGTCCTTTTTGAATTGGAAATAGAATTACACGGTTTATGCGGCCCGCTCGGCGGCGGGCAGTGCCGCCTGGGCGCCGGCGGACAGTACCGTTCGCGCTTTGGCCGCCGCTTGGGCCAGTGCATTCATCACTTCGTTATGCGGCCCGTAAAGCTGCACGACGCCGTCGCGCAGGAGCAGCAGCTTGTCCATAACGCTTAAAACGCTGTGGCGGTGGGCAATGACGACAATCGTTGTCCCCGCCGCTTTCAATTCCATGATCGCCTTGACCAGCGCCGCCTCACCCGCATCGTCCAGATTGGAATTGGGCTCGTCGAGTACCACCAGCACCGGATCGCCGTAGACGGCGCGGGCCAGGGCGATGCGCTGGCGCTGCCCACCCGACAGAAAACCGCCGCCGGGGCCGATCTTGGTGTCGTAACCCTGCGGGAAACGCAGGATAATCTCGTGCACGCCGGCAATTTGCGCCGCTTTCACCACCTTGCCAGGGTCCACCTCGGAAAAACGAGCGATGTTCTCGGCGATGCTGCCTTCGAGCAATTCCACATCCTGCGGCAGGTAGCCGAGCCACGGCCCGGCTTCGGCCTTGTCCCAACTGGCGACATCGACGCCGTCGAGCCGCACCTTGCCGGCGAAACAGGGCCAGACGCCGACCAAGAGCCGCGCCAGCGTCGATTTGCCGGAAGCGCTGGCGCCGATGACGCCCAGCGCCTCGCCCGGCCGCAAGCTGAAGCTGACATTGCGCAGCACAGGAGTCTGCGTGCCGGGCGGCGCCGCGTGCGCCGCTTCCACCGCCAGTTGCCCGACGGGACGCGGCAGCGCCATACGCGCGGCGGGAGCCGGCACGGCATCGAACAGGCGGTTCAAGCGGTCGTAGGCGGAACGGGCGGCGGCGAAGCTCTTCCAGGCGGCGATGGCCTGCTCGACGGGAGCCAGCGCCCGCCCCATGAGAATGGAAGCGCCGATCATGCCGCCGGCGGTCATTTGATCGTTGATCACCAGCCAGGCGCCGATACCTAAGATCAGCGACTGCAAGGCCATGCGCAAAAAGCGCGACAGCGTGCCGATCCAGCCGCCGCGATGAGAGGCCAACTGCTGCAGGGCCATGCCGCGCCGGTGGATATCCATCCAACGGTGACGCAGACCCAGCAACATGCCCATGGCCTCAATGGCTTCGGCGTTGCGCAACTGGTTGTCGGCAAAGGTATTGGCGGTGATGCCGGCGGCATTGGCTTCAGCCAGCGGCATTTTGGTGACGCGCTCGTTGATATAGGTCAGGCCGACCAAAAGCAAGGCGCTGATGAGCGAGAACAGACCCAAAAGCGGATGCAAGAGACAGATGACGACAATGAAAATCGGCGTCCACGGCGCATCGAAGAAGGCAAAGAGGCCGCTGCCGCCAAGGAACTGGCGCAGGTTGCTCAGATCGGACAGAGCCTGCGCCGGGTTGCCGCCCATGCCGCGCAGCCGCGCCTGGTAGGTGGCGACAAAGACGCGGTCGCGCAGGCGGTTGTCGAGTTCGATGCCGGCGCGCAGCAAGAGTTGCGCCCGCACCCAATCGAGCAGGCCGAGTAGAAGGTAGACCACGAGCAGAATCAAGGTCAGCATGAGGAGCGTCGTGGCGTTGCGGCTCATCAGCACGCGGTCGTAGATTTGCAGCATGTACAAAGCCGGCGCCAGCATCATCAAATTGATGCAGAAGCTGAAGGCCCCGGCCGAGATGAAAATATGCCGCATCGATTGCAATACGCGGGCGATTTCCGGGCGGTTCTGGGTTTTAGTATTGAGCATGGGCTATCGCATATCGGTATCTGTACAACTCATCAACGGCGATGTGGACGAGGTGGATTCCATCGGACGCAAATTATCCAATTTCAATACGTTCGGCTCCAGGTCGTGCCGGCACATAACAAAGTGTCCGGCAACCCGCATCAGGTTGCCGGACATGATTCGCGCATCAAGAAAATGCTGTGCGAATGGTACTAAAGAACGTTAAGCGTGGAGGTCGCCGTAGTTGTACGTTTGGTCGATTTGATTGTTTTGCGCGAGATGATCCAATGGGTTGTCACCCGTAACCTTGTAGTACACCTCAGACAATTCAGGTTTTCCGTCGCCGGCATGAATGGCAACACCCAAAACCGCAGTGCCTTCCGCCACTACACCCTTGTTTACGAGGGCATCCAGGATGCCTTGGTAATAGGCATCGAGGTCATTTCCAGCACCATCACCAAAATTCACCTTTACGGTAAGCACGCCGTCCCCGCCATTGCTGCCAGGCCCTGCGGCGCCCTTGACATCGCCGACCGTCGTATCGAAATAGAAAGTCGCGGTGGAAAGAGCATGGCCGTTATCAGGGAAGTAATCTTTTGGCGTGTTGTCCTGTATTTCAGGGTTGGTAAAACCCAACCCGACGCCCTTGATGCTGCCTGTGTCAGCGCCGGCAACGCTGGTTGCGCGAATGCCGAGATCCTGCAGTTTGTCGAAATTGATTGCCACCGTTATCGACTGATGGGCGGTCTCGCCATCCGCCGTGAGGATCAGATTCGCCCCATTGCCAAGGCCGGTATGAGACAAGAAAATATCACCGTCCCATGCCACCTTCGTGCCGTTCATATTCAGCGAAGAGTCGCCAGTGTCGTTGAATTTTTCACTGCCTGTTTTAGCGTTACCGTCACTCCAGTACAGCGCATTGAGGTTAAGGGAAGTGGCGCCACTCAGGTTGTCGAAGTCGAACGTCACCGAACCATCGGCGTTGTGGTGCGCGGTGACCGTCACTGAAACTCCGCCATCTTTGATGGTAAAAATTTTTGTTGATTCGTCCTTAGCCATTTTACTTCCTCCTTTATAAAGGAATTGGTGGTTCCATCCTGGGAAGAAATCGATTCAGGATGGCCTGGTGCTACCGGTTGCAACACATTTTAAAAATATATGGGCGGAACCAAGTCTACGGGGCGGCCACAGGAGGCCGCCCTTGCTGGCCGCTCGCTTACCAGTTGAGGCTCAGCCGGGCCGTGCCGGCAATGCCTTCCTTTATGCCTGTATAGCCTTGCAGACCGAAGTCGACGCCGATAAGAGTCTTGCCGGCGTTTTGCGCCAGCGTCACGCCAATCTCGCCGATACCGGTATCGCCCTCCAACGACGGCGCGTCAATCTTATAACCATATACAGAGGCCGCTGCCTTACCATCGAATTCATGCTCCCAGGCGGCGCCGACATAGGGACTGGCGTACTTCATCGCCCAGGTCAGCCGCGCCCCAAGCTGCGTCCGTTGCGAATCGACAGCGTCGAAGTTGACAGTTTCACCGGTGGACAATTTGACGTCATCGCCGTCTTGATGCGTCCACAGATAGCGACCATAGAGGTCGAGCGAACCGGCCTCGCTGATGGCAAGCACATAACCAGCGGCGATATGGGCGCTGAAATAGGCCGAGGAACTGTCGTATTCGGCGCGGGTGCCGACGAAATCGCGCAGGTCGGCGGCTGTGAAATCATTCTTCACCTGCCCGGCGTGCGCCGAACCTTCGATATAGGGAAAGTTCTTGCCCTTCGCCAACTCCTGACGGCCAAGGAGGCCGCCACCGACGAAATCGGTGTCGCCGCCGCCATGTACATCGGCGGCATTGGTAAAGCTGTTGTAGGTATCGTAATTGCCGTGACCGTATTCGACGAAGGCGCCGACGGTCAGGTTGCCGATGTTCAAGTCAGTGCCATGGGCCAGACCGGCGGTCAAGGTGAAGGAATCGAGGTCAATCGACGAGCCGGTATCGTGCTTGATACTGCCGGCGCCCATGCGGCCGAAGGGCTGCCAACCGACCGTCCGCGCCGCCTCTCTGGCCTTGGACAGGCCTTCGCCGGCGTTGAAATCGGCGCCTTGGACGAGGAGAGCGGTGCCCGCGAGAAAACCTTCCGGCAAGGCCTTGGCCCTGGGGTTGACCCGGCCAGCGGGAGCGGGCGCGGCGGGCGCTGGTGGTTGCGTCGGTGTAGTCGTTGACGTATTCGTCGGTGGCGCCGGTGGTGGCGTCGGTGTAACCGTCGGCGTAACCGTCGGTGGATCTGGTTGATCATCCGGTGGCGGAGGAGGAGGAGGTGGTGGTGGTGGCGGCGGTGGCGGCGGTGGCGGCGGTGGCGGCGGTTGTGGCGGCTGCGTTCCCTGCCCCTTCACCTTGGCGATCAGGTAGTTGCCTTCATTATAGACTTCCAAATCATAGATAATGGTCACGCCAAACTGGGCGGCGTATTGGTGTTGATTGGCTATGTCACCGTTCACCGGATGAGCGGAGTTGATCAAATACACCTTGTCATCGGGGTTCAGCGGCATGACGCCGCCGCTGAAGCCGGCGTCGACCATCGCGCCGGTAATCGTCGCCGTGCCGCCGACGTGCAGCGCGGGATCCGTAGTATCATTTGCCCTGATGTTGCTCGGCAGATAGAAGTTGAGTTTGCTGAAATTGTACAGGTTGCCGCCGACCTCCATGCCTTTGCCCTTGACGTTCAGGGTATTGTTGGAGGCGACACCTTTGCCGCCGGAAGTAACGCCGCCGACGAGGTCGCCTTTAATGTTGGTGCTACCGCTGATGGTGACTGTGCTGTTATCAACATTACCATTCCCTTTAGTAAAGCCGCCGACGACGCTGCCCGTGATCGTGCCGTCGTTAATCGTGATGGTATTGTTGCCGGCGGCACCACCGCCATTAGTATAGCCGCCGTAGACCCCTCCTTTTGTGACAGTGCCGCCGTCAATCTCGATGGTATTGCCAGTGGCCGTGCCAACGTTGCCTCCGCCCGTAGTATAGCCGCCTGTAACGCTCCCGACCATGACACCCTTGCCGATTATCACCTTATTGTTGTTAGCGTCGCCACCGCCAGTAGTAGCGCCGCCGTAGACGTTACCCGAGACCGCGGCGCCGCTGTCGATGATCACTGTATTGCCTGTGACGGGAGCGCCACCAGAGGTCATGGCGCCGTAAGCATTCCCATGCACATTGGCGTGAATATCCAGTTCGTTGTTGTTGGGATCCCCTTTATTATCACGGCCGTCGGGGTTTGCGGGAGGATCTATACTGTTGCCGTAGACGGACCAATTACTAGAGACATTTATGGGAATAACGCCGGCCGATACCTGACCGGGAATCAACAGCGGCAGAAGAGGTGTGGCTAAAAGGCTGGCGGCGAGAAAAGCGGCGGAAAAACGGCAGGAACGGCGGGAGAAAAACAGCGGATTGAAATTGAGACGATGGGGCGGCGGATGATCGCCTACCGGCAAGACGGATTTATCGCTGTGCTGTGCTGTGCTGTGCTGTGCTGTGCTGTGCTGTGCTGTGCTGTGCTGTGCTGTGCTGTGCTGTGCTGTGCTGTGCTGT
>Ga0209629_10001841_pt1 | contig 13850 bp, 14 predicted proteins | sample TergutCu122P5_FD_187286 | JGI IMG/M metagenome (GOLD analysis project Ga0209629, IMG submission 187286) | Cubitermes ugandensis P5 segment gut microbial communities from Kakamega Forest, Kenya - Cu122 P5 (SPAdes) (version 2) | ecosystem: Host-associated > Arthropoda: Insects > Digestive system... | reverse complement strand
AATTGCAAAGAATATTACAAGTTTTTGATTCTATAAAAAATAATTTGTAATTTCGGCGTTTCAATATGTATTCATAAAGAAAATTGGAACGATATATCGTCATTATAATAATTTTGTTTTATCTTTGTCCTGTCCGGAGTTCAGCCCAACGGGGCAAACTTTCCGGGACGGATAGCGTTTCGGTTTCAGAAAAGTATTCATTTCAAGAAGATACTTTACGAATTGATTCGCTTGTAAATGACAGTATGCAGTTGGCGCCGGAAAAATTTAAGCCCAATTCTAAAAAAGCAGTGCTTTATTCAGCATTCTTACCCGGTTTGGGACAGATTTATAACCGGAAATATTGGAAACTGCCGTTTGTTTATGGGAGCTTTTTGGGATGCGTTTATGCAATTACTTGGAATGGAGCTCAATACAATGGCTATCGCAGAGCCTATGTTGATTATATTTCCGGAGTTCCGAGAGAAAATTCCGCATGGAAAGATTACTTGTACGGCGCTTATTTGACTACTTCGGATTCGCTTTGGTCATCAAGTATGAAAAGTAATTTTCCAAAAACATTGAAATCGGCAAGGGATTTTTACCGGCGCTACCGAGATTTGAGTTGGATTATAACAATAGGCGTTTATGGTCTTTGTATGATAGATGCTTATGTTGATGCCCAATTATTTGATTTCGACATCAGTCCCAATTTGAGTATGCAAATTATGCCGGTACTATTTGATTGTACATTTGGAAACAATCGTACCATTGGGGTGCAGTTAAGTTTTGTTTTTTAGGTAACTATAAAGATAAATATATGAGAACAGTCTTTTTATTATTTGGTATTTTTTCAAGCGTTTTTTCTTACGCGCAAATTACATTGTGGGATCAATTAAGAGAAAAAATGAAAAATGAAGAAAATACCGTAGCCGTAGAAGACACAGTTAAGTTAACTCTTGAACAAGATTCGACATTAATCCTTGACCCTGATTCCATAGTTGTTTCAAGTGCAGCGATGGATACCGTTGAAATAAACCAGATTGACCTTCTAAACAATGATTTGACAAGCGATTCGGTTTATATACAACGATTATCCCAATTGCCCAATACAATCGAATTACCCTACAATGAAACGGTTAGAAGATGTATAGAATTGTATGTCGAACGCCGGCGTGAAGTAGTCGAAAATATGTTAGGTTTAGAATCGTTTTATTTTCCGATGATTGAAGAAACACTGAGCAAATACGGTTTACCTTCGGAATTAAAATATTTGACTATTATTGAATCGGCTTTAAATCCTGTGGCGCTTTCCAGAGCAGGCGCTTTAGGTCTTTGGCAGTTTATTTTTTCAACCGGACGACTTTACGGCTTGGAAGCGAATAACCTCTTTGATGACCGGCGCGACCCTGTCAAGTCCACCGATGCTGCTTGCCGCTATCTGAAAAATTTGTATGAAATTTTTGGCGATTGGAATTTAGCCATTGCTGCTTATAATTGTGGAGAAGGAAATGTAAATAAGGCAATCAGGCGAGCCGGAGGGCAAACGGATTACTGGTCGATTTATCCCTATTTACCTAAAGAAACACGGACGTATGTGCCGCTTTTTATTGCAGCAAATTATGTGATGAATTATTATGCGGAACATCAACTGTTCCCGGCAGGAAACTCTCTTCCGATTTCCACCGATACGGTAACGGTCAATCAATTGATTCACTTCGACCAAATTGCAGATATTTTACATATAGACAAAGAAACGCTTCGAGCCTTAAATCCCAAATATAAGCGGGATATTATTCCGGGAAATTATCAACCTCAAATTCTAACGCTGCCGGCTGAAGAAACGCTTGCATTTGCCGAAAAAGAAAATGAAATTGCGAGTTACAGGGCAGACGAATTGTTTGCGAATGGAATTAATATTCAGCAAATGATCAGTAGCCGCGAAAGAATCGTTCATAGAGTGGCTCGTGGAGAAACGATTCTATCAATAGCAAACCGGTATGGAGTAAGCGCAAAAAATATCCGTAAATGGAATGGATTAAGATCCAATAGAGTGACTGCCGGAAAGCGATTAATACTGCATGTTAGCAGTGATAGATACAGATATGGAAGTACGAAAACGCGAACTTCTATCCCGCAATCATCTTCTAAATCACAAAAAAACAAGTCCTTAGCTAAAAATACCCAATCACAGGCTACAATGGCGCATTACAAAGTACGTCCGGGCGATTCTTTTTATACAATAGCTCAACGATTTCCGGGATACAGCCATACAGATTTAATGAAATTAAATAATATGACTCATCCGGTTTTGAAAGCAGGTCAATATATTTTGGTGCCTAATATTTAACTTTTCGGAGATGGACGATTTGGAAAAAATGAAATCGGCTGAAGATGAAATGGTTCAAGAAGCATTTGACCGCTTACTAACCTGCTATGCTCATTCCAATCACAGAAAGAAATTCGACATTATTAAAAAGGCTTTTCAGTTTGCTAACAAAGCTCATAAAGGGGTTAAACGGCTGTCCGGAGTTCCTTATATTATGCATCCGCTTGCCGTTGCTCAAATTGTGTGTGAAGAAATGGGCTTAGGCTCAACCTCAATTAGCTCCGCATTATTGCACGACGTGGTAGAAGATGCCGATTATACGGTAGAAGATATTGAAAAACTTTTCGGTCCGAAAATTGCGCAAATTGTTGACGGATTGACAAAAATATCAGGAGGTATATTCGCTGAAGCCGCTTCCGCTCAGGCGGAAAATATGCGGAAACTCTTATACACCATGTCGAGTGATATCAGGGTAATCCTGATAAAAATTGCAGACCGCCTGCACAATATGCGGACGCTGGGTTCGCAACCGCCTGCCAAACAGTATAAAATTACCGGCGAAACGATGTTTTTATATGCTCCTATGGCGCATCGACTGGGACTATTCACTATTAAAAGCGAATTGGAAGATTTGAGTTTTAAATACGAGCATCCGGACGAATATGCAAAAATCGGTCGGAAATTAGAAGCTACGGCGGCTAACAGGGAGAAAATCTACGCCCATTTTACCGCTCCGCTTTATCCAAAATTAGATGAATTAGGGGTTGCTTACCGAATACAGGAACGGGTTAAATCCGTTTTTTCCATTTGGACGAAGATGCAAGCCAAAAAGGTTGATTTCGATGCGGTCTATGATATATTTGCCGTGCGGATTGTCTTTGAACCCAAACCAAACATAGACGTAAAAAAGCAATGTTGGGATATTTATTCCATAATTACTGATTTATACCGAATACACCCCGGACGAATCCGCGATTGGGTGAGCCGTCCTAAAGCCAATGGCTATCAAGCGCTTCATTTAACGGTGATGGGACCGGATGGACGGTGGGTTGAAGTGCAAATCCGGAGCGAGCAAATGGACGAAATCGCCGAAAAAGGACTTGCCGCCCATTGGAAATATAAAGAACACGATGGCGCCGTTGATGAGCAAACAGAATTGGATCGATGGTTAGAGCGGATACAGGATATTTTGGAAGCCCCCAATCCCAATGCTATGGATTTTTTAGATACGATTAAGTTGAATTTGTACGCTTCCGAAATATTCGTTTTCACGCCTAAGGGAGAAATCAAAACATTACCTCAAGGCGCTACCGCATTAGACTTTGCGTATGAGATTCATACCAGCGTAGGCGATAGGTGCATCGGGGCGAAAGTAAATCATCAATTGGTGCCTTTGAGCTATAAATTATCTTCTGGAGACCAAGTCGAAATTTTAACATCCCGTTCGCAATCTCCTCAACAGGATTGGTTAGGTTATGTTACGACTGCAAAAGCGAAGACAAAAATCGAATTGTGGCTGAAAAAGAAAAAAAGAGAAGAAATCAAGCAAGGAGAAGAAATATTAGAAGAATGGCTGAAAAAAGCGCAGATTGAATATAGCCCTGCGGTTTTAGACAAACTTCTTGCATTTTACGGATATGCCAAAAAAGACGAGTTTTTTTACGCCATTGCCGGAAAACAGTTGGAGTTACCAGACAACCCTCAAAAGATATTTAAAAATAAATCGAAAAATATTTTTGTAAGGTACGTAAAACACGCTTGGAATGTAGTTACGCCTTCTTCCGGTAAAGAATCCGGAATAAAGACGCCTCCCGCAGACGTTTGCCAGATCAATCGAAAAACAACATATATCCTTGAAGAAGAAGATTATCAGAATAAATACATTGCCGCTCCCTGCTGCAATCCGGTTCCGGGCGATGAAGTCTTGGGATTTATTCGCGATGACGGACAGTTGGAAATACATAAACGTTCTTGCAGTCAAGCGCTAACAATAAAAACCCGTTTTGGCAACCGTATCATTTCCTGCAACTGGGCGGGACATAAAGCGCTTTCTTTCCCCAGCGCTATTGAAATAAAAGGGATTGACCGGATGGGGTTATTAAAAGACATTGCTCAAGTAATTACCAATGATTTATCGGTAAATATGCGAAAATTGCTATTAGATGCTACCGGCGGATTAGTCAAAGGGACAATCGAAGTGATTGTACACGATTTAGACGACGTCAATCAATTATCTGTCCGCTTGCGAAAAATCAAGGGTATCGAAAGTGTGAAACGGGTGGTTGAATAAATAGTTTATATATGAATAATACAAATATTCCTGCCTTTCGTCTGATCAATCATCAACTTTCAAGAACCGATTATACCACCCCATGCCAAATAGTTGCTCACTTCGGAATGATGCAGGCGCAGGATTTTAATTCTGCCAAATGGGCTATTGGCGCGCGTCTTAGCGGGTGTACGGAAAAATCAATATGTGAAGATTTTGATAAAGGTGAAATCCTCAGAACCCATGTTTTGCGTCCGACCTGGCATTTTGTTACTCCCGAAAACATCCGTTGGATGCTGCAATTATCCGCGAAACGAATCATGCAGTCCATGAAATCGAGAGACCACGATTTAGGTCTTACCGATGAAATCTACAACAAAGGCTATCGCATCATAGAAAAAGCATTGGAAAAAGAAGATTTTTTGACGCGGGAAGAATTAACGGAAATTTTTCTTAATTCCGGTATGAAATTCGATTCTTCACAGATGTATCATATAATAACGGGAGCAGAAGCCAATGGAATTATATGCAGCGGCGCCTTGCGAGAAAAAAGTCAGACATAAACAATATATCAAAAGATACAAAAGAGACTATGAATTATTAATTTTTAATTCAACACGGAAAGTCGTCCCTTTTCCCAGTTCGGATTTATAGACGTAAATTTTACCTTTCTGGTAGGATTCGATAATGCGTTTCACTAAAGATAATCCCAAGCCCCAGCCACGTTTTTTGGTTGTATAACCCGGATGAAAAATCGTATCGAACCGCGATTTGGGAATGCCTTTTCCAGTATCGGAAATATCCATAATTGCTTTCGCTCCTTTCCGGAGAGCTTGGATTTTGATTTCTCCTTGTCCATCCATAGCGTCCACACCGTTTTTAATCAAGTTTTCAAGCGTCCATCCGAAAAGCGATTCGTTCATGAGGATAATTATCGGTTCATCGGGTAAAACAGTAGAAATTGTTACTTTAGAAGAAATACGTTTTTCCATGTATTCCACAGCATTTTCTATTGCAATAGCTAAATTCATGGATTCGGGTTCGGCATTGGAACCGATTTTTGAAAAGCGTTCGGCAATTGTTTTCAGGCGCTGAACGTCTTTGTCCATTTCGTTAAGCAACTTTGGGTCAATTTCTTTGGTTTTAAAATATTCCACCCAAGCCATCAGGGAAGAAATGGGAGTTCCCAACTGATGAGCCGTTTCTTTCGATAACCCTACCCACACTCGATTCTGCTCCGCCCGTTGTGCACCGGTCAACGCTAAAAATGAAATGATAATAAAAATAAATACAACAGTCAACAGGACAATGGGAAATAATCGTAACTGCTTCAAAACGGTAGAATCATCATAATATACGTATTGATACAGATTTTCATTTCCTTCCAGCGGAATAGTAATTGTCAGCCGGTCATGTTTGCTTGCAAATTTTTTTATCAAAGCATTAAGGTATAAATCGGCGTTTTGTTCAGGAATATTATTAATATTTTTTTTATCAACAATTCCCCCTGAATCGTCGGTAACAATTACAGGAATGGTTGTATTTTCCTGCACAATCTTAACAAGGTGTTCTGTGTAATTAGAGAAAACTTTGTTCTCTTCTTCCTGCAAACCTTCAAATTCGAGCGGCTTAGAAAGTAAAGCAACTGATTCTGCCCAAATTTTAATCTTTTTATATTCTTCTTCTTTCAATTGGTTAACCAGAGTATTAGCAGCCCAAAGCGAAGCAATCGCAATAATTGCGGCAGTGATAATGAAAAAATACCGGAACGTTCGTCCGGAACGATATTCGTTAGGCATAACTATTTCTTTTACAGTTCAACAACAACAGGCGCATGATCGGAAAATGCGGCTTCTTGACGGATGGCAGCGGATTTTAACCGTTTCCTCAAAGGCTCGGTAACAATATGATAATCAATTCTCCATCCTACATTTCTTTCGCGCGATCCTGCACGAAAACTCCACCAACTGTATTGATTAGGTTCTTGATTAAACTCGCGGAAAGAATCCACAAATCCCAAGTCGATAAAACGGTCGAACCATTCGCGTTCTTCGGGTAAAAAACCGGAAACGGTGGTATGGCGTTCGGGACTGTTGATGTCAATAGGCTTGTGGCAGATATTATAATCGCCGCAAATGACTAAATTCGGACGTTCTTTGCGCAATTTGAGTAAGTATGCGGTGAAAGCTTCCAGAAATTCCATTTTCACCGCCTGCCGAATATCACCCATCGTTCCCGAAGGGATATAAACGCAAACGACTGTAACATCTCCAAAATCGGCGCGAACCACCCTACCTTCTTTATCAAAATCCGGACGACCGATTCCCATAGAATAATAATCCGGTTTCAGCTTACTGAAAATAGCCACGCCGCTATATCCTTTTTTTACAGCCGAATGCATAATTTGGTATTCATAACCCAAACTCTGCAAAGTGATAGTATCTATTTGATCCGGCTGCGCTTTCGTTTCCTGCACGCAAAACAAGTCGGGGCTTTCTTTTTCTAACCAATCAAACAGTCCTTTGTTTATTGCCGACCGTATCCCGTTTAAGTTAAGTGAAACAATTTTCATATAATTATGAGTTATTATTGTATCAAACAATTTGAATTGCACCTCAAAGATACTGAATATTTTTTTTTAGCAAATAATATTGAAACTTTACAGTTGCAAAAATACATATTTTCACACTCTTTTGGGGATTGCAGGAAATAATCTTATGAATCCGAAGGATTAAACATTAATAACCCCCAATGAAGCGAAGCGATTGGGGGTAGTAGATGCCATCCACGCAACCTCACTCTCACCCCCAATCGCTTCGCTTCATTGGGGGTTACTGTCACAAATTTGCGTAGTATGCCGAATGGATTATCTACACAATTTCAAACACGTAAAATATGTTGTTAATGAGTATGTTATAGAGTCGCTCGACTCTATGCCGGAGAGTAGGGCAACTCTAAGGGTTAGAGTAGGGCAAGTCTAAGGGTTAGAGTTGGGCGACTCTAACCCTTAGACTCGGGCGAGTCTCCGGCATCGAGATGCGCGTGTTTCTGTTCTCGGAAGTCTTTCAAGCATTCCTCAAATTTAGAAGCAACCGGATTATAACTATGGCATACATAAATTAAATAAAAGAAATACATTTCATTTATTGACTATTTGCAATATTAAAACAATAATTATGTCATATCATTGTAATCGATTTCCTATTTTATATTAAATTTGTTACATTATTTGTTGTTTTATTAATATTATGTTTCATATCTTTGCCTTTACTATTTTTTTATGTCCGTTTATTGTTTAATGTCAATAATAAATATCAAACTAATGAAAATTGATATACACATTGGATTACTTATACAAAATACGATGAAAGAACAAGAGCGTACTGCAAGTTGGTTGGCGAAGAAATTGAACTGCAACCGCTCTAATATTTACAAAATATATGAAAAATCAAATATCGACATGATTCTTTTATTTCGAATCAGCAATATTCTCAACTATGATTTTTTCAGTGACATTTCTGTTATATTTAATAATACGAAATAATAAAGCTGTTTGTCTATTTTTGCGGTACATTTCGTTGAAATATTCGGCACATTTTGTCAATATATTGGGGACAATAATATTGAAGAATTAAAGAAATTAGTTAGTACCTTTGCCTATAATAATATTGATTGAAATAGTACATGAAGCATTTCCAAAATCCATTCGTTGCATTCTTAGATTTACTGAAAGTAAAGCATACCAGTGAATTTTCCAACCGGTACTTCAACGAGCATCCGCACAAATACAATCTGTTGGGACTGTCTAAAATGTTGTCGGATTATGGGATTGAGAATGCAGCTACACGAATTGAAGATAAAGAAAAAGATATTGTTGAAATCCAAACGCCGTTTATTGCGCATTTCGGTGGCGATTTTGCAGTCGTTCATCAGGTTGAATCGGACAAAGTGTCCTTTATTTGGAGAGGCAGTGATCATGTTTTGCCGGTTGCCGAATTTATAGAGGCTTGGTCGGGTGTTGTCCTGCTGGCTGAATCTTCAGAAAAATCCGTTGAACCAAATTATAAAGAGCATAAAAAAAGCGAGCGATTGAGTTTTCTGAAAAAAGCGGCGCTGTTTGCCGCCTGCGGATTGATTCTGCTTTTGACTTTGTTTTCCTCCCCCTACCCCCTCCAGAGGGGGATAACTCAGTTACTCAGTTATTCAGTCATTCTGTTATTAAATCTTATCGGCGTTTATATCAGTTGGCTGTTGCTGTTGAAGCAAATGCACATTCAGAGCCAATACGCTGACAAGCTATGTTCGCTGTTCAAACAACAGGATTGCAACAATGTTTTGGAGTCACCGGCAGCCAAGTTATGGGGCATATTCGGCTGGAGCGAAATCGGCTTGGGCTATTTCGGCGCTAATGTTCTGCTTTTAACCTTTTCACCTTTCACCCTTCACCTCTTAGCCCTTATCAACATCTTTGCACTTCCTTACAGTTTCTGGAGCGTTTGGTATCAAAAAACAAAAGCCCGTCAATGGTGCGTGCTTTGTTTGATTGTGCAGGTTTTGTTGTGGGCGATATTTATAGCTAACTGGTTGTTGGGTTATATCCGAATGCCGGCATTCAATTTCCAAGAATTACTTTCCCTGATTTTTATCGGAAGCTGTTATGCAGCAATGGTTTTGGGTATAAATTTTCTTATTCCAAAATTCAACGCAGACAGAGTGGTTCCTTTTCTTCGCCAATCCCTTAGTAGCTTGAAAGCGGATGAAGACGTGTTTGTTGCCATACTGAAAAAACAGCCTTTTCACGAAACCAACGAATCGGATTCAATCATTCGTTTTGGAAATCCCGACAGTCCTTTACAACTCACGATTCTCACGAATCCCTATTGTTATCCCTGTTCTCTGATGCACAAACGGATTGAGGGCTTATTGCAAAAGAACGGCGCCATTGACGTTCAATATATTTTATCTTCTTTTGCAGAAGAATTGAACCCAACCAACAAATATTTGCTCGCCGCTTGTTTAGCGGATACCCATAATATTGCGCAAATTTTCACCGATTGGTTTGAAAAAGGCAAGGCATTGCGGGATGATTATTTCAAAGACAAAGGTTTAAATATGGATAATCCGGAAGTTGAAACCGAATTTCAAAAGCATGAGACTTGGCGGAAGAAAACCCAAATCCGAGCCACGCCAACCGTGTTGGTCAATGGCTATCAGTTGCCGGAGAATTATAAAGTGGAAGATTTGAGGTATTTTACAGAAATCGTCATTGCGAGGAGCGCTGGCGACGAAACGTCATTGCGACTGCGAGGAACGAAGCAGGAAGCAATCCAGAGAAAAATGGAATTTAATGTGAACGTTAAATAATCCCTGCCGGTTGCAGAAGGCATGGAAGCAATTGTCTGATCAACGATTGTAAATTGCAACAAAAGTGTGTATTATTTTTTTATTTATTAATTATTAATTAATTTTGTAGTATGAAAACAATGAAGAGAATTCGTGCAAGAAGTGTGTCCGAGGTTTTATCGGACAATGAAAAGAGACGTATTGTGGGTGGGTATGACGGAAGCGGTACATATGATGATCCATATGTGCTTCCAGAAGTAGTAGTAAAAAGTTGTTTAAAATATGGTAAGTGTGACAATAAGTCTGAGGGAGATCTTTGCGATTACCTTTATACTCCTCCTAATTCCAGTTACACTTATCGTTTTGAAGGTACATGCATAGGACCCGGTACTCCAATTAATAACACTACATATTTAGGATGGCCATTTACAGGACTAACTTGCTGGGGAGGATCATCAGCAGCAGAAATATGCTCCTAATCCTGCTTTTAAAAATTATCAATTATTTAAATTAAATTAAAAAATGAATCAATCTGAAAAGTTCCATTATTGTTGGATGTGTTTATTTTTTGTTGCCTGTATTATTTTTGCCGGCTGCAACTCGTTCGGTTCTATACCTCCGGATAAAGCGAGGTTATGTGGAAAATATTCAAAAGAAATTTACAACGCTTTGGAGGACACATCCGCCAAGGTTCAACTGACCGTCTCTACGCAATTTGCCACAGGCATGATGAAAGAAGAAATACCGTTGAACAGGGATGGAACTTTTTCGATTGATATTCCGGTCGTTTGTGCGACTTTATGCCAAATAACTTTAGACGGATATGGCACAGGTTTTTATCTATCGCCCGGGCAAAAGACGGAATTTGAAATGACCAAAGGAATATCCCGTAATCGAAATCTGAAAATGATAGAAGGCGTAGGCTGGACAGAAGAAGATTTGAAAGAAGATCTACTGCAATTTAATGATATTTTCAAAGAAATTCGACCGGATTTGGCTATTAAACAGGGAATATCCACAGAAGAATACCAACAGGATGTAGTCAATAACCTGAATAAAATAAAAAAAACAGTTGATGGCAATCTCAAGGTTTTGTATGATAGAAAAAAGTCAATGATACGCTCATTGAAAATGAGTTATCTTATATTATGCGTTTTAAATACAGGATCTAACGATCTTGCTATTTGGCCACAACCTTTAACAAAGGCTTCCGATTTTACTTTCTTGAAATATTTCGGTTTAAACGATTCTACTGCTTTTAATGAAGATAATTACAGGGTTGCTATTCGAAAAATTTTAGGAAGTGAAGTATTCCGGATACCGGCGATTGATGATATACCGCTCTCTGAATGGTTAAAAAAAGTAAAAGCAATTTTCTCTGATTTGATAGGATCTGATACGGGAATCTTTTATGACTTATTGGCAGCCAATGCCTATTATCTGCAACTGAAAAATGAATCCAAACCGTTTTCTGCGGAGCAAATAAAAGATATACGGACCTATTTTCGAAATCCGTTCTATGCCGAAGAACTGCTGAAAGAAAACGAAAATGTCATCAAACATCCAAATATAAGAGAGCTACCCAATGTTGGAATAGATAAATTGATGGATGCCATAGTATCTCAGAATAAAGGAAAAGTAGTTGTAGTCGATTTTTGGGCAACATGGTGCCGCCCCTGTATGGCTGCAATGAATGCTTCAAAAGAAATGAAAAAGGAATTGGAAGATAAAAATGTTGTTTTTGTCTATTTGTCAGATCCCTCATCGGATAAAAAACTATGGGAAGAAACAGCAAAGAACGAAAAAGGAGTACATTATCTTATAGATTCGGAAAGTGATTGGAATTTCCTTTCAAAAACACTGAATTTTAGAGCAATACCTCACTATTTAATATATGACACAAACGGTCAATTAAAAAAGCAATTTATCGCGTACCCCGGACCCGATGCTATGCGTGAAGAAATTGAAAAACTGTTACAGTCAAAATAACGCTTGCTTCATAAGCGCTGTAATTTAAATCAGCTAATTAACAAATGAATAACTCACTTTTAAATATTAGCGGGGAAATTATTGATTATTCCCGCAAAAAAATCAGCTTGGATATGGATGCCGGAAAGATGGGAATCTGCCTCTATTTTTTCTTTAGAGCGCAAATACTTGGCGAACGGCAATATCAACAACTTGCAGAAAAATTGTTGGACGATATTTATTTGGAGCTTGATAACGAGACTTCTGCAAAATCTGTTTATGAATTGGCTCAAGTAGAAATCGGCATGGATTATTTAGTTAAACAAAAATATGTTCAAGGCAATATAAATAATATCCTTTTCGAAATAGACAGCGCTATTTTCAAAAAAATGATATTCCAAAGTAATTTTACAAATAAAATGCATGAGACTATATTCATTCTCTATTTCATTTGTATCCGACTTGAAAAACAAAAAAAAGGAAGCGACGCCGGATTTATTTGGGAAGAACTGTTTATTAAAATATTCAATGATTTGTACCGATCAACGTTTAATACCGAATTTTATGAAGAACCCATTCTTTTTAATTTAGACTATCGTTTGCCGAAGTTTTTATACACTTTAAGCAAAGTACATTCTTTACAATTTTATAATTATCGAGTAATCGAAGTGCTTCAAGAGATCTCCTGTACAGTTCGTTCCAGAATACCTGTACTTCATGCTAATCGATTATATTTACTGTGGAGTTTGCTTCAATTAAAAACAGCAACCGGGTTAAATATGTGGAACGAACAAATTGGTTTACTGGTAAATAACATTGATTATCAAAAAATTATCAATACAGAACTACGCGACAAAGATGTATTTATTAAGGACGGGGTTGCCGGTATTTATCTATTATTAAATGCATTGAAAGACACTTCTTTCCAAATCCCATTTGATAAAATTCTTTTCCGTAAACGAATAGAAGAATCGGGGATTTGGGAAAAGCATGAACAACTGTTCGGGGTATATGGATTGATTACCGGGTTCAGTGGATTACTGTGGGTTTATTATTCAATTAATGATTAACACTAAAGATATGAAAATCAATTTAGAAGATTTAACTTTTTTATTTCCTTTAAAACCGGATTCTATCATACGCATAGAAAACCTGTCAGCAACAACAAATTATATTCTTAGAAATTTTAAGACAAACATATCCGTACTTGAAGTAGCGAACTATTACAATGGTTTTTTACGCAAATTGCTAAACCGAACAATTAATTATTCATTTCTTGAAAGCAAAGATCCTATTTTTCACCGGACATATTACAGAAATCTGATTTCCAAATCCGTTAAAACTCCGTTTCTTGCAGTATGGGATGCTGATGTTATCGTGGATAAACATTTGATAACAGATGCGATGGGAAAACTTCGCACCGGAGAAGCCGATATGGCTTACCCATATAACGGAAAATTTTATGATACTTCCGAGATCATCCGATCATTGTTTATCCGCAAAAAGCAAATTCAAATACTGCACAAATACAGAGATTATATGTCGCTGATATATGGAGAAAACCACAAGGGCGGCGCTTTTATTGCCCATACTGAAAAATACAAACAAACCGGAATGGAAAATGAAAAATTCTACGGTTGGGGACCGGAAGACTATGAGCGATACGAGCGATGGATAAATTTAGGTTTTACGGTATATCATGCTCCCGGATGCATGTACCATTTGTCTCATCCGAGAGATTTGAACGGCAGTTACAATTCTAACAGACAAAATGAAATAACAAATTCTGAGCTTATCAGATCAAAAAAAAGTTCTTATAACGAATTGATAGGAGATCTTATTTCAAAGCGAATATAATAATGCTAAAGCCTTTCCCTCATTATATCCAATTAGACGCCATGGACTGCGGTCCCACCTGCCTGCGCATGATAGCCAAGTATTACGGACGCAGCTATACGCTGC
>Ga0209629_10001840_pt1 | contig 13851 bp, 11 predicted proteins | sample TergutCu122P5_FD_187286 | JGI IMG/M metagenome (GOLD analysis project Ga0209629, IMG submission 187286) | Cubitermes ugandensis P5 segment gut microbial communities from Kakamega Forest, Kenya - Cu122 P5 (SPAdes) (version 2) | ecosystem: Host-associated > Arthropoda: Insects > Digestive system... | reverse complement strand
CTGCATTTCTTTCTCGTTTAACTGTGTCATGGGTCATATCTCCTTTAAGAATTATATTGGAGATTATTCCTATTTACACGGTTCGGTAAACGTCCTCATAATTTTCTCTTTTTAATAAACTCGAGTTTTTTATTCATGTCTACCAAACAGGGTTCATACCATTCCTGTAAATTATCATCCTTGATAATAAAGCGGCCTTTGATATTATTAAGCGTGCTCGCTTCATCAGAACCAAGCATAATCCGGCTCGGTTCTCTATCGACGAACCGACCGCAAACTCTAAATGATACATTGTTTTTTATCTGTCCGTTAACTATGGTACTGTCTGGCCGTTGAATACCCATGATTAAATGAATACCAACCGCCCGGCTTAAACGGGTTAAGGTCTCCAGGCTATCATACAAAAGATTGGAAAGGGTTCTATCTCTGGTCTTGAGCAGTTCCGCCAGTTCATCAATGAAAACAATAATGCGCCTTAACTGATAGTCAGTGCCAAGCCGGTTATAATCATTGATGTTGTCAACTTTATTTTTCCTAAATAAATCAAGCCTCGTAGTTGTTTCTGTAACCATCTCCCCTAAAGCTTTTAAAGCTGATTTATAAAATATCAGCTTCGCTGCGATACCGGTATCCAAGGGCGCGTTTGTGCGCTAAAAACCGTTCCAGATCAGGGGCAAGTGCGCTTTTCATAACGTATTTTTTCATAGTATGCCACCCCCGAAATCTGTATCCAGCGCACACTTTCGGAGTTGCGTGACATCTATCTTCAAATAGACCGACGTACTTTTGGCATCGCTGTGCCCAAGCACTTCTGACACGACGGGCATAGGCGTTCCAGCAGCCAACATATTGCTGGCCAGACTATGCCGCAGCGAGTGCATGCGGTTTTTGTGTCCTCACACAATCTGTTGCGCGCGCTGTACTTTTCCACGGCGTCATACAAAGGCTGATAATTCGAAGCGTTTTGAACCTCGCGTTTCCAGCCCGTATAACGGACGATCCTGCCCTTTTGTTGATACTCGTACAGCATTTCCGCAGCCCGACAATATTTCCGCCGGGTATTAGAGGACATCGATTTTCCGGTTGATTCCCAGTATCCGGTTAAAAAGTTGGATACCCAAGTATCATCAACCATTTCATGGCCGTTGGCCTCAGCGTAATTGGCGAGTTTGTTCCAAAGTGGACGGCAATGTAACCGAAGTGTTTTCGCGGAATAATTCCGCTGTTGCAGATACTTGTCGAGATTATCTATCAAATCTCTGATCGACGTCCTTCTTTTTATTGCGGTGCTCATAATCTAACCTCCGTAGTATTAGTAGCCCTTCAGGGCTCTGGTACCATAATACTACGGATTTTATGCTAAGCGTTTTAGGCTAGGATGCTCTGTATTTCATAACTTTATCGTGATGACTTCACATATCCCGCCTCGTAACATAATGGAAGTTATGTGATTCTTTACATAACTTCCAAAGCCACATGACTTCAACGGGTTTTACGCCATCGAAAAATATAAGTTTTGATTCCTTAACCTTATCGCCCACCAGGCTGCCCCATTCCATCATTTCTAAATTACGTTGAACACTATAAACCATTTAGGTCATTTTATCACAGTGCAAGACGAAAATCAAAAACAATCTGTAAAACCAGAGAGAAATAAGTTTATATTTATATATACTTTTTTCTCTACATAGAAATAACTTGATTTTTTTTTTGTTTTTGTTATACTGTAAAGTGGAGGTGAACGGCATGGTTCAGCGAAAAGAATACCTTGATTGGCTTATTCAATGGAGAGAGAAGCAGCTTATCAAGGTTATAACAGGCGTAAGGCGGTGCGGTAAATCCACGTTGTTTTCACTGTATATCGACTACCTGAAGGAAACAGGCGTTGCTGATGAGCAAATCATATCCATCAATCTTGAAGATGTGGACAACGAGCATCTTCTGGATTATAAGGCATTGCATACCTATGTCAAAAACCGTTTATGCAAAGACAAAGTAACTTTCGTTTTTATAGACGAGGTTCAACAATGCCCGCAATTTGAAAAGGCCGTTGACAGCTTGTTTATTAAGAAGAATGTTGATGTCTATATAACCGGCTCAAACGCCCATATGCTTTCGGGAGAACTTGCCACGCTGCTGTCAGGGCGATATGTGGAAATCCGTATGTTGCCGTTGTCGTTTTCGGAATATCTCGAATTTGTGGGCGCGGACGGCAATATCAGAGAAAAGTTCACCGATTATCTTAGTTTCGGCTCATTCCCCTATGTGGCGGCGCTCGGGCGGGATAGAACCGTTATTAGGGGCTATATCGACGGTATCTACAATACAATTCTTGTGAAGGATATAGCAAAACGTGAGGGTATTACCGACATTGCGGTACTCGAAAGCATTGCCAAATTTTTATGCGGGAATACCGGCAGCCCTGTATCGGCAAAAAAAATCAGTGACACAATCAATTCAAGCGGCAGAAAAATATCGGTCAATACAGTAGAGCGGTATCTGCGGGCGCTATGCGACAGCTTTTTATTTTACAAGGTTGACCGCTTTGACATAAAGGGCAGGCAGACCTTAAAGACCCTCGGAAAGTATTACATTGTTGATACCGGAATCAGAGATATACTTGTAAGTTCAAGCAGCGGGGATTTAGGGCATCTGCTTGAGGATGTTGTTTACCTTGAATTGATCCGGCGCGGATATAAAGTCAATATAGGCAAGTTAGCAGAAAAAGAAGTCGATTTTGTCGCGGAATCCGCCGGGGGGCTAACATATTATCAAGTCTCCGCAACCACGCTCGATGAGAACACATTGACGCGTGAACTTGAACCTCTGCAAAAAATCTCCGATAATCATCCTAAATTTTTATTGACACTTGACGAATTTATGCCGAATGCCAATTATGACGGCATACGGAAGATGAGTGTACTAGACTGGCTGTTGAACGCAAATAATTAAAATGGCCGTCTGTGAACCTGATAGACGGCCTATGTACTCTTAATCGGGACTATTTATGTGTTGACAATAATTTGATTGTTTTTTATAATTACTGTCAATTACTGTCACGCCAAGTTGTTAGTCACACGCAAACGCCTTGTTTTAAGGGGCTTTGAGGCCGATCTTGATTTTAAGGCGCTTCCTTGGTAAGGACGAGGTCACCAGTTCAAATCTGGTTAGCAGCTTCACTCAAACCCGCATTGCATAAGGCTTTGCGGGTTCTTTAGTGGGTACGTAGTGGGTAAAAATCGTACCCACTAAGTGCCCATTTTTAGTGGGTAATGTAACAAAAAATAAGGATGCGCTCCATTGATAATTTTAGACCGAGAATTTTATAGTTCGGGACTGTCTTTTTTCTCGGTTTTTGCCGGTAACTGTTTTTCCGGAGTTTTCAGCTTCAACTTGGCGTCCTCGATCTGCTTCTTGATACTTGGCTTTTTTACTGGTTGTTGTTTAACAACATCGTCGGCTTGAAAGAGGCCGTTGATCTTCGCCATCTGTTCGTGCGCCGTGGAGCCGATGACATGGGAATAGGTGTTAAGTGTCAGCGTCACATCTGCGTGGCCAAGAACGTCTTGCACCACTTTAGCGGGAACATTGGCTTCCAGCATCCTGGTCGCGAATGTGTGTCTAAGGGCGTGAAAGGTAAAATGAGGGAGTCCCGCCGAATCGGTTATCTTATCCATAGTGGTACAGACGCGGCGCGGCTCGATGACAGTTCCGACGTTGGAGCAAAATACAAGGTTTTGCGCATTCCAGGCTGATCCCGCTTCTGACTTTTCCATTTCCTGCCGTCGCCTGTGAGCCTGTAAAACCGGCACCATGTTCGGCAGTATAGGTACCTGGCGGCGTCCGCTTTTTGTCTTTGGCTCTGAATATCGTAACGCGGTAACGCCCGTGTCAGGGTCTTTCACGCGGGATATGGAGCCTTTTACGGTGATACTTTTATTTCTGAAATCCACACAGTCCCAAGTGATCGCCATTAGTTCCCCGCGCCGCATTCCTGTCGCCAGAGCCAGCAAATATAGAGCTTCCAGCCGGTGGCCTTTCACGGCGTCCATAAATTGTTTTTGCTCGCCCTCTGTCAAGACGCGGATATCTTTCTGCTCCAGTTTCGGCGGCACGGTTGCCTTCGCGGGATTATACGGGATGAGCTGATTTCGTATCGCCTGTTCCAGTGCGCCGGATATGATATTCTTAACCTTTAGCACCGTCCAAGGCGCAAGCGGCGCTTGTTTGGCATTACCCCGCGTCATATCGTTAAGCAGGGCCTGAATATGGTCGGGACGCATTTTTTGTATCTCCATGCCGCCAAGTGCCGGGCGTATATGAGACTCTATATTATGGTGATGGCTGCTGTATGTAGCCGGACGTACGCTGTTTTTCTTATATTCTTTCATCCAAGTGTCCAGCCATTCACCGAAAGTGAGTTTATTAGGTTTGACATATTCATTTTCATCGGATGGGTTTTCAATATTCCTGATCAGTTCTTTCAACTTGCGTTTGGCCTCGGTTTGAGTGGGAGCGTAAACGGATTTATCAACCCGTTTACCGGTATCAAGATCGGTATAACTGAAACGTCCCTCCCAACTGCCGTTGGGTCGTCTACAGAATGAAGGTTTTATACGGCCACTGTCCTTGCCAATATCCTGCAAGAAAAGCAGCAGCGCGGAACGCTGTCTAACTTCATGACGTCCTTGCGCAGGATTGAGTTGCTGGTACTGGATGAGGTTGGGTTCATCACGCTCCACAAGGAGGCCAGCGAGCTGCTGTTCCAGGTCGTATCCGACTGCTATGAGCAAAAGAGCCTGATTATCACTTCCAATCTTGAGTTCTCCCAATGGAACACGGTGTTTGGCAACGATAAGCTCACGGCGGCGATGATAGACCGCCTAATCCACCCAGCCACATTCTCGTGTTCTCCGGCCCTAGCCACCGTTTGGAGGAATCAGTGCAGCGTCAACGGGTCGGCCGCTTCGCCGGCGTCTCCGCGAGAGGAGGAGCGTGACTATGACGATTAACAAGCGGGAGCTCAGGAAAATCTGCGAACGCACCTCTCTAAAATGTAATTGTTTTGATGATTCCAGAATTTTTGGATAAATGTCAGTTTTTCCCTTTTTGAAATATCCGTTATCTCAACTTTGATAACATTCACATCATCTCTATCAGCTTCTATATAATCCAATAAACGGCTACTCTTGGGGCAGCTCCAAATATCCGGGACCTCATCAGGTTCCAGATCGAAATAATCGGTGTCTTTCATTTTGACACTCAACCATTCTTGCTCATTGTGTATTTTGTACTTAAATTTGACCGTAAGCATAAATTTCGCCCCAATTTTAAAAAAGACATCCCGGCACACCCCCTTCACTCAGCCCAATGTCACGAGAGCCGGAGGCTCCCGATCAGTTTGGGCAGCGCGCGCTCAAAGCACACGCCGTAGCGGCGCTCCTGCCAGGGCGGGGTCGCCTTTATGCATTCCAAGGTATAATCCACTGCTATCCGCAGGGATTCGCCGAAGCCGAACCCGTTCAGCAGGGCGGAGAGCAGGGCGCTGCCGAATATGTCGCCCGTGCCGTGGAAGACGCCGTCCACGCGCTCGCCGAAGGCGTAGAAGACCTCGCCCGTCCGCGCGTCGTAGGCCGCGGCCCCCAATGAACCGCGCTCAAAGGAAACGCCGGTGATGACGGCCCTGCCAGCGCCCAGGGCGCACAGCGCGCGCAGCCTGTCCTCTATATACGGCCTGTCATAAGAACCGCCGCAGTAAGAGTTTCCAATGTAGGAATCCCCAATATACGGCTCGCCCAGCAAGAACGCCGTCTCCGTCAGATTCGGCACGACGATGTCGGCCTTGGCGCACAGCCCCGTCATGCCTTCCGCCATTTGCGGCGTGAAGACGGAATACAGCTCGCCGTTGTCCGCCATGACGGGATCGACCATCACGAGCGTGTCCGGGCCGCGGGGGCCCGCCTGGCGTGCGCCGTCCGCGGGGGCTGAACGGCCGGGGTCGTTTGCGGCGCCGTCTGATTTGAACGCGTCGAACAGCCGCTCTATATGGCCGATTTGGGCGGCGGAACCCAGAAAACCGCTGTATATCGCGTCGAAGCGCAGGCCCAGGCTCTGCCAATGCTCAGATATGGGGTCTATCAGATCGGCCAGGTCCCGGTAGACAAAACCGGAAAAGCCGCCCGTGTGGGTGGAGAGCAGCGCCGTCGGCAGCACGGCGGTGTCAAAACCCGCCGCCGAGAGTATGGGCAGCGCCACGGTGAGCGAACAGCGCCCGACGCAGGAGATGTCGTGTATCGCCAGCACCCTTTTCTGTCTGCTGTTTATGTCGTCCTTCATTTATGCTCCTTCATTTATGCTCCTAATCTTATGCTCCTGTCCGGCCTCTAGACCTCCAGCTTTCCGTCCGCGGCCCTCATACTGAATCGGAACGCCGCGCCGCCCTCGGCGCTCTCGCCGACGGTCACGGTCTCTCCGTGGGCAACAATAAACGCCCGGACTATGGCCAGCCCCAACCCGCTGCCGTTTTTGTCCTCCCCGCGCGAGGCGTCGGCCTTATAAAAGCGGTCAAATACGCGTTTTTTGTCCTGTTCGCTGAGGCCCATGCCGTTGTCCGATACCGTGACGAACACCTTTCCGCCGGAGACCTCCGTCCTTATCTCTATGCGCCCGCCGGGCTGCGTGAACTTGATGGCGTTGTCCAGCAGGTTGCCGATGACGCGGTGTATCTTTTCATAATCCGCGCTGACTATATCAAATTCCGAGGCGAAATTGAGCGAGATGGAAATATCCTTTTCTATGATGCGGGTCTCGAACATCTGCACCGTTTTGCGTACGAGCTCGTTGATGTCGAAATTCACCATATCGAGCTCGATCCGGGCGTCCTGCGCCTTGTTCATGTCCAGTATGTTGTTGGTCAGGCGCGAGAGGCGCTCCGTCTCATCCAGGACTATCTGCAGGTATCTCTCCTGTTTCTCGCGCGGGATCGTGCCGTCCTGAATGGCCTGCAGGAACCCGCGGATGGACGTGAGGGGGGAGCGCAGGTCGTGCGAGATGCCCTCTATAAAGAGCTTCCGGGATTCCTCCTGCGTTTGCAGGCTCTCCGCCATATTGTTGAAGCTGGTGGCCAACTGGCCGACTTCATCCCTGGAATTGATGCCTATGCGCATTTCAAAATTCCCGCCGGCGATGATCTTGGCGGCGTCGTTCATCTCCTTCAGGGGTCTGCTGATGCTCCTGGAAAAGAGAAAAGCGGCCGCGAGGCCGATGAGGGCGCACAGCAGCAGGCACAGCAGGGTCACCTTATACATGCTGGTCACGGCGCGCTGGATCTCCGGCATTGAGGAATTGAGCAGCACCGCGCCGGCAAACCGATTCCCGGCGAAAGCCGGATACGCTACGGTGAGGACCGGGCTTTGAAATATGCCGCCCAGATTGCCCTTTAACGTGACGATCTCCCCGTCCCTAAGCGGTTGAAGCTCCCTGATGTTCAGGTTCTGGACTTTGGCCGTGTCGATATCGGAGGATTTCAGGATAATATTGAACGCGCTGTCCAGAAATATGACGCTGCCGTTGGCGTAATCGTGCAGGATATTCACCTGGGAGGCCAGCATCCTGAACTGCGGGAAATCATACACCCCGTTTTCAAGTATGGCCGCCATTCGCTGGCCCTGCTGCGTCAGGACGTTGGCCCGCTGGGTGATGTAAAAATTTTCAATGATCATGCTCATGGCCACGCCCAGCGAGGCCAGGCAGATCAGCAGCGCCGCGACGAACATGACGAGCTGTTTCTGAAAGATTGAACGGAACATCGTTTTATCTTACCTCGAATTTATAGCCGACGCCCCAGACGGTTTTTATGCTCCAGTTGTCGTCGTCGTATTTGAGTTTTTCGCGCACGCGTTTGACGTGCACGTCCACAGTGCGCGTATCGCCCATGAACTCATAGCCCCATATCTTGTCCAGCAATTTCTCGCGCGTGAACACCTGGTTGGGGTGCTGCGCCAGGAAGAGCAGCAGCTCAAACTCCTTGGGGGGCAGCTCGAGCTCCTCGTTGTGATACGTGACGATGTACGTGGACTGATTTATTGCCAGGTTCGGGTACACGACGTGCTTCGCGGGCTCGGTGTCGGTGCGCTCATACCGGCGCAGTACGGCTTTCACGCGCGCCACAAGCTCCTTCGCGTCGAACGGCTTGACTATGTAGTCGTCCGCGCCCAGTTCCAGCCCCAGGACCTTGTCAAAGGTCTCGCTCTTGGCCGTGAGCATGATTATGGGCACGGCGCTGATCTTTCTGAGCTCGCGGCATATCTGATAGCCGTCCGCTCCGGGCAGCATCAGGTCCAACAGCACAAGGTGCGGCGCGAACGTTGAAAACTCCGAAACGGCGACGGCCCCGTTGTGGACCTCCTTGGTGTCGTAGCCCTCCTTGGCGAGGTAGAGGGCGATCAGTTCTGAGATATGCGCGTCGTCGTCGACGATGAGCACCTTTATCTTGCTCACTTTTTTTTGATCCATTGCAATGCCTCCCGGTCTGATTTATTTAACGTGAGTTGGATTGCTCGCTTGCACTACAACCGGCTAAAGCCGGAAGACTTGGCGCCGCCTGAAAGGCGGACAGAATGACTGACCCGCGCGTCCGCAAATATGTAATTATAGGACGCTTTTATACTCATGTGCGGAATGATTCGCCAAATGCGCCGTAAAATCAAGCTTTTCAAGTAGTCAGAAAAATATCCTGTATGGTTTTCAAACTCCTGATGAAATGCGGGTTGTAACATAAAAGTATTATTTTGGTCGATTGTTGCAGTTATGTTATAATGGTTGAAAATGCTTTATTATCAATGTTTTTCACTCTGGTATATGTTTCCGCTTTTGCGTATGGAAGCTGGAAAAGGCAAGAAGCAGGAGATTGATGGCTTTTTCCAGCTTCCAGCTTCTATATTGACAATCGAAAACATTTACCATCTCGTAGGGACGACCGCCCCGGTCGTCCCTACGACTTACAGGCGGCAAATGTTATCGAACACGGGTATAATTCAGCGGGCGGACTGTCGTCCGCTTCCAAAAATAATTTCTCTTAAAATTATACAGCAAAGCTATATGAAAATCCATATAAAAAAATAAGTAACTATTCAGTCGCCAGCAAAGACTTAATCGAAAAAGGTATACCAAGGCTTTGCCGTGTTCGCCTTTATAACCATTGGGCTGTTGCAAATGGGCGCTTTACGTTTTTCAAGCCAGATCAACGGTTGTGCTTACGATCCTTGACGTAAAAATCATAGACGTTTCCTTCTTCGGCGCCGGCGGCAACAAAATTGACGCCGTTGATAACTGGCGTCATGTTCAGAAGGACACAAAAATTGTAGTTACATACTCCGGGGAGGCCGATCAAATCAACTATATCTTTACGCCGGCGGGGACCGAAACCTATAATATGCAAAAGATCATAGGCAGTTCGTTCGTCGGAAAGAATGATACAAAAGCCGAATTTATTTGGTCTCCGAGCGTCGACGAATCTCTGGGGTATATTTAGGTCTCAATCTGTTTGGGCAACTATTCCGTCAGGTCTGATTTAATGAATGTCATATACGAACCCGCAGGCCGGTAGCCTTTGCGCTATTTCCACCGGAGCGGCGGTTTGGCGGCCAGACGCTCTCCGCCGCCCTGGTAAACGGAAAACGGCGGGTTCCACGGCGCTCCGGCGGGCCCGTTAAAAGGCGAGCCCTGCCTCGCGCCGGCGGGCTCCTGGGAAACCTGCTCCACGGGCGGCGGCGATGCGAGGTTTTCCAGCGCGTTGTAGCGGGAATCCATCAGGACGATCTCCACGCGCCGGTTGAGCGCCCGCCCCTCGGGGGTGCTGTTGTCCGCCACGGGCCTTGTGTCGGCGTAGCCCATGGCCACAACCTTGCCCGGCGGCACGCCCGCGCCGTTTATGAACAGGCGCAGCACGGTCGTGGCGCGCATGGCTGAGAGCTCCCAGTTGGAAGGGTATTGGGAGGTGCGTATGGGCACGTTGTCCGTGTGCCCCTCCACGCGTATATAATTGGGCAGTTTATTCAGCTCATCCGCCACCTCGATCAGCGCCGGAATGGCCCGCGGATTGACGACGGCCTGCCCGGACTGGAACAGCAGCGTGTCCCGCAGGGTAATGACGAGCCCTCGCTGGTCCAGCTCCGCCTTGACGTCGCCGGCCACGCCCTCTTTTTGGAAATACGTCTGGAGGTCCGACTGTATCTGTTTGATCTGGCTTTCTTCCAGCGCCTTGTCCCGGCCCTCGCCCGCGACGCCCGGCGGAACGGGGTTAAGCCTTTCAAGGGACGGCCCCTGGCCGCTATTGGGCATTATCTGGCCGTTGTTGGGAAGGACGCTGTGGCCGCCGGCGCCTGTCAGGGCCGCGTTCAGGGACTGCGCCAGCTTCTGGTATTTCGCGGAATCCACGTTGCTCATGGCGTACATGACCACAAAGAAGATCATCAGAAGCGTTATAAAGTCCGCGTAGGATACGAGCCACCTCTCATGGCTTTCCGGAGCGTCCGGCGTTCTCCTCATCTTTCATGCCCCCTCCCCCATTGAACATCCCTTCTTTAATATTCACTGCCGCGCGATTTCTCAAACGCGCCGGCGTCGCGCTCGGAAAGGAACACCATCAGCTTCTGCACCATGATCACGGGATTGTCGCCCACGGATATGGAGATGATGGCCTCGGTCATCATCAGCTTTACGTTGATTTCCTTGTTATTCAGCTCCTTGAGCTTCCTCGCTATGGGCAGAAAGATCAGGTTCGCCGTGGAAACGCCGTACATCGTGGCCAAAAACGCCGCCGCGATGGACCCGCCCAGAACCGAAGGGTTGCTCAGGTTGCTCAGCACATGCACGAGCCCCATGACGGTGCCGACGATGCCGATCGTGGGGGCGTAGCCGCCCGCGGCCTCAAACACCGCCCAATGCGCCTTGTGCCGTTCCGACATCTGCTCTATCTGCAGCACGAGGACGGACTTGATCAGCTCATGGTCCGCGCCGTCCATGACGAGGCCGATGCCCTTCCTGATGAACGGGTCTATGTCCTCCCGGGTGATCTCGGATTCCAGCGCCAGCAGGCCCTCCTTGCGCGCCTTGAGCGACATCTCCTCGAACTGCCCGATGATGCCGACCATATCGGTCTTCCTGTCCCTGAACGCGATGCCCAGGATCTTACCGGTCTTTTTCAGTTCCTCAAACGGTATGGACAGACCGGTGGCGCCAAAAGTGCCGCCCAAGACGATAATCAGCGCCGTCGGCCCGATCAGGTCCAGCGGGCTGCCGCCTTCCAGGATAAAGGCCACTATCAGCGCGGCAAAACCGAATATTAAGAAGAATAATGGCATCCCGCGTACCCCACCGTTTCAAAATGTAATGTATTTTAAGTCACACCACGGAAGAAATGCCCGTTGGTCGCGCCGGATCCGGCGCTTTTTTCTGTGACGCCCTCCGCCGGCGCGCAGGGGCCGTGTTTTAAGGCCCGCGCGTACGCGCCGATGACAGCGATAACCTCCCCGTCGCTCTCCGTGGTGAATACCAGGCGCGCGCGGGAAAAACCGAGCGTCCTCAGCTCTTCGAGCTTGTTCAGCGTGAAGAGCGTCTTGGAATTGAAGATGTACGCCAGGCAGCGGCCGCAATCGGTCAGGACCGGAAAGTCCATCCGCTTTTGATCCACCAGGGAATACCGGCCTTCGGCGCATCTCAGGGCGCAGAAGCGCCCGGCCCGCTTATCGGCCGCGTACAGCCCCACGGGGCATTGCCGCGTGATCATCAGCCGGTGCCTGCCGTGTATGATCAGCTCCGCGCGCCCGTCCGCGAACCCCGAGAGCTCGGATATATTCAGCTCGCACGAGGGGGTGACGTAATCCGCGTACCGCAGCAGCGCCTGATACGTCAGGATATTGGCCGCGTTGAACCCGTGATCCGCCACAACCGTTTTATCGGCGAACTCCGGGGCCGACAGCAGCTCCAACTGCCCGTAATTCGCCGCCAGATAACCGTCGGCGAGGCCGTTTAAAACGCTCAGCAGAGCCTTGTCGTCCGCGCCCGGTCCCGCGACGGGCAGCAGCGCGGCGAACAGCTCAATGCCGCGCTCATGGGCCATCCGGGCGTATCGCGCAAAGTCCGGGAGCAGCTCGTCGCTCACGCGGGCGTAGACGGCGTCCGCCACAGACGACAGAGCCGCCTCGAGCTGACCGGCGTTCCAAACCTGGGCGATCAGGGCGGACGTCTTTCTATCGGCCGCCGTCGGGCGGCGCTTATCTGCACTGAAACCGACGTCCGGCAGGCCGCGCCTGCGGCTTTGAACCAGCGCCCGCCCGAAAGCGGCCAGCGCGTCCCTGCGCAGGGCATTGACCGAGGCGATGTCCATAAAGATATTATCCCCGACAACGGCCTCATTAATCAGCAAATTATACGGCGTGCCGCCTGTCTTTAGAAGCTGCTCGAGCAGCCGTTCCCTTGAAAGCGGGCGGTTTTGCGCGGTCTGGACGGCCGGGCCGCGCGCGCATTGACAGATATCGCCATATTTCAGGCTCAGGGTCATGTCTTCCCCCGCCACGGCGCGGATGTCGCATGTGACGTCGATCCGGCGCTCATCCCGGCCCATTCCGCGCCTCAGCTCGTCCGAAAGCCTCTTGTCGAATGATTTATAAACGGGGTCCCCGCGCGCGATGTCGCCGCGTACAATAAACGCCGCGCGCTCGCCCGGGGCATACGCCTTATTGACGCCGCAGCCGGCGTGCGGCCCGCGCTTTGTCCAGATCTCTATGCCGTCGCCGGGGACCAGCGGGGCCGTCAGGGCGATTTCGCAGCGCCCGTCCCGCCCGTCGTACCTGAATACCGCGCCGGCCCTCAAGCCCGCGCTTTTCGGCGATTCCGCGCTCATCATGGACGTGCCTGCGTAATTGTCCGCGTACCCGCGTGAGAAGCCGCCGCCCCTGCTGAATACCTGGGCGGCCTCGTCCAGCTCGTCCCGCGTCGGGGGCGTGTAGTCGCCTCGGCTCAGCTTGTCGAGCTGCCGCCTGTAAAGCCGTGTCACGCAATAAACGTATTCCGGGCTTTTCATCCGCCCCTCTATCTTGACAGCGGCGACGCCCGTCCAGGCCAGCTCCGGCAGGGCGTCCAGCAGGCAGATATCCCGCGTGCTGAGCAGATAACCGCTTTTTATCGTCTCTTTTATATTATCGCGTATACTATCGCGCGCAAGATCGTATTTCATGCGGCAGGCCTGCGCGCACACGCCGCGGTTGCCGCTGCGCCCGCCGATCATGCCGCTCATGAGGCATTGCCCGGAATAACACACGCAGAGCGAGCCGTGGGCGAAGACCTCGGTCTCTATCGCGATCTCTTTATTCTTTTTATCTATCCTCTTTATCTCTTCATTTATCTTCTTTATCTCTTCGAATGAAAGCTCGCGGCTCAAAATGACCCTGTCAAAGCCGTTTCGGGCCAGAAACAGCGCGTCCGCCGCGGAGTGCGCCGTCATCTGCGTGCTGGCGTGCAGCGCGATATCCGGGAGCCGGCCGCGCAAAAAGGCCGCCGCGCCGAAATCCTGCATTATCAGGGCGTCGGCCCCAGCGGCGTACATCCCCCGCGCAAACTCGAACAACGCGGGCAGCTCCGCGTCTTTAAACATCGTGTTCACGGCGATATAAACGCCCGCGCCGCGCTCATGGCAATAATCCATAACGCGGACGAGCTCCTCATCCGTGAAATTCTCCGCCAGATTCCGCGCGCTGAAACGCTTCCCGCTGAGGTAAACGGCGTCGCACCCGCCCCGCACGGCGGCGTACGCCGCGGATAAAGACCCGGCCGGCGAGAGCAGCTCGGGCG
>Ga0209629_10001839_pt1 | contig 13852 bp, 4 predicted proteins | sample TergutCu122P5_FD_187286 | JGI IMG/M metagenome (GOLD analysis project Ga0209629, IMG submission 187286) | Cubitermes ugandensis P5 segment gut microbial communities from Kakamega Forest, Kenya - Cu122 P5 (SPAdes) (version 2) | ecosystem: Host-associated > Arthropoda: Insects > Digestive system >... | reverse complement strand
CATGCAATTTTGCTCAAATACCAAACCCCAAAGTACGATGCAAGAACAACTTCCTAAGGTGGGACAAAAGTACTAGTGGCCCTTAAAACTTGTGACCATGTAGTCGGCTATATGCTACACGCGCTTCTGCAATAACAACATAACCTGGCCTCACACTTCCCCCAGCATCCATTTGAATACTTGAAAATTCGTTGATCTTACCCAATAAGGAACTATCGTACGTTAGGCAGCATTTATTTGGTTCGTTCTGAAGGTAATTCAAAATTACTTAACTATACGACTAAAACATTTTATGGATATACAAAATTCCATAACAATATAATTACCTGCATTACACACGACGCTCCTACTTGTTCTAGCTTTGGCTGAAACGAGCCGAGCCGAACCAATCCGAATCTGCCCTTCACATGGGTGTTGGCACACGAAAGTAAATGGTCAAGAATATAATTCACAGAATATACAATCACTTATCCGTGTTTTCGGGCGTGCTGTCAGTCTGGGATCCATGCTCGCAGTATTGCGAAAGCGACTACTCCTTTCGTCATGTCTGATTGTCTGTCTACCCATCCTTTGGCACAAACCTACCTGGAAATTTCAAATTTCGTTAAAATCGAATAGGAATAACAGTTCCTTATACGATAATTTCCCAAAAATGAAAACATCGCCTTCAAGTCTTCTTAGAATGAGAAATGTTTCGGACAAAAGTCATAGGATAAATCACGAAAAATCTTAGTCATGGCATCTGAAAATTGCCTGCTTAAACAGTACTGGGAAAGATTCTTTACGTCTACTTGGCCAAATTTCTGTGACCTTGATTGGCCTGTTGACCCCAGTAGTGCTTGGTTTCCCCGTCAAGCGTCCAGTATCGACCCTCATCAGTGTAGTTATCTGCCGCGTTTCCGTACTAAAGTGATTCACACATCGACTAACTATGCGTCAAAACTCGTGGTTATGCCTCTGCTTTGGTCGGCCAAATTGGAAATTCCCCAATCGTCGTTCATTTGCGTGCTACCAGTGTTATCAAGGCACACAGGTAGCAAGGCTAAGACACTTCATTTGTAACACCTACAGCTTTCCGAAATGGGTGTTTGCTACGAACCTCCGGATGGGGCACGCGTAGTCGATCACGGAACAGACGAGTTGTTTGTACAGCTGAAACCCATACCTGATAGACAGAACAATTCTCTTCTACAGGAGAGGACCCACAATCCCATCCTTAGGGCACCATTCTTCTAACCTGAGCGACCAGGTCAGCCGTTCATGTACGGTCACCCCAAATAATACGATGTGTCGAACTATTGGATTGGATTCCCGAAAATCTGTACTGGTCGGGGCTTCAGGAAACGCCATCCGGCCCTCACGACGATCATGGCGTTGTTATTCGAGGCGTTTATAAGGGCGCTGGAAAAGGTCAGGTACACAGTCATTGGTGTGAGGAGTGACAGGTTGTGAGAGAACGTGATGCTAGCCAGTAGTGGTAGCATTGGTGAAGGATGTGGAAGGGAGGAAGAAAGTGTTTTCTAAGGGTGATGTGAGGTAAGACGTTCCCGGAACATGAGGCTGTCAGGTGTAGGAAGGGTAGATATAAAAGAAAAATAATAAAGGAAAAGAAATACCCCTGAATTTTAGCCATCGCCATGCAAGGTCAGTACCACAGTCAACTGCTCTAAAAGGACGGACAAAAAGCATGGCAGTGCTGACAGCTGTGAAGGCAAGATCAATCTATGTATCCTTCCATCAGGGAATCTCCAAGAGCATTTATAATTGATCATTATCATTACAAATCCCATGCAAACTCTCAGTCAAAATTCTCCATTACCAGAAATCTTTTTTCCTTGTATTCACACTGAAACCTCATACCATAATTTTCATGTTTTGTTTAGTATGTACAATATTTCCACAGACTGTACCATAATTTTTACACTCAGTCACACAACACACTCAGAAAACTACCACATAAACCCGTAGCATTACCAACCAACACACACTATACCCTGAAAAACTGAAATCATTCTATTATATATAATTAAAACCAACTTACATAAAGCTTATCATTTGCACATCACAAAAGGAATTTTGAAGTACAAACTTCCTTTAATTTGGGTTTTGACCCAGTGACAGGTTAGTTTTATGTATGAATACTTCAAGGTGAAGCATTACCACTGAACATGGTGTACAGATCATTTAGTAATAAAAATATTCCACTCATTAAATATTTCAATTTTACCACTAGGTAACATTTGGTACTGACCTTATTCAGCAATCGTTGGGGAGCTGAACTGATGCTCTTGTTGGGTAATATGGACAAGTACGTGGCACATGACTTCGTTAGCATCATAGATTCTATTAAATTTAGGTTATTCTACCATCAATCGTGCCTAATGCAGGGGGAAGACATCGCCGTCTGAAACCTACCTTGCGGCTTGCAATTCGGTTCGACGCACCAGAACATATTGCGGCCACAAGTGTTACAAGTTATGTTGCTACGCAGAAGCCACATGTCTTACAGGAACTGTACACCCACCTCTTATCACCGAATTGGAACGTGAGGAACACTTGTTTGCAATACCTTCTTGGAGAAGTGTCGCTTGCGCATATGAAATGCTTACCACATACGGCATATCAAGTAGCCGGTGCTGGTATGTGTCATGAACAGAAATAATTTAACCTCCATGACTTTACTTCACAGCCCAAATCACGTAGTCTAGTGCACAAGTCACCATAAGGGTCAAAAACACTACGACTCTCACAAAAGAAATGGCTGAAAGAGAAACCGACGCTTGTGCTCACATGGAGTATTATGGATTAGAGTTAAGATTCGTAAATCAATGCTAATCCGTGGCATCGCGACTACAAGTGCTCCCATCCATAGACATGAGGCACTTGGAACAGTGGCAAATGCAGAGAACAATGAGAAGCACTCATAAAAATATATATACATACATGGAAACCCAACGTTGTATAAAATACACTTCTACATATATAATAAAAAACATCTAGTACACAAATATTTCACATCCTGAATATGCACAATAAGAGCAAGAACTGACCTGCACAGCCGCTATTTATAAAACACTGCTTCATGCAACAAGAAAACACACTTATGCTGCTTATACAACAGGTACCCTCAAGACATACTCCATACTACAATACACGATATGTAAAATACTCAAAAAAACCAACACCCACACCTAAAATATTGAATATAAATTCACCAAAAAGACATTCACAATACCAACAAGTTTCCTCAGATCATAGGCCCAAACCACAACAGCTCCCCTTATATCGTATAACATACATTTAAAAGATATTGTGTATTTTTATATTCATGTGTCATAATGTATTTTATATTTTAAAGACTTCTTATTGATAATTTATAAATTAATGCAAATGAGATTACGTCTTCTATGGCATTGAAATATATATACACTCTGCCAAGTTCATCTTGAACATGGCTCTATAAAGCTGAAATCTGTTAAGTCACAAAATTATTTTAAAAAAGCTGTATTAGACTATACTTTACTATATTATATAATTAGTACTAGAAAGTAATATTGTATACACAGAAATGAATCTACCCTATAAAATCTTCAAAAAATAATATTATACACCATAATCGAGCAGATTAACATAACCTAAAATAAGTGGACAAAGAACCCCTAACAGCTGCAGTATCTCCCACTACAAGATTTATTCTTATAACATAACCTTATTTATTATGACTATTTTATGTGAAAATGACATCTCAAATTGTTTTGTAATACCTTATGCTACTAATTTCCTCCCAGGTATTTCAAACATACTTGCATTACCTGAAGATGGCCAGGTTGGCCGTAGTGTTGGACAATACATTAAATCTCTGAAAAATGAACAATTTTGTTGTGACAGTTTATTGCTTATTTTTTTATATATTATCACAATGGGATGTTTAGAATAAAGGTTAAATATTAAATTTAAATTTTGATTAAACAAGGTGTATAATTTATACCACCCATAAAACTGTTATCTCATGAAAAAGCTGGTGTTAGTCATCTGCTGTGTTGGAGATGAAAACTCAAGGAATCTTGTTCTTCATCCATGACAAGGAGAACAGAAATGTTATTTGGTTCTTTTGGTAAAAATTCCCATCATGTCTTAGTGTTCTGACATGAATGTGGTTGTGTCACGCACCATATTCACAGCATAAGAATACAGTCACATGGTGCTGAAATTAATCGTACATAAATGCCGATTTTCAATGTGAGTTATGTAACCTACTGCAGCATTAAACATGTTTTGATGGTAAAATATTTTGGTGTCTTTGCAAGATTGCAAAGAGTGCTTACTACCTTTGTCATACCTGTCTGCCCATCTGTCCACTTGGAACTAGGCTTCATATGGTTGGATTCTCATGAAATTTGAAGTTTGAGAATTTTCAGGAAATCCGTCCAGAAAATTAAAGTTTAATTTAAACTGGACAAGAATAACGGGTACTTTAAATGAAGACCAATATATATATATATATATATTTGACCATATTTTGCTCAGTTCTTCTTAAAATGAGAAATATTTTAGACAATCATAGATAAAATCAACACACATTTGAAGTTCAATAACATATTTTTTTAATAACTGTGCCATTTGAGATAATATTGAAACTAATACAGAGCTGGACGGGCCACAGTTGACAATATGGTGGATGATAACTAATGCTACAACACTTGCTCAGAATAGGCTTATTTAATAATTGTAGGTTTTGTAGAGCAACAGTGGTTGCATGAATGTGCCTCAATGTCACATTATATGTACATTGCTGGTCTTGTTGATATTCATACGCTGGATTATTAAGTTCTGCATTTTGATAGTTTATGTTAGCACACCAGTCCCAAGCCACACACAATATTTGTGTCAGCCATTACATTTGTTTTATAGATCCACAGTTTATAAATCTCTTGACTTCCACACACAGAGATCTGCAATTACTTTGCTGTAGCTATAATGGCAACACAATAGCCTGTTAGGTCTTAATCTTGCCAACTGTGGTGTTAAGCCACACAGGTGACAAGGGATTGCTATGTGCAGTTACATTTAGTATCCAAGTACAAAAAGGTCTTGTTTTATATCCTAGTTGTGTTCCTGAAATGTGGGCATAAATTAAAAATAATATTTCTGTAAGAAAAATAAGTAAATAAATGCAAATAAACCAGCCAAAGGGCACCAAACCAAAAATGAGAATTTAAATTAAGAAGTGGTGCAAATTCGTAAGGGGCATTAAAGCACAAAGGTGTAAAAGAAGTTGGCCTAAAGCAAGGTATTGTTGTACACGTATTATGAATGTATGTGATACACGCGATTGTGTCTTGTTCAGTTGGACTAGAATGTACTGGATACTCACTATGGCATGTAAAAATTTAAGAGTGTTGCTACTGATACATTCACAGTATATTAAATCTTTATGAAGGACTTTTCCTGACAGTTCCAGTTGTTAAAATAGTCCACTTTCGAGTCCTGTATTTCATATTGACATTGTTATTAGATCTGTTTGTTTTAGAGTACAATCTGTTTTATAACTTCAGTAGAAAGTAGTGAATTTTCACATCAGATTCTCAGGACAGGATAATAAAGAAATATGTTTTAAGGAGTATTGTGTAATGTAATACATTTTTATGTCATTAAAACACCTACTGATACCAACAATTGCTGAGTGAATTACTGACTCCTCAACCTGCGTACCCATGTACATACACAACAAATTACCATACTTGTACATACTTTATTCCCTCATTGCATGGAATTTGCAGATTATGTAGATATCCAGCTGATTTTCAAAACAAATTCTTCTATTAGGTTATTTCATACATCAGAATAAGGAATCAAAATGAATTATAAAACTTAAGAGCAAAGTTGTTTTTAAGAAGTCCAAAGCAATCAGGTTATTGAATGTGAAGATTACCATTATCTGTGGATTTTATGCCATGTGGTCTAGAAGAAGTGCACTTCTGAAGGACTTGCTGCCTCCATCATCAGGGAAGGAAATGATATTTCCTGAACCACATAAAGTGGTGCAGTCTTCAGGATAGAAGCCTTGCTCATGTGATGGCAGAGTGTGAAGTTATTATGCAAGACTTTCTTCTTTACATCATTCTCTCACACAGCAATATCAGTATGCCTAGCTGTGTACTTGTATAGGGCTTCTTTTTTGTTATCCAACTTGACACATAACTGCCAGTCTTAATATTTGAAGAATAGACAAATGATACCAGTGATAACGATCTATAGTTTGGCATTTATCAGTCAAGCAGGAAGAGAAACACCCTATATGCACAAATCAAGATGCCGCTATACCAGAACATATTCTTACACACAAGGGATAAGCATATTGCAAGTGATATATGTAGGGGTGTTCAACATTATTTATGTAAATAAGAGAGGATTATGACACAGTTGTTAGAAACATGGACATGTCTCACAGATTATCTCAATATTATTGAATCACACCACAGAAATATGAACAATCACCACCAGTGTTTGGATGTTACCAGACTACTCTTTCAAATGAATGCCATGTGATAAACATCACAAAATATGGGCACTTACCACTGTCTTTGCTATGATGTCATACCAGGCTATGCTGTATAAAACACTGTCCTGTTCCACATATAACAGAAATATACACAATCACCACTAAATATGTAGTGATGTGTGATCATATGACAACTGAATCCCTTCATACGCACAGGAATATGACTGCTACACACTGGGTAAATTATGATGCCTTATCAGGTAATTCTTCCGAATAAACACCTTCTTACCCACACCACAGGAGAATGGCCAGGCCAAGCCAAGCCAAGCCAAGCCAAGCCAAAGTTCTAACTGGGGACGGAGACTTGTGCGAAGGGCAAGTTGACGTCCTCCTGTCTCTTAGCCATCCCTGCGTTTGATCGCATAGCTGGGCTCTATAACAGACACCTTAAATCTAACACGGGAATAGGTTTACGCTAATGATTTTACCCATGATTTTTAGCCACCACCTGGCAAGGTCAGTACCACAGTCATCTACTCTAAAAGGAAGGACAAAAAGCACGGCAGTGCTGACAGCTGTCAAGGCATGATCAATGTATGTATTATTCCATCAGGGAATCTCCAAGAGCATTTATGATTGATCATTATCATTACAAATCCCATGCAAACTCTCAGTCCAAATTCTCCATTACCAGAAATCTTTCCTCCCTGTAACCACACTGAAACCTCATACCATAATTTTCATGTTTTGTTTAGTATGTACAACAGCTCATCAGGCTGTACCATAATTTTTACACTCAGTCACAGAACACACTCACAAACCTACCAAACAAACCCCTAGTGTTAACAACCAATAACACACACTAGACTCTGAAAAACGTATATCATTCCATTATGTATAATTAAACCCATCTTACATAAAGCTTGTCATCTGCACATCACAAAAGGAATTCTGAAATACACACTTCCTTTAATTTGGGTTTCGACCCAGTGACGGGTTAGTTTTATGTATGAATACTTTAAAGTGCAACATGACCACTGAGCATGTTGCATTGATCATTTAGTAATAAAAATATTCTGCTCATTACATATTTCAAGTTTACCATTCGGTAACATTTGGTACTGGTCTCAATCAGCGATCATTGTAGAGGTGAAGTGATGCTGTTGTAGGGTTATATGGACAAGTGCCCGGTGCATGACGTCGTGAGGATCATAAATTCTATTAAATTTAGGTTACTCTACCATCAACCGTGCCTAATGCAGGGAGAAGGAGGGAACACAGCGTATGTCCTCTTCTGACATCGCCGTCTGAATCCTACCTTACGGCTTGCAATTCGGTTCGACGCATCAGAACATATTGCGGCTGCAAGTGTTACACATCATGTTGCTAGGCAAAAGCCTGAGGTCTTTCAGAAACTGTACATCCACTTCTTATTACCATATCGGAACATTGGCATTGAAATATAATATACACTCTGCTAAGTTCATCTTAAACATAGCTCTATGAAATGTGTAAATTCACAAAATTATTTAAAAAAGCTTTATTAGACTATACTTTACTGTATTATATAATTAGTAATGGAACGTAATACCATATACACAGAAATGCATCTACCATATAAAATCTTCACAAAGAATATTATACACCATAATCGATCACATTAACATAACCTAAAATCAGTGGACAAAGAACTCAAAACAACTAAAATATCTCCTACTTCACGATTTCTTACAACATAAACTTATTTATTACTACTATTTCATGTGAAAATTACATCTCAAATCGTTTTATAATACCTTATGCTACTAATTTCCTCCCAGGTATTTCAAACATAGTTGCATTACCTGAAGATGACCAGGATGGCCAAAATGTTGGACAGTAGATTAAATCTCTGAAAAATAAACAATTTTGCTGTGATGGACGGTTTATTGTTTATATTTTATATAATACCACAATGGGATGTTTAGAATGACAGTTAAATATTATTGTATATTTTTTAAATTAGAGGTGTATAATTTATACCACCCACAAAACTATCACCTCATGAATAACCTGGTTTTAGTAATATGCTGTGCTGCAGACAAAAAATCAGGGAATTTCTTCTTCAACCCTGATAATGAGAACAGAAATTATTATTTGGTTCTTTTGGTGAAAATTTCCATCATGTCCTGATATGAATGTGGTTGTGTTACGCACCGTATTCACAGCATAAGAATAAAGTCACATGGTGTTGGAATTAATCATACATAAATGCCAAATATCAATGCGAGTTATGTAACCTATTGCAGCATTAATATGACATTAGTAGGCTAAGGTTAAACATGTTTTGATGATATTATTTTTTTGTGTCTTTGCAAAATCGCAAAAAGTGCCTAGTACTTTTGTCATACCTGACTGCCCATCCATCCGCTTGGAACTAGGTTAATTATGGTTGGATTTTCATGAAATTTGATGTCTGAGAATTTTTAGGAAATCTGTCCAGAAAATTAAAGTGTAATTTAAACTAGAGATGAATAACGGGTACATTAAATGAAGACCAATATACAGGGTGTCCAGGGAGAAATGTGCCAGACTTGTGGAGAATGTTCCTTAAGTTAAAATACTCCGATATAACCAAAAACACCTATATCCGCAGTTGAATGGTTACAGAGATAAAGGCGAGAGAAAAGTGTGGTTTACTTGCGGTTCCACGTACTGTACTTGGTTCGCGTGATGTAATGCACATATGCTGCGCATGCCCGTCCTTGTCTACAGTTGGCTCAAGCGCGTTACACACTGCGATTGCACATGTAAAGTACTTGGAACACTAAGGACAACTACAACATTAGTGCGAGTGTTTTTGTAGTTTAATTGAATGGCTTTATGTCACTCAGATGTTAATTGGATGTTAAGTACAGATATTAACATTACAGAAACCACATATTCCTGCCAGTTTTAATGTGTATTTGGTAATCAATAAGTGTGTAACAGCTGTCATACCTTCAAACTTCTCTCGCCATTATCTCTGTAACCGTTCAAATTTGGATATAGGTGTTTTTGGTTATATCGGTATACTTTAACATAAGGAACATTGTCCCAAAATGTGGCACATTCCTCCTGGGACATCCTGTATATATTTGACCATATTTCACTCAATTATTAAAATGGGAAATATTTTAGACAAACTGTGTAGAGAAAATCAAAACACATATTATGTTCAATAATATTTTTTAAAAAAATGTGCCATTTGACATAATAAGGAAAATAATTTAGAGCTGGACGGACCACATTTGACAATATGGTGCATGGTAACTAATGCTACAACACTTGCTCAGAATAGGCTAATATAATAATTATAGGTTTTGTACAGGAACAGCGGTTGCATGAATGTGCCTCAATGTCACTTTATAAGTACATTGCTTGTCTTGTGTCTTGTTGATATTAATAAGCTGAATTATTAAGTTCTGCATTTCAAGAATTTATGTTAGCACACCAGTCCCTAGCCATACACAATAATTTTGTCAGCCATTTTATTTGTTTTATCAATCCACAAAATATAAATCTCTTGACTTTCACACCCATGGATCTGCAATTACTGTTTCTGTAGCTATAATGGCATTACAAAAGAATGTTAGACATTAATCATGCCAACTGTGGTGTTAAGCCACACAGCTGACAAGTGCAGTTACATTTAGTATACAAGTACACAAAGGTCTTGTTTCATATCCTAGTTGTGTTCATAAAATTTGGACATAAATTAAAAATATCGCTGTAAGAAAAATAAATAAATGCAAATAAACGAGCCACAGGGCATCAAACCAAAAATGAGGATGTATATTAAGAAGTGGTGCATATTCGTAACAGACATTAAAGCAGAAAGTTGTAAAAGGAGTCGGCCTGAAGCAAGGTTTTGGTGTACATGTATTATGAATGTATGTGATACAAATTATTTTGTCTTGTTCAGTTGGAATAGAATGCACTGGACACTCACTATGGCATGTAAACATTTAAGAGTGTTGCTACTGATACATTCACAGTATATTAAATCTTTACGAAGGACTTTTCCTGAGAGTTTCAGTTGTTAAAATAATCCACTTTCGAGTCCTGAATTTCATATTAACATTGTTATTAGATCTGTTTGTTTTAGAGTACAATCTGTTTTATAACTTCAGTAGAAAGTAGTGAATTTTCACATCAGATTCTCAGGACAGGATAGTACAGAAATATGGTTTAAGGAGTATTTTGTAATGTAATTCCTTTTTTTATGTCGTTAAAACACCTACTGACATCAACAACTGCTGAGTGAATTATTGACTCCTCAGTTATTTTTAAGAAGTCCAAAGCAATCACGTTATTGAATGTGAAGATTACCATTATCTGGGATTGTATGCCATGTGGTCTAGAAGAAGTGCACTTCTGAAGGAATTGTTCCTCCATCATCAGGGAAGGAAATGATATTTCCCAAACCACATAAAGTGGTGCAGTCTTCAGGATAGAAGCCTTGCTCATGAGATGGCAGAGGGTGAAGTCAATACGCAAGACTTTCTTCTTTACATCATTCTCTCACACAGCAATATCAATATGCCTAGCTGTGTACTTGTATAGGGGTTTTTTTTTGTTTTCCACCTTGAAAAATAACTGCCAGCCCCACACTCGGCCTGATGCTCTGCCAGTACTGCATTGTATGAGGCGTGGCGAGGAGGCTTAAAATTTGAAGAACAGACAAATGATACCAGTGATAATGATCTTTAAGAAGTCTAATAATATCCCACAAAAGCTTCCAGTTTGGCATTTATCAGGCAAGGAGGAAGAGAAACACCGTATATGCACAAATCAAGATGCGGCAAAACCAGAACATATTCTTACACACAACAGATAAGCAAATTGCAAGTTACATATGTAGGGGTGCTCAACACTATTTACGTAAATAAGAGAGGATTATGACACAGTTGTTAGAAACAATGGACATATCTCACAGATTACCTCAATATTATTGAATCACACCACAGAAATACAAACAATCACCACCAGTGTTTGGATGTTACCAGACTACTCTTTCAAAAGAATGCCATGTGATAAACATCACAAAATATGGGCTCTTACCACCCTGTGTGCAATGATGTTATAGACGTCTACGATGTATAAAACACTGTCCTGTTCCACACATAACAGAAATATACACAATCACCACTACATATGTAGTGATGTGTGATCAGATGACAACTGCATCCCTTCATACACACAGGAATATGACTGCTACACACTGGGTAAATTTTTATGTCTTATCAGGTAATTCTTCCGACTAAATACCTTCTTACGCACACCACAGGAGAATGGCCAAGCCACGCTACGCCACGCCACGCCAAGCCAAGCCAGGCCAGGCCAAGCGAGGCCAAGGCAAGCCAAGACAAGACAAGCCAAGCCAAGCCAAGCCAATGTTCTAACTGGGGGCGGAGACTCGTGCGAAGCGCAAGTTGATGTCCCCCTGTCTGTTAGCAATTCCCACGTTTGATCGCGTAGCTGGGCTCTATAACAGACACCTCAACTCTAACAGGGGAATATGCTTACGCTAATGATTTAACCCATGATTTTTAGCCACCACCATGCAAGGTCAGTACCACAGTCAACTACTCTAAAAGGAAGGACAAACAGCATGGCAGTGCTGACAGCTGTCAAGGCATGATCAATCTGACTATGTATCATTCTATCAAGGAATCTCCAAGAACATTTATGATTGATCATTATCATTACAAATCCCATGCAAACTCTCAGTCCAAATTCTCCATTACCAGAAATCTTTTCTCCCTGTAACCACACTAAAACCTCATACCATAATTTCATGTTTTGTTTAGTATGTACAAAAGTTCCTCAGACTGTACCATAATCTTTACCGTCAGTCACAGAACACACTCAGAAACCAACCACACAAACCCTTAGTGTTACCAACCAATAACACACACTAGCCTCTGAAAAACTTATATCATTCCATTATGTATAATTAAACCCATCTTATATAAAGATTGTCAACTGCAAATCACAAAACGAATTCTGAAATACACACTTCCTTTAATTTGGGTTTCGACCCAGTGACAGGTTAGTTTTATGTATGAATACTTTAAGGTGCAGCATGACCACTGTACACGTTGCATTGATCATTTAGTAATAAAAATATTCGGCCTATTACATATTTCAAGTTTACCATTAGGTAACATTTGGTATTGGCCTCAATCAGCGATCGTTGTAGGGGTGAACTGATGCTGTTGTATGGTTATATGGACAAGCACGCGGTGCATGACGTCGTGAGGATCATAAATTCTATTAAATTTAGGTTATTCTACCATCAACCATCCCTAATCGAGTGGGAAGGAGGGAACACAGCGTATGTCCTCTTCTGACATCGCCGTCTGTAACCTACCTTGCGCCTTACAATTCGGTTCGACACACCAGAACATATCACGGCCGCAAGTGTTACACGTCACATTGCTAGGCAAAAGACCGAGGTCTTTCAGAAACTGTATATCCACTTCTTATCACCATATAGGAACGTCGGCACTGAAATATAATACAAACTCTGCTAAGTTCATCTTAAAAATAGCTCTAAAAACCGAAATCTGTAAATTCACAAAACTATTTAAAAAAGTTTTATTAGACTATGCTTTACTGTATTATATAATTAGTAATGGAACGTAATACTATATACACAGGAATGAATCTACCCTACAAAATCTTCACAAAGAATATTATACACCATAATCGAGCACATTAACATAACCTAAAATCAGTGGACAAAGAACTCCAAAGAACTAAAATATCTCCTATTTCACGATTTATTCTTACAACATAATCTTATTTCATACTACTATTTTATGTGAAAATGTCATCTCAAATCATTTTATAATACCTTATGCTACTAATTTCCTCCCAGGTATTTCAAACATTGTTTTTTATTTTATATATATTTATTGGCATGCTCCATTACATTAGTGATTAGTAATACTACATGCTATTTACATTTGGTATTTAAAATAATTGTTTTTTTTTCTCCTTGTTAACTTGTTAACTGTACTCCTGAATGTTTTATAAAACTTGTTAACTGTACTCCTGAATGCTTTTGAGTTCATTTCTTTGATTTTATCTATCTGTTTCGTGAATTTTGCAAATGCTTTATAGTGTTTTTTGATGAGCATTTCTTTATTTATAGGCCAGTTATCTATTTTAGCTACTGCGGCTATTAGGCATTCTCTTTCTTCCTTTAGTATTTTGCATTCAAGTAATATGTGTTCTGCTGTCTTGATTGTCGTTTCCGCATGGGCAGTTTGGTGCTTCGATGATTTTTGAACCCGTAGAGGTAGGCCTTTATGTTTCCGTGGC
>Ga0209629_10001838_pt1 | contig 13853 bp, 5 predicted proteins | sample TergutCu122P5_FD_187286 | JGI IMG/M metagenome (GOLD analysis project Ga0209629, IMG submission 187286) | Cubitermes ugandensis P5 segment gut microbial communities from Kakamega Forest, Kenya - Cu122 P5 (SPAdes) (version 2) | ecosystem: Host-associated > Arthropoda: Insects > Digestive system >... | reverse complement strand
CACACACACACACACACACACACACACACACACACACACACACACACACACACACACACACACACACACACACACACACAGGGTAAGTTTTTGTATTAATGCATATGCATGGATTTTATCACAATCGTTGCTCAAACCCAGGACATGGATGATGCTATCATAATCCACATTCATCAGTCTTGCCTCACCTTTTTTGGGAGTCAGCACCTATCTGTTTTCATCTTAGTTATACTGTAAAATCCACAATTTTCTGCCACATGATCCAGACACAAGTTTTATTTTATACAACACATATGTCTAGCATAAGAAGTCCAAATGATGTCACACACTAGTAGTGGAGGGTGCAACTTGTACCAGCCATGGCTTAGAAGTATCAGATTCTTTTGTATGTGAGGGGTATATATCTATATATAGCAGCAACATAAATTTGGGTTGTTCACTGAAAGCCCCCCGATATGCATCAACTGCTGTATTGAGTTTATATACAACACCCAACTATATTTTGTAAGGCGTTTAAACCATTCATTAGACTATTTAGCAATGCATTTTAAATACAACTAACTCTAAGTGGTGGATGTGATTTTTCTTCTTTCTCTGACTAGAATATTACAGTAGTTCATTTAACATTTTAAGCAAACAGGATATCATATTCGATTAGAATTAAATCACTTTTCTGCATCTGATGATATGAATTGATTTCTATAAAGTTTGCTTTTTATCCTGCCATTTTAAGTACTTTCATCCAAGCACATTAGTTCATTGCACAAATCATCAGAACCAAAATCAACATACAAAGCTTTGTTACCATTTTCAGGTTCCAGTTTGAATCTATTCATAACCTAACATGACCTACATCATTTATTATTTCATTTGAACACTGATTATGGTCAATGTAATGCTTCCCTCCTTAAATTGTTCACATCGATACGCAATACTGCAGCCTACCACAGCCAATGTTGCTTTATTAATTTTATTATGATCTGGAAATGTTCATAATATGCCCAAAATGCATTCCAGTTCACATTTAACCTATTGCATTCATTCACAGTACCAGCAATTCACTCAAATATTCAGTTTCATGGCAACCACATGTTGCAGATTCAGTATTATTACAACCATATTGTTCTGTGTGACATATAGACTCATCACTGTTTTACAATCCATGATCACAATAGCTGTTTCACATTCATATGATACTGAGAACCACAGAAATCTACTTTCTTCCCATTACTGACAGAATTTAACAAAATGTCACATTTCTGCATTACTATTTACCTTCTTACAGCCAACTGATAAAAAGATTTTAATTTCCTAAGTACAGCATTAACACACTTATCTACACCATCACAGGAAGACTTTGCTTTCATCAATTTCAGTTAATGGTTTGTAAACAGAGACTTCACATATATATTGTTTATTGATTATATTTACTGCACCATCAGACTGAAACCTCTCAGATACCCTTGCTTTTTTAGTCATATATATATATTTTGCCCATTTGCAACAACTTTGGTTTACTGCATTGCCTGAACCCTATGCCATTGTGCTGGATAAAAATTTGTCTCCATTTCTTTTGTAGTATTTGAGATATTTTGGACGTGAATACTTTGTTATTGCACATTTATAATGTTTTGTTTATTACTTTAATTTTTAAGTGCACATATTTGTACATTATTTAGTTGCTGACATTTAATTTCCAGGAATGTTTTAGATCAATCCCCATTTCTCTCTGTTTCATTCAGTGTAAAAGACCATCTTCCTGCTTGTATTCTACATCCCTGTCCTACATTTTGAATCCTTTGTCTCTCTCTACCAAGTTTGGAATGCCTGAGTTATTCCATACCACTTTTCCAATTTTATGTACTGAAACAACAACCATCCCTTTCATTTCATTCACTCCAAGCACATTTACATTTTACATATATTATTGTTTAAACTTCCCTCCTGTCTACCTCAGTCCTCTGAAATGAAATATGAGAATTCACTGATTTCCTTTGGAGGCCACAAATTTACCATTCGCTTATCCTCCCAGTTTTAAAAATTACGAGAGAAGTTTAACAAACAACCAGGTCTTAAAATTAATGCATAGTAATGAACCGTAATGTACTGTTCCTTCAATTTATCTCAACCCTATTGTATACTAAATATATATAAATATAGAGTTTTGTTAGTGGAATTATATCTTATTCTATATTAGAAATATTAATGCTACTAGTTTCAACTTAAACATGTCATCTTCAGGCACAGTTTTATTAAAGGGTAATGTGCATATTATGTTTAAAATGCCGTTTTTATAAACGTAATTAAGGTTTACATGTTTTATGTTAACTAAAATAAATTATCTATATAACATAATCATACACAAATATGTTTAGAACTTTTTGCTATAATCTAGATGTAATTTGTAGACACAAGACTTTTTATCAATTTTAGTATGTAGAAATTACATTTAATATGTATTTGTGTCCTACTTCATTGCATATAGTGTAAATTATAATTCTTAATTTTGAACTGAGAATAACTATAACAGATATATACAATTGCTGAATTTTCTGATATATCTGTTTCATATACTTGAATGTTTTCATGATTGTGGAGATACAGTTGATAATTGTATAATGAAGTATAGGTGCAACTAGTATAGCCTGCTTGCTAAGCTTCATCACACACAGACCTTGTTAATTTTATCTCCACTAATACAAAATATAATAAAAATAGAATACTACAAGAGAAACTACAAACATGTGAAATACAGATTTTCACTCCAGAATTAAGTATCGTAATTTCCACTATGTTCAACTAATTATGAAACTGATATATATTAAATAAACTTCGTACATTCCACAGCTGACAATAACTACTTGCATCTACAAATTCAAAGTAAGTTTTATTAAAAAGTTTTAATTATATCAAGAGTGTTAAGATATCAAATGCATTACTACATTATATGGACAATTTATTTTCATTAACGTAAAATATGGAATCCTTGGTTAATTTTGTAAAAACTGCATTGTGACAAGAGTTTGTGGGTTGCATTTTAATAAAACTGTGCCTGAAGATGTCCTAATTACACTGAAACTTGCTGCATTAATATAACTTAAAATGAATAAAATGTAGCTGTGATGACAAAACTCCATTTTATGAATATATTAGCTGTAGCACAACAGGATTTTTCTCATCAATCTATTGCACACTTCAAATTCTTTCACAAATATCAAGTCAATCTGACAAAAATGTAGTTAGCCTCAAATTCAAATAGAAAGCATTACAGGAAGCCACAATGATGGTTAAAACTGCTTGCCATGCATCCTCTTTCATGCAGCTATATCCAGCTGCTTCTGACGTTAATGCAGTAAGCAATTCTCGTCATGAAGGTACATAATTTCCCTACCATGGGATACCCTCTACAGTTGTTCACTACTCTGCATCTCCTTGTCTTTCAACCTGAGCAGTGTTTGTCTCTCTCTCTTCAACCAACCCCTCCTCTTCAGTGAAGTAAACAAACTTTGTGACTTGTTTCATTATCGCTTCACGTTTTTGCACATGGGAATTGTCGGCAGTTGATCTTCCATCTTCGTTGTTGCTGTTATTTCGAACACTGTTATTCTTGACATCTGTCGTGTTAATCTTCTGTACAGCTGATTCTTCAGTCTCATGAACTTGTTTTTCAGTACCACGATCACTAACATCAATCCTAGGAGATGAGTTTTTACTAGTATACACAACATCTGTAGTAGGTCCATTACTGATTGTAACAACAGTGTTATTGAGTGCTGTGGCACTATTAACAAACAATGGCACAGTGCCATTTTTATCAGTATGTTGAGGAGTATTTTCATCACCTTGTCCACCATCACTTTTGAACTTGAAGAGGTCCTTGTTACCAGTTGTGTTAACTCTGGTAACACCACTATCATTAGCCTCTTGAATCTGTGCTTGCGGTGGGCCAATTTGATTGACATTTCCTCCCGTGATACTGAGTGCAGTAACACCCTCATGAGATTCATCAGAATTTCCATCCCCGCTGTCATCAGACACAGCGGCGATACTAACGGGTTGGCCAAAAGAAGCAGAGCAATGGAAATCATAATTGCAGCAAAGACGTCCATCCTAAATAGAAAGGAAAAAATGTTACACAATTTGTAAAATGTTTCTTGCAGCTTCCAGTCATTCCCTACAGTTTTGGATAAACTACTGCTGCAAAGAACGTATTAAAACTGTGGGCTTCGCAATGTTTTGAGTCAATAAGGGATCAGAGATACACAGGGTATTGTTAGCAATCAATTCCCAGCCACTTATAAATTCAAACATGTCAATTAATGTTTTAAACAAATGTTACGCTTGAATTAAACTGCACGAACTTAGCTTTGCTGTTCAAGATGCTGTTCTCCTATATTGGTCACTGTGGAAGAGATGGGAGTCGTTATGACACAAGTACAGTATTAACACTGCAACAGTTGTAACTGTCTATCAAAAGACTTGTATGAAACATCATTTTGAGGATCCTATTCCTCTGTGATGTAACATTGTATCATAGGGTGATCAGTTTCCGACATTTTGGAGGAAAATAGTGCCTTCTACTTTAAGGGTCTAGAGATTCTCCAGGCCTCTACGCCTGTGAAGATGAAAGCACTATGTGCTTTTGAAATGCCAGGAACTGGTTACCCACTGATGCAGTGTCATGTCCCTGAAGTATTAAAAAGTCCTCAACCATTCAGCCATGAAAGCCTCGAGACTAGCAAACTCCAATTTGTACAAAGGCACAAGCCTAGGAATTATAAAGCCAGACACCAAGAAAAATTAACTTCATATGCACTTTCAGAAAAGTGAAGGTTCTGTTTTATCACTTCTTTTCGTCTTGTATCAGAGCTGTTAAATTTTCACTTGGCATTCTAAAGAGTGCTGTAAAATATGAAATAGAATTGATGCAAGTGACAAGTGGACTATAAATTAAACAAGTGCAAAAAAAAATGAACTGAGAAAACTGGGAATTGCAATAATTGTACATTATGGAATGAGTTTTAATATTTCATTAACAGCTTATCCAAAATTTGCAAACTACGTGCAACCTGAAGGATGAAGCAAAATCCAATTTGGAAAAAAATACCTGCAATACCTTCCATTCTGCAGTACAAAATATGTCTCTAGAATGATAACTGTAAATATTCACAGTTACACACCTATGAAGATATCAGTAATAAAATATCTCCCTTTAAAAATTTTGTACAATATCATGTTTAATTTATTCATTTGGAATATACTTATACATTTCTATTCCCAATCGTGACTCATGAATGAAGTTTACATACATGTTCTAATGACATACCATCAAGAGAACAGATGCAATTATTAAAATAAGCACTCCTCTGTTAATAATGATTTTATTGCATCCAGTATTGTAGGGAACAAGGAGCATCAAATGAAGATACCTTATGCATCCCACAGTTACTGCTTTACTATTATTATCACCATTAGTATTTATGATCTCATGAATTACTTAACTTTTATCAAGGACATAATGTTATGAACTTTTTCACATAACAATTCACTACAATATTTTAAAAAGTTTGGTGGCAACTATAAAGGTGATAACATGTGATCTTGAGGAGGAAGAATGATGATGTGCGAAAATAATTTAATCTCTAGGTAATTACACGTTAAAAGATGTGGCAGAAGCTTCCTACTTTCCCAAGTCCAACTGCTAAATACAAGGGAAAATTATGTGATCTCCCTGTATACACCATGGAGGCATGCAGAGGGAGTAAGATATAGCTCCACTCATTCTTAACCTTGGCATTAGATGGAGGTGAGTGGTCAGCCTCACACCCTGGCTGCTTTATGCCCCGGGAAATTATGCTCTAGTATCCACTGATTAAGGTGATACTGTACTCTATCTCACTATTTGCTTGTTAAGAGGCCTATGTTAAGGTAATTAGAACTTCTTAAAGGATTGTACATATGCAGCCAGTGCAACTAGAGTCATTACAGGAACTTAGGATGAGCTTGCCTCTTTCCCTTACCTACATTTGTAACTACAATAAAACAGAATGGGAGATTACCAATTTAAAACTCTGAAGCCAAAATCATTGCTTCAGGCTATGAATGAAATGCCAGGCTGTGTCTTAACATTAGAATCATACCAAAAGCCATCTGTGTGAACACATATGGACAAAGAATTGAAAATTTTGTACTTTTCACTGTGATTTACAAACAGCAGAAAACCATGTTAAAAGCTTCACGTAGAATGAATTACGAAATGACAAGCAGAACCTGCTTCAGTGGCCAAGAATAGGTTAAAGATGATTTGTATTACACTGCAAATCAGAAGGAATATAGCCACAGTTTCCTCTAAAATGCTGATGCATTGTTAAATCCATCACACCAGCCAGCTTAAATTAATATCAGACCAAGAATGTGGAGGCCATTGATATAGCATGGATTTCTGGTAGCATGCAACAAAGAATGGTGGATCATTTGTCTTCATGTTTTCACTCTTCTGAGTTGTTACACAGCATATGTTGGTTGTAGGTTATTGTTGTTGTTGTGTTGCTTCTGCTGCTGCTGTTGTTGTTGTCATTGTTGTTGTTGTAAATAACTACCACAATATGCTATTTTTAACAACCCAGAAAAGCAAAGACCTCATCTACACAGCAGAAGCCTGAAATCTCGAATAATTTGTCTTGTTTTCACAGAATATTCTAGATTACTGTGCACCACAGATACTAATTACTATATAGTGATAAGTGCATATGTTGCATCATACTAAAGAATTCCAAAATGAGAGGTACACTACAAAGAAATAGTGCATTATGAAGTATGCTAATGACAGACAAAAGAAAGCATTCCATAACAAAGAATATAAATTATGGACTCACTATTTGATCATTTCTCAAGAAAAGATATACATGTTACAAACTTTCCTGTGATAAGAATTTAGAGGGTTGTGAATTAAACACACACCAGAAGAGATTTGTTGCACAAGAACAGATTTGTGTTACACTGTCATGTCCACAGAATTTAAGAACAATGGGGCTTATGCATAGGACAAGCAGCCTTGATATTGATGTAATGAACATAGTGAAGACAATCAAGTAATTTGTGCAAATGGGATCATGCTTTTTTTACCAGTAAGAGGGAAGTGCTACCAATGAGAATAATCATAAAATAAGATTTGCATCTGTCTTTTAAGATTCACCAAAGAAATAAGGTTTGTGCATACATCAAGCTCCTTGCATATGTATCTTAGAATATAAACTTGGTGAAACTAGTCAAAATTGTAACTCAGCTCAATTAACTAATTAATGACCATATAGTTTAGGTGGAAAAAATGTGGGTTATGAATTTAAAAAATTATGAAACACTATCTGGCTCAGTAACAATGGTTTAACGCCAGTATATTCCTAATAATAAATGTTCTCAAACAAAAATACCTGTAATTGTTTATGCTCGAAAATACTTTATGAAATAAATGTGACTGTACTTCCTTACTCCCCCCAACCCCCCAGTAAAGATACATGGTAAGTGATGGTGTGATTTTGATATGACATTCTGGAAATTAAAACCACTGGTTAACTGACTGAATTTTAATTGTTTGTCTTTCACAGAATGTTAAACGTTCCATAAATATTAAAAGCTGGGCATGCAGACATACTCAAACTGAAATTCAGAATAATTTCAAGGGTGATAAATAACATGTAATTGTACAGTTTTGATATAATTTTGGGAATTACACAGCTAAAAAGGAGGAATTATACTGGTTCATGAACATATACCAATAAATAGATTTTTATTGTTAGATTGTTCTGTATCATTTACAGCATGTAAACCTGGTTTACTGATTTGCTCTTCTACAGCTAGAAACACTGACCCAAATTATAGTAGCAGTAGTAGTAGTACCTTTCAAAGCATGCAGTAAGTTTGGAAGCTTAAATATCCAAACCCCCCCTTTGTAACCACCCTACACTAATTAGCTAAAATGAGAAGTCCTTGATGCACTAAATGCACTTTATGGTTAAACCAGCACATTATAAACAGAGTTATCAGTAAAGGGTGACCCCTAATTATTGCATATCTTGAACTCATGTTCACGCTATTTAGGGTATCAGTGTGCAAATGTTGCCCTTTTCAAAAATTAGGAAACATACTTTAAAACTTCACTTCTAGAGTCATTTTTGAAAATTCTGAAAAAAATTTTTGCTTGACATGTTACACAGAGGACTCATACACATATACACAAAATCATTCCCTTTTATCTAGAAGAAAAATGCCAGTCTTTAGACCTAACAAGGGGCCTGGATGTGGGAGGAACAATATTTTAAGTTTCCAAATTTCTAATTTGCCAATACATCTTCAGTTAATGAAAATCAGGTATTTCAGACAACCTTCAATTTTTTTTCTTTCCTAGTTCATTGTCATATTTTCTTATAGTGTTATGTTTTAAACACAATCTGCAGTGCATATTGCCACAAATAACTTGTTTGAACCCAAACCTGGAGAACTCTTCCCTAATACATCACATTTATGTATTCCTGGTCTGGTTAATAACCATGTTTCCAAACATTTAGGGAAGTCATCAATCCTTACTGCAGAGCATCCATCTACTATTCAGTATTTCTCTCTCACATTAAGGGAAGAATATATGCTGAGGGTATTTGATAACAGGGTGCTGAGCTGAGGAGAATGTATGCCTTAGAAACCTACAACCTACACCATTAATCCTGAAGGTCAGTAGAAATTACCATATACACTTTCCTAACAAGGTGTATTTTTCTGAATCAGGTGACATATCCCTTCACACATGTAACATCATAGAATACAACACTATAAGGGTCAATTCCAGCTGTACTTTGCATAATAAGTATTTTATAGCACTTTGTGTTATATATTGAAATAATTTAAAACTTTCCAGTACAAAATAGAGAAAAAGAAGACCATCACAAAGCAAAACAACAGGGATTTTTCTAATTAAACATGAATTTACTGCTTAAGTCACATTTGAAGTTTTAGCTTAAAAGCAAATGGAACTGAAATGAAGGTTGAGACTCAAACACAATATCACATTAAAAGAATATATTGCACGTGTTAAAATTCACGCATATCAGAGCAAAGGTTCACTAGATATTAGTTGCATCTGATTTATCTGTATCTCACAAGTTACTTGACATATGCACAAAAGTTAGTATTGTAAAAAGAAAGTTCTGCACCATTTGCTATTTAAACCATACTGAAAAAATCTGCCACAATACTGAAATTCTTCACCAAAATTAGCCATGATTATAAATATACAACTTTTATGATAAATTTATCATATTCTCTTCAGTCCCTTGAAGAAAATGCTTGGATGATTCCTTAATATATACAAAGATGATTGCATTGAATATGGTTTCTGGTTCCCCATTCAGTATCACATTACCATACCTCATTCAGAGTTACATAACCTTAGCAAATGACATATCATAAAAACCTAAATAACCTGACTGATCTTAATGGCATGGTGCTTGATTAATTGAAGATTTTTCATTTACTTCATTGACTTTAAATTTGGGAAACAGGATGATTTCTTTCAATAGTGCAAAAAAGTAGTGAGTGAGTAGTACTGCAAAAACAGCAGTACCACTATTTAGATATTAACTTCTCCTCTCTGCTTGTACCCATTCATGTTCTCAGCGGAATGTTTTGTAAGTGATCCCCTCCTTACCCCTTTCTGTCATTCTTGCCCATTATTAGCACCAGCCTGCCCTTCATATGTTGTACAGTTAAAATGGTCACACATTATAAATGTCTGTAATTAAAAACCGTTATCTCACTAAATATGATGTGCCCTTCTTACTGGGCCAAGTACTGCCAACCAGACTTGTGAATGTTTATGGGAGTTTATGTGTCAACATCCCTACAGTCCAAATCTCACACTCAGTGGTTTACATCTCTAAGCACCTCTTTAGAAGCATGTGGCTGGCATGTAAATTGCAGCATATGTTGACTTGAAGTAAGTTGTTGCCTCTTGGCTACAGACAATTGACATAAATTTCTTCTATCCCAGGATATGAACTAGGGTTCAACAATGGAGCAAATGCATTAATGTCAATGATGACTACGTAGAGTTCCAGTGTGTACCATCTGTTATCCTCATGCCATTTATACATGGAAGTCAGAATAATATTCTTGGTATCAGGGTGTATGTTATTTTATGTTTAAACCTGTTTTTTATAATGAAAGTATCTACTAACATTAGTCCTGTGATAAATGACAGCATAGTCAAACAGTAATAATATTTCCTTCTTGTAACTGGTCATTCATTACAGATAATGAGAGGAGTAAAATTTAAAACCCAAGTGATATGGTATATTTTAGGGTAATGGAACTGTCCAACAGTCATGTAAGATATCATGGCTAATATTGTTTTACAATATACAGGAATCTGACAATATTTTCAGTATAGGTTTTAAATATTAAATAAAGACAGAAAAAGAAATAAACTGAATTAATTAGTTAAGGAAGTGTAGGATTCACGTGAATTACCGCTGCACACAACACGCGATATTGCTCACCAATTGGGCGCAGTACGGCACCTGAAAGGGAACCCAGTGTTACCACATTGTTAGTCAAAAATGCAAGAAACCAAAACTGAAAACAAACATAACCAAAAAATAAAATTATTACTACTCAGTGCTAGCAGTTAATTAATATTAAGTCCACTACAGCAACTATAAACTAGCAACAACACAATTATTGTTAATTAACTGATTTGTACTATGACCTCATATAAAAATTAAATAATTAATTCATTACACTTACTGATTAGCAGCTCTAACAACAAATTTTAGCATAGCAGTTAACTAGCTGGTTAATTTTACAGCAGAACAACACACATTCTTGGACCAAATACAAACAACTGAATTACCTGAGAAAAATAAACAGTACTGTAAAAGTTTAAGAATCCTCTAAATGTGTACTTATGCATGAACTGTGCTAAATGTATCAATTTTTGTCAAAATAAAACACAGGTTTAAAATGATTTCCTTATTTTAACGGGACTTCACAATTGTTTGTGGCAATATACTTAACCTAATGAAAGGAAGCTAAATGAAAGAAGTCAAACAGCAAGGAAGTAGAGAGGGGAAAGAAAGAAAGAAACAAGAAAGAAAAAAGAAAGAGAGAGAGAGATAAAAAATAGAGAAATCACTAGCCATAATATTTCTTGTTCTGTTCATTGACTAGTGACAGAAAACCATGTCAGGAAACTTATTCACCACGAACAGCTTTGAATTATATAAACTACGCTTCGTGGTGCACTAGACCACAGCTGTGAAGTTTTAATGTGATGATTATTAGTTTTTGCATTTTCAGATACCATTTAAAAATAGTTAATATGTAAATTAGTATTTACTGGTAACTGTTTAGTTACAGACAATGTTTTTGACAATTTGTTTGTGAAATAGACTTCTCTGCTTATACTTCTTTTCCCACATATTTTTTGTTCTGTCATGTCATAAATTTAAGAACAACCTGTCAATGTATAATGGTGTTGAATTATGGATCCAGCATGCTTGCCAGTTAATGTTAAGAGCACAAGGCAAAAAGTAAAATGGTAGCTGCTTGGTGTGGATTCAGAGAGTTCCTAATACAGTCATAATCAAATAAGGCCTATATCTGAAAATTAGCCAGTTTGAACATCTGCCAGTCTACCCATAGTTATAACAAACAGTTTTCTTCACTGCCCTCAGCCCTCTGTTGTACAGACCATAATCTGAATGTACATTGCAAGAAGAACCTCAGATCTCCTGAAGGCCTTTCTTGAGCAAAAAGAAATCTCTTTACATCAACGAATCGGATTAGATATAAGCATTTTGCAAGAAGCATATAATACACAATCGTAACATGTGCAGAATTAATTTGTATCTTCTAACACACTATTTTGCATTCATCCATACCATGTAGTTTTCAAATAAAATAATTAAATAATTCCTTACCAGCTGTATTGCATATATTGACAAGGGTGTGTTGAAAGAGGTTTGAAAATTTTTATTTCATAGATCTAGAATATTTGTCGTTCTACATGCTGCTCTAGGGCCCATGACACCCCAGATCTCCCTCACATATTTTGTGCCTCCAGACTTTACTCTTGCTGTCTGTCCTGTCTCCTGCCTTCTAATTTCTCATCCTCTGTAGACCCCTTCTGTTGTTGGCTACATGTTGTAGTTCCCACACATTATTGTCCTCTTGTACACTCATCCTAGTCAACACCCTTTCCTTTCCTGCATGCTGTACCTACATCACTCCCTCCCACCAATGTACAGCAGTAGAGCTCCTACTAACAACTGGGTAAACCAATCATTACTTAACACATACTTTCATACGTAATGCACATATTTTTCTGTGTGCTGTACTCTTCTTGGACTCTCTTATGAAGGAGGCTGTCAATTCCTCTGAAACATAGGTAAATAATTGACGTGGCATCATATCTCAAAAGACCTGAATTTTCATCAACAGTGCTGTGAGAATCTCATATCTTCCACTTATCCTCAGGTTTGTAAAGCAGATACAGAATGCCTGCATTTTAAATGACCTTAGGGTATTTCTAATGTTAGAATATTCTGCACATTCTTTATAACTACAATTGGTATTGGAATTACTAATCTATAATTTAGTGATCATTAATCTAGATTACAAAGCGAAATTTGTTTTAATATCTGGCACTGTAAAACTTAAAGAGCACAATCATGCTAAAAAATAGATATTTAATTACACCAGTAGTCTCCAATTTTTCTACACTGTATGATCTGCTGCTCTACTTGAGGATTCCTGCTGTGAAGATGTCCTAGAAATTTCTGCAAGGCTATGCTAGTAGCATGGTGTGTGTTATTTTACAAAACAAGGCAAATGTTCTTACAAATATAAAAGAATTGAGGGCTATCAGACCAATGACATACTGTTATATTTTTTGTTCATTTAAATTCTCATAAGGGCAGACCAAATGATCACATCATTCTCTGTAACATCCTTCACTTTATTCATTCTAGAATTTTTAAAAATCCACAAAAAAAAAAACCCATCCAACACATCACCGAGGTATTGAGAAAAACACTCTTGTAAGATGCAAAATCTATGCAGAACAATGTTAATATCTGTAATAAAGTATTTTGTTTCTTCACATGAAAATAGGAAAGGCTCAAAGTAGGCTAAAAGAGATGATGCTAGGGAAGTATGGCAAGTTATAAAGGTGTTTTGTAACAGCTGAAATGTGCTTAAAATGTTAAAATGACAGCAAACTCTCAATGATGCTGCACTGTCACAAAACAGATTATAAAACAGCCTGACAGTCCAACACATCACAAGGGCCAAATGAAACACTCAGATGCACTTAACACATTGAGGACGGGGGCATTTAAATTATTTAAATGCACGTTCCCGGGGTTTAAACAATTTAAATCAACTTTTATACTGTGTTTCTTTAAAAACTTATGACAAATTCGCTAACTACTTTTGTGAACTGAAATTTTCAGGAAATACCCACCAAAGACCCTAGTAGTGCTTAAGGATGTGATACCTCTGAAAACATTCCCCCTTGTGGAGTGGCACTAAGCAGAACTTGCAGATGTACCGAGTTTCACTTCTTTTTCATTGAAAACTTTTTTTCATGTCTGCTACAGTGACATCTGACCATTTCAACCCCTTAGAACCAGTAACATACTTTTCCTGATTTTGTAAGTAATATCGATTCGTTTTCTCACACAACATATCAAAGAATGTGTCTCCAAGAAAGAGTCCTGTTACTTGTGATACTTTCGTCGGGTCAGAGGGAATTTGTTTCACCCCTGGGTTTCTGGTATATGGCCCTAAATTTGGTGTTTTAT
>Ga0209629_10001837_pt1 | contig 13854 bp, 12 predicted proteins | sample TergutCu122P5_FD_187286 | JGI IMG/M metagenome (GOLD analysis project Ga0209629, IMG submission 187286) | Cubitermes ugandensis P5 segment gut microbial communities from Kakamega Forest, Kenya - Cu122 P5 (SPAdes) (version 2) | ecosystem: Host-associated > Arthropoda: Insects > Digestive system... | reverse complement strand
CTGATGATGGGCATAGTGATGCCCGAAACATGTTGAGCAAGCAATAAGATCTGCAATAAAAACCTCTGTTTCATCTAGTTGGCATTTTATTTCCACATATTACACAATGGTATTTATTACTATAAATGCCCTACATGTTTCAGGCAGTTCATCTGCCCATCATCAGGAGCTCAGAACTGCATACACAGCATCGGGTATTTGTCGAGCTGTAATTATATAGTACAGTTAATTACTGTTGTATAAAATCTGATGGATTAAATTTATTGTGGTTAAAGGTAGTAGAGCCTGGTATATAAAATTATGAATTAAAAACTGTTATGTTAAGATACATTGAGTGATATATAATACCACAGAAAATGCAATATGTTCTGCCCATGTATAATGCAATATGTTCTGCCCGTGTAGTAATTCGTATGTACATACATACACAGGCAGAACATAATTGCATTTTCTGCGGTATTATACATTACTCAGTGTACCTTAACATAACAGTTTTTAATTCATAATTTTGTATACCAGGCTGTACTACCTTTAACCACAATAATTTTAATCCATCACATTTTATACATTAGTAATTTCTTGTGCTATATAATTACAGCTCGACAAATACCTGAGCTGTGTATACAGTTCTGAGCTCCTGATGATGGGCAGATGAACCGCCTGAAACATGTAGAGCATTTATGGTAATAAATACCATTGTGTAACATTGCATTCTATTGGTCTTGCTTGAATACATTAACAATGCACAGTCCTATGAACGTAAAAAAAGGGGGGGAATGGAATAGTAATTCTTGTTCATGATCCTGCTGTTTGTGCATTGATTTTGAATGTAGATCTTCATGGTTATCTTCATGGTTAATAAAGAGATTGAATGTAGATACTGGTCACAAATTACAAACCTTTGTTAGATATTGGCAATTCTTGATTCCAGTCATGGATTGCAGCAGTGGTTTCAAGAGTGAGGAATATAAGACATACCCTGAAGATGGCAGCATCATATTCCTCTGAATCGTTCCTAAATTTCTACCAGATGTCGCATGTTGTCGCTTCCCAATAAATGGTAACTGTAATTGCTGCCATAAATCTGTACTCTTGAGGATGTATTGTAGGCTTGAAAAGGACTCCTTTGATTACCATTTTATTAGCTTAAAAGTGTGAATGCTTGGTCTATATTCCTACACAAAAGAAAAGTGTGGTTGCTTAAACTCTGTGTTGTGTTTTACACTAAGGTATATTTTTGTATATGGTGTAAATATGTCATACATTTTGTGTGTTATTGTATGCATTTTATCTTTTTATTATATTTTGATTTTAGTCACCCATGTATATTTTTCTCTTTTATACTAAATGTATAAATAAATAAATTAGGATCATGTAGTTTTTGTAGTGCGTAGGCTATTGGGTGGATGAGCTGAGTAACTGTCATTTGATTTCTAGCAGGAGCAATGGATCATTTAAGTCCAGGCTTGCACTGGATGCCAATCCATCCTCTTGTGTAATTGATACCTGTGGAAGAATGGCCGTGCATGGAGCCGGGGGTGTACATCTAGGTCCGAGGTTAAGAAGTAGGCGATATGTATCTCCACTGTCCCATAGGAGTTCACAATCCTGGGTGAATAAATTTTGTGTGGTGGCAACTGATAATGTGGAACTTGCTTTTTGCCATCCTTCTGGTGCCTAGAATGTTGCAGTAGTTCCTAGATTTTGGACCTCCATTGTCCCATATGCCTTGATGAAGTGCACAGGGATGACATCCCTGTCACTCTGTTCATCATTATTACAGGACATCACAGTGGAGCAGAAAATGGCCTGTCCTTTAGTTCATGTGGGCTAGGCAAGAACTGAGGTTCTCACAGTGGCAGGGATGACAAATGCCATATTTTGGGGTATGATGCCATGCATATTGGTAAATAGAAAGTACTCGTTTTGGAGGAGCTTGCTGTCCCATGTTAGTGGGGGTTTTTATTTGGTTAACTCTGAAGAGAGAGATAGCAAGCCCCTCCACAAGGTGGTACACTCTTACCAATCTACACAGCATCATGTCTGAAGATAGAAATTTCACGCATTGTTTATTTATTAGTAGTATTGCAAAATCCATATACAGGAGTTCAATGGATATAGGAATAGTCAAAGAATAAGTAATTTGGCTCTGTGTAACAGAGAGCCTGTCAGTAAGATAGGTAGTCTAGAGTAATTAATATAATGGTACAAATTTAGAACAGAAACTCAAATTAAGGAAGTAGACACAAGTAATTACAAATTTAAAATACAACTTCAAAATAAATTAAAATATGATGTTCTGTACACACTCATAAGTTAACTAAAATACATACAAACTGTGATATAAAGTTTATAAATTAAAGAAGTAAAGGAACAGTGGATGTTGAATAAGTACAGATAAATTTAATATAATTGTACAATGTAAAAATATAGAATAAATAAACAGTAAGAGTTAAGTATTCCTGTTTGCTAAAAAAAAATTCATCTAAACTGTAAAAAGAATGTGCTAGCAGATAGTGCTTTAGAGCAATTTTAAACTTTTTAGGCTTGCTGGAGATGTCCTTAATTGCCATGGGAAGACCGTTAAAAATTTTAATGCCCTAATAATAAACTCCCTTCTGATACATGGCCAGAGATACCTGAGGCAACTGTAAATAATTTTTTCGTCTGGTATTAATGTTATGATATACACTATTTGAAACAAAGTAATCCCTATTATTAACAACAAATAAATATTATTTATTCTATTATTATTTATTTATTTCTATTACATGTCCTGTATCAATTGTATGTTGTTCCTAAGGGATAAATAAACTGAAACTGGAATTGAATGGTTTGGAAAAAGGCACTGTTAGTAAGCCGTGCAGCAGAATTTTCGTTCGTTGTGATCTGCGAGGGGAGATATTGCTTATTCGGTAGGTTGGTAATCTGTATAAGTGAATGGTATTTGTGTTGGATCGGTGGTAGGACTGTGTACGGAGGTTAGAACAATTGCGAATTGATGTTGACTATGAATTTGTTGTTGGCGTGGGATACTAAACAGTTTTTGCAATTGTTGAGCGTTTGTGTCAAGTGGAAAGAAAATATGTATTTGAATGAAGTCCAGTGAGAAGTTACAATCATGAATTTGACTAGTTGCGCATTGCAGTACAATTTTTGCGTCTGTGGCATTCACAATGCAGCAGAAGTGACGTTTGTGTAATGTTACAGGTATATGATAAATAACAGGCTAATAGTACTTATTTCGTACAGATCCGGAATTTTAGTTTTATATGGATCACACTATTTGATGGAACATGTCGGTCTGTATTACCGAATCCACACACACGGCTTCCAGCAAACAGGTCGTGGAAACATAGAAAGTTGTACATACGCATTGTGTTACACCTTTTCATAGACGTTTGCTAATGTTGCATACATGACCGTATCAGAAGTGTTTGTTTTTAAGTAGTTAGCGGTTAAATGTAGGTTAGAAACGAGCGGTTTCTCAATTCTGCATTAGTTTCCAAGAAGTTACGCCTTGCCGGTAATTTTAAAAAGAACCAGATGTAAATAGTCTTTTACGATGCTACCGATACTGTTGTGATTTGAAGCAATAGTATTGCCACAATGTATAAATTGAGATGTATAGTTGGGTTATTTTATAGAGACGTGGAGGAGACTAGAAATTCAACAAAGTTTTCGTCGTAATACCAAAAGGGAGTCAGTGAGGACGGCGGTACAGTTATATTTATATTAATACGAATTGTAAACAAGTCTGAGGATATAGAATTCAGTCACGTGGCCCAAAATAGGGACCAACTGCAGACCGTTGTAAATATGGAAAGAAACTTGAGTCCGCAAAACGTTCGTAATTGACTTGACCAACTGAGCGATTGTAATTCGCTCGGCAGGCGTAACACCTTGGAACTAAAATAACAGCATGTACATTGCAAGCATGTATGAATTCCCTTGTGAGTGAGGTTTGCGATCTTGATCTTAGCATGTAATTTTTGTGGTACACATATGTGGTAAGGGAGGAGTATTGCCGGAGTTGAGTTGATTGTGTTGTGTTAGGTCAGAAAAATTTCCAATAAATTGGCAAATATGTGGTTTAATGAGTGCGAATCTCTGATAATTTTTCTTGAATCTTCACAGTCTGATGAGTGTATTATACATTTGCGCCACACATTATGCCAGCTGACTGTTGAAATATTTCCTTGTAAGGATTGTGGTAATGGTGTACATCAACTTTGTTGAGGTTGGGATGAAAAAGGGAGGTACTGCATCTCTTTGTCTGGGGCCCTCCCTCTGCCCCCTTTTGATGTGTGCTTAATTTTATTGGGGTGACATAACCCTAATATCACTTTTGTCTGTATTATCTGATGCATTAGGCTGTAAAATTTGAGGTTCTTATTGGTGATGACAATGCATATTACAGCATACTTGTCTCATTTGTGGATTCACACATTGTGATGTTGGTCATTCACTCATTTGCAGTCATACATGCATATGTAACAGGCTGCATCTCCCTGCCTGTCCCACCCATTATCTACTTAGATTCTGGCAGGCAGAACATACCAACACAGTACTTTTCAGTGTTTTTGGAATAAATTGTTACCCCCACATTTTAATTCTGTCTGGAAAGGGTGATGTTCATCCCAATAAAGAGCCTAAAAATAAAAGGAAAAGGAAATTGGTGATTCTGTGAGAGATAGTGGAGGTGTGTAATTACTTGGACATGGAAATGAGCATTTCTGCAGTCAGATATCATCATGGTATAAACAAATTGAGGATTTTTTTTTAATGGAAGTGATCAGGGGAAGTAGTGAGACCATTGCTCAACCGAGTGCAGAAATATGTTGTGTACGTTGTGACCTCTTCCTCAAAAATATGGAAATGGGTTTGTGTGTATGGTTGGAAGATAAGACACAGACATTGTTGTTAGTTGGTAGAATTGTGAGGAAGATGGTCATGCCTGTAAAGGCTAGTATGAGATATGTATCTGAAGTTGAAGAATCTAGGACCTATGGTCATCCTTGTCTTTGGTAAACCACCAAGGAATCTGCAGGATTTTTGCTCACCCATCCAAAAATCCAAGTTGGGTGTACAGGATGTTTCAGGAGTAATCTACCATACTTTGGGGGGATGTTAAATTACATTGAAATAACTTAACAGTTAAGGAGATAATGTTGAAATAAATTTGAAAAAAGAAGAACTGTTATGCATTTTTTGGTTACCAAATACTTGTTAAAATGGGATGGGATTTGTAGTTCCTGTATGTTAACACCTGTATATAACATCACATGAACATCTTAGTAATTTAAAGACATTGATTAAGCAAGAAAAACTCATACTAGTCTAATAAAAAATTTTCCTTAGTTTTCCACTTACTGTGCATAGCACACTCACCTTTGTATGCTTGCTGTGGCTGTCAGCTCAAGGACAGGCCTGTGTGTGCACAGTTAATGCACCATGTTAAATAGGTACTGTACATTGAACTGCAAGACCTCATTTTTCTCACATTATCATCTCTGTAATGTTTCAACTTGAGATATGGGTATGTTTGGTTGTATTAATTTAAAGTAATCTTAGGTATGTTTTCCTAAAATATGGCAGATTTCTCCTGAAACGTGTTATTGAATATGAGGTCAGGACTGTAAGGAAAGTTGTCCCTAACCTCTCAGCCATAGCACTGTAACCTTAATGAGTTACAAGGCATGCTTGCAAATAGGGCCAGGTGATTTCCATCTCTTTAGACTCCTTAAGAGGTGCCTGCCTGACAAGCAATTTGCAACAGATGTTGGCATGAATTAAGTTGTTGCATCCATGTTACAGACACTGGACACTGACCTCTTCTACATTGGGATACAAGCCCTGGTTCCACAGTGGGTCAAATTCTTGAATGCCAATGATTGATCTTCTGCGCATGTCACTTGTATATATCAGAGTCAGAATTAGGTTCTATGCATCCGAGTGTTTGTTACCCTATTTTTTGAAACTGTTTTGCACATAAAATAAGTGTATAATGCCCCTCCAGATATTTCACTTGTGCATGCAAATGGACACGTAACACTCGCAGGTGCGCACATTCTGACTGAGTCTGTGAGGAGCACTGGATTGTACAGAACAAGTGATTATTGTGATTTTTATAAGGACAGAGCATAGTTACTGTAATAAAATCACAGTATGAGTCATACAGTACCAGAAGCATAAAATTGTATTTCACAGTCTTGTACTGGGAAATACTTATTGAAAACCATGTTTTGAATCCCTATGTTTTGTTATGTCTTTGTACAAAGTACATAAAAGAAGTGAATAGTAGGGATGACATGCCTAACACCTGCATGTTTCACATCTGAAAATACTTGCTGGATGTTGTTGGTAGTAGCCAGCAAAATTTGGTGACAAGTGTACCAGCCAATTAGCCTTTACTTTCTGTGAAGCCAAAATTACATGGTATAAAATTTCTTGAAAGTCCTTGTACAGAAAAGAATACTATAACAAATTTATAGAAGTATGAATTTTTATTTTCCTCTAACACACTATAATTCTTGATTTTTAAGAATTTTTTTACACATTTATATAAGTTTCTGGTTCAGTCTGCATTCCTGTTTCTCCAGTGGAATTAAGGATTACTTTATTTGGTATTTCAGGTTTTACATGTAGCATCCACTTATTTAATATGCGTGGTGCTCTGTGTACCAGCATTACCACAGTTGAAAGCCTGACATGCATAAAGACATCAGCAGCATATCACTGACTGTCCATTACCAGCCTGTTCCATCAACTATGAAGAAATACTATCAACTTGCATTGGTGATTGTCTCTCTTGTGAGTGTGGTGACATTACTGTTTTATCGCCATGAATACAACAGACTTCGGTACGTACTGGAAGTTCTGAATTTTTTTGGGAAACCTGGAGGACAACAAAGTGGTTTGACTTCAGATGATTGTATCACTGGGAATTCATCACATAGCAAAAAATTATTGAGTTTTGCAGAACCGATGCCTACATGGCAGAGAGTTGGCAGTACACATTTTGTATATTCAGCATACTGGGAGCTGTCTGAAGAGGGAGGATTGGTCAAGGCTGTGTCAGTGGAATTGGGAGATAACATTCCAAATTTTAGTTGCAGTTTCTGGTTTGAAGATAGTGATGCATCTGTACTAGGAACATTCAGCTTTTCCAAAATTGCAGTGAAAGAAGCTGTTAATGTAGTTTCAGGAGACAAAAACAAACCTAGAATTATTGGTTACTATTTACTCTGTGGAGCCAAAGATGTTACTAATGTACCATATGGAGTCACATTTTACAAGAGTGATGATGCAGTGCCTTCCAAAACTTTTATTCCTGTATATTACACAAGTGAGAAATTACCTTTGTCAAATAGCACTGCTATTTGTATCCCAGCATCTCTGACACCAGGTTTACCAAAGTCAACTGTTGCAGAATTTTTTGGTTATCACCAGCTTGTTGGCATTAGAAATTATGTTATATATAATGGAGGCTTGCCTTCTAAAGTTCTCTCATTTCTGCATGGCACATCAGTGCATGAGGGATTTGGACTGGATGTATCGGTTCTCCCTTGGAACTTTCCCATTGCATCCCTACAGACCGAAGCAGTTGCTAGGATGGTGATGGAAAAGGATTGTCTTCTGCGTACAATGGGAAAAGTTCATAATGTTGCTGTTTTAACATGGGAGGAATACATAGTTCCACGGTATCACTATATGCTTGCATCCATGTTAGATGATTTTGATTCTGGAAGGAAGGCCACATCAAGGTTTGAAATTCCACGCATAACATTCTGTGTTGAATTTCCTGATGATGAAAAGGCAGAACCGGCATCGCCTTTGGTAGTTCGTAAGACTCGATACCGCAAAGCACGTCATGGTGAAAGTCCATTTTATATATACCGTCCACACTTGATATCGTCCAACAACAGGGAGTTGGTGTCCACAACACAACATATGTCTCGAGGAATAGCAGCAGTGCATCGATATGCACAGTGCCCCAAAAGTGGGGGGCCACCTGCTGAACAAGAATACCTTAATGAACCTGCCATGCTGCGATTTTCAGGTGATCTGAAGAGATCAAAATTACTCAAATCATGGTCTGCTGGTAAACTCTTTATATGAGTGTCATTTCCAAATGAACTGCAAGAGCTACATTTTGTATCTTCTGCCCACTGAGGTACAGAATTTTGATACTGTGCATTGATGAGCATGGAAAGGAGTGTGACAGTGAAACATGAAATGCTAAACGTAGTCAGCTTTTCTTTTCAGGTTAAGACTCTTCTTGGTAGTGAAAACCTGTTAACATGGGATTTGGATGTTTTTGTGTAATTAAGTTGTTTTATGCGCTTAACTTCCCTGATAGTCTGGCATCTCAACATTGATCTTGATTAAAACATGGGCTGTGCTTCCACATGCCTTGTGTTGTCTGAAGACACTGACTGTATGTGGTGCTGACATGTCCGTCTGGATCGTGTGGCTGGTGTTAAGGTTTTGCCATGTTCAAGAGGTCCTAATTTGAATCTTGGACAGGACAACTTATGTCCAGGCAAGCTTCTTGTTTTTCCTCACCCTGTCTTGGGTAGTGACTTCAACTGGGTCACAGCTACTGTATTTTGCATATGTTCCTATTCTTCATTGTCATCTGATAGTTGGGCAGAATGTATGTGCTCTAATGGCATTATTAAATTAACTACAAAGAAAATGATGACAATTTCTTCAATATCTACTTTAGTTTCTGGAAACGCACTTGGAAAAAATGCACAAGGAAGCTATATGCTTTATTGACTATATGATATACAGCTTAATTACCATTGTGATATGGTCACATGTATAGTCTTGTCTAGTAGAGATTAAAGATATATACAGCCGTCAACACAACAATTATACGTTGCTGATAGCAACAGTCCTTAGATGTAAGATTAAAATGGACTATATGTTTCGGTCGCGCAGACCATCTTCAGGTCCGAATAGAGCCTAGATGTTCACAAGTGTATTAGTATAAATAGGAGAAGATATAGTTCTAAATTCAAATTATTGTTTTTGTTAAAAATGTATTAAAATTGTTCACTGTACACTTTGTCACACAATTTTCACTTCTTAGTAGAGAGTGCCCTTACAGCTTAAGATTCAGAAGTATTGCCATCCTGCTGGTTATGTTTTATTTATTTACTTTATTTCAATCCAGCCAGTCATACATGTGACTTCGGATACTTCAAAATATAACATAGTCCAACATACAGTGTTCAGTCATTAAAAACATCTACACAGCACAATGCCACTCAAAAACAATACTAGAAATGTTTATGTACAATGCAAAATAATTTATATGTAAATATAGATACTACCAATAGTATATCTATGCTAGTTTGGCCTGTAAGAACTCTTGTATATATATAAAACAAATTATTCAACAACATCAATTACATTTCTTTCCTAAATTGATAAAAATTATCAAGTTTTTTCATCTTCAAGGGCAGGCGTTTGTACAATCTAACACCCGTATGTAGCACACTGTTTTGGAGTAAAGATGTATTGCAAGATTGTGTATGAAGGTCATATTTACTTCTTGTGTTATGTTCATGGATTTTGCAATTATGCTTTAGGTCACCCTTATACTTTTTTATATAGCATAGAACTTCTAAAACATAAATTAAAGTCACTGTAAGAATTCTATTTTCTTGAATTTCTGCGTACAAGATTCATATTTATTTATTCCTGTGATTAATCTAATCCCTTTTTTTTATGCTTTCTTTAGTCTCCCCCCCCCAAGTATAATGCCATACCTAAGTCGCGAATGAAAGTAGACAAAGTAAATGTTCCAAAGCACATGGCTACTTAGAGTACTTTTCACAGATTTAATAATAAGAAAGGTTTTACTCAAACTGTGACACAAAGAACAGATATTAGCATGCCAGCTTAGATTTTCTGTAATGCGCATTCCAAAAACTTTACTTCAGGCATATATTTAACTTCATTGTTTTGTAACAGAATGCATGGTTTGAAGGGAGGCTCTGAGCTGCAGAGATGCAATGACATAGCAGCTGTTTTAGTAGTATTTATAAAAAGATAATTTTTAAGAAACTAATTTTCCAATTGTTTCATGACTAAGAATAATTTAGTTTGCAGGGCTTCTTCATTTCTATCGACGACCAATACGTTCGTATCATCTGCATATAGGATCAATTTTGCTCCTTGAATATTTAATGGTAGGTAATCGATATATATTAAAAACAGAAGGGGGCTCAAAATTGATCCCTGTGGTACACCATATGAAATCACCCTCAGTGAAGATTGAAATTTGTGTTGGATGTATTTACTTCTATCCATTTGTGATATTTCAACAAATTGTGTTCTGTTTGTCAGGAAAGATTGAAACCACTTATTCACAGAACCTCTAATTCCATATGAATCTAATTTATCAAGTAATCTATTGTGATTAATTACATCGTATGTTTTGGAAAGGTCGAGGAAGATGCCTACCACATGTAGATGTCTGTCCAGGGCTTCCTGGACACTCTGTATAAACAAGTGACTAGCAGTCTCCGTGGATTTTGACTCCATGAACCCATGTTGTTCACAAGTTAATATATTATGCCTTTTGAAGAATAACAGTAATCTGTTATGCATTAATACAGTACTTTATCCATCACTAAACACAACAAATATAATAAAAAATTACAATATTTTGTTGTTAACAGGGCGACATGTTTAGGCTATTTTTTAGCCATCTTCAGGCCCAATAAGGAACCAGAGTTCAGGTATATAAAATGCACACCTAATGAGATCCCATTACATTTACAAAATAATTCATAATTTAATATAGTAAAATACTGTAAAATTATGGCCCAATTAAATGTATCATGCAAGGTTTCTGGCATGTCACCATTAAGTATGTACATATTAGAGTTATATACACATTAAACAAAGTCGTTCATTCTAGAACTTGGTCAAATATTATAGCGACGGATCGATATAAATGTAAAAATGGGCTGTATGTGGAATGTGGAGTACAGATATTATCACAGCATGGCATTTAAAATTATATAGTCTTCAATACAGCACTATGTGTACCATGTCCTATTAAAGTTCCAATATTTATTGTAGTTAATCACTAGGGATAGATATCTGGTTGGGTACAGTCAGTATATGATACGTTGAACCAAGGTCAAGTTCATGATTTCATGGCATCAGTACCGGATACTGAGTATGGGTCACACTCACTGGAACGTCACTAATTGAATTCACGTAGCACCAGAGTAGTTAATTTATATATCAAAACTTGAGAGATGTTTCCTAAGGTACTGACATACCTCTTGAGTTCTGGGTTATTATATGGTGGTCATACCTGCAATAGTTCCTGTAATGTAGTGTACACTCTAAGGGAAACACGTATGCTGATGTGGTACTGGTTATAATCTACGATCTTTGTCCAGTTGTTCAGATCGCTGCGTAATGTATGCAGGTTTGGTACTAGTTGTAGACTACAATTCTTGTCAAGTTGTGCATTTGGCGGCGCACTGGGTGGTTGTCGTGTTCCTTGCTGTGCGCGTATATCCTATCGAAAAAGGTTGGGTAGGGCCAATTAATTGGTATTTAATAAGGTTCAAAACTATCCTAGTGTAGTCAGATTTATAGTGATGTGTGAGTACTTACGTTGTGAACAGTCGGAGGTACGTGTGTGCTCGAATGTGCAATCGTTAACTGTAAATGGTGGGTGTGTGGATGTTATTCTGTTGGGCGTGCCCTGCTAGTGTTTTCGTGAACTATGATTTGGCAGTGTTCTTATCATTGATCTGATTGTTCATGTGTGTTTCCTTATAGATATAATACCTCTCCATAGTGTCCATTAGTTTTCCTTTATTCATCTTATATAATACTTTCATGATGTCTTTAATGGGACCGATAGAGTGTTTATTATCTAATAAATGTTGGGCAAATTTTGACTTGTTATATTTGTAATCCTGGAAATGTTCTGAAAACCTTACGCAGAACGATCTACCAGTTTGCCAACATATTACATATGGCAGTCAGGACAGTACAATTGGTACACACCACTACTGTCGAATTTTTCTTGGATTGGGTGTGGTTTTGGGAATACCTAATAATACTGGTTAATATCACTACCATATACAGTTGTAGACGACTCTATAAATATAAAGTATAAATTGTTCAAAAATATATAGGGTATGTATGTCAGGCTGATCCCAGATTGTTACGATAACTACTATGTAAGCATTGGGGATCCCACAGCGCACTTGACTACCTTGTAAAATTGAATCTGTATTCTTTGAGGGCCTGAAGATGACTCAGTAAGAGTCGAAACATGTAGCCCATGTATCTATGGTTGTAGATATACCAATATACTGTTGTGTTAGACTTACATTTAGTCCCTATATTGCTTTACTAACACTTCGGGATGGAAAACATAAAGTTCTCTCTGTAATTGTTTGAGGATTCGTAATTATTTTGGCCCCAGTGTCTATTATAATATTAGATACATGATGGAAATTACCAATTTCCTTATTTATTATTTTCCATAAAGCTTTGTTTTTATTTTTAGCGGACAAAATAAGTCTTTCTGCCTCTCTCCTTTTTGCCTCTTTTATTACTTTCCTGTAAATCAATTGACAATTCTGAATATACTTTAAGGATTCCATAGGAAGGTTCGTGAATCTTTTAATATTACATGGTAATCTCAGTCTGTTTCTTTGGTTATCAACTTATTTACAATAGGCTGTTTTACATATGTGGCTTTTACAGGAAACACTATGTTAAAATAGTAATGAAATGTGTCCATGAAGATATTAAAAGAAGTATTAGGCTCATTGGGTGCAGACATCTCATCCATTTTTCTTTTTGAAGTAAATACTGAAATTCTTCAACATTTTTATCCATAAAGAATCTTTTATATGTAGTTATTGGACCTTTTAGTAAATTTTTTTATTTTATATATAATAGTTGGGCTAGATGGTCAGAATAACCCAAATCCAGGTTTACTGTAAACGGCTCATTTTTTATATTATTGTATTGTATTGTATTGTATTTATTATGCATTCATCAAATCCATACAAGGCTTGATACCTATTGGATATAGAACTTGTCTTAGGATAATACAGAGATATTTAGGTTAATACTGAAATGCAGTTACAAAACAAGAAATACATTACAAAATAAACGTGCCATACCAAGGTACTTGTCATTGCAACAGTTGTTCAAGTACAATATAAGAGTACAACTATAAATCATTATGTTGTTATAATAACATAGCATTTACAAGTTTCAGATGCATTATAAGGGAAGAAATATGCTGGTAAAATTAAAGTTGATTGTTGGAAACCTCAGATTTTGCTTAGGACAGTATGTTTCTCTTTGCATAATATGCATACGTCCAAGTTACAATTCTTGGTATTAACGACTCCAAACAGTATATACAAATAGATGCAAAGCTGTTGTTAAAGATACAGAGCGTAGAGATTTCTCAAAGAAGTCCAGCCAAAGAATTCTTCACTAGAGTAAAATGAGCCCAATAGAAGGAATTTCGTAAGTTCTCTTTTAAATTTATTTGTATCACTAGACAGTTTCTTAATATTTTGGGGTAAGTGATTGAAAATTTTAATGCCAGTAAAATATACACCTTTTCGATATTTGACCAATCTTGTCTGTGGTACATAGAGGTTAGATTTATTTCTGGTATTTTTTGTATGAATATCTGAGTTTGGTGTAAATATTTTCATATTTTTAATTACAAATAATGCAAGTGACAATATGTATTGAGATTGTAAGGGAAGTATGCCTAGTTTTTTAAATAATCCACGACATGAGGTCCTGTTGCTGGAATTTGTAATAATTCTAATG
>Ga0209629_10001836_pt1 | contig 13863 bp, 12 predicted proteins | sample TergutCu122P5_FD_187286 | JGI IMG/M metagenome (GOLD analysis project Ga0209629, IMG submission 187286) | Cubitermes ugandensis P5 segment gut microbial communities from Kakamega Forest, Kenya - Cu122 P5 (SPAdes) (version 2) | ecosystem: Host-associated > Arthropoda: Insects > Digestive system... | reverse complement strand
CAACTGGTATGTCCGCCTGAACCGCCGCCGTTTTTGGGGAGGCGGGATGACAAAGGATAAAATATCTGCCTATCAGACGCTTTACACCTGTCTGGAAACTGTCAGCAAGTTGATAGCGCCGCTCGCCCCCTTTTATGCCGACCAGCTTTATTTAGATTTAACGACAGTGACACGGAGCGAACCATTTGAATCTGTGCATTTATCGAATTTTCCGGTTAGCAATAAATCGTTCATAAACAGGCTATTGGAAGAACAGATGCAGTTAGCGCAGGATATTTCGTCGATGGTTTTGGCATTGCGCCGGAAAGTGAATATCAAAGTGCGCCAACCCCTGCAAACCATGATGATACCGGCAATCGACATACAGCAAAAAGAAAATATTGAAGCAGTCAAGGATTTGATTTTGAACGAAGTAAATGTCAAATCCATGCAATTTGTCGAAAATACGAATGGAATCCTTGTCAAAAAAGTAAAGCCTGACTTTAAAAAGTTAGGCCCACGTTATGGTAAGGTAATGAAGCAATTAGCTGAAGCAATCCAGTCCATGACCGCGAAGGAAATTGCGAACTTTGAGACTTCAGGCAATTATACGTTCCGGATCGAAGGTCAGAACTGTATCGTCGAACTGGCGGATGTGGAAATCATTTCCGAAGATATTCCGGGATGGTTGGTGGCCAATGAAGGCCGTTTGACCATCGCGTTGGATGTTACCGTCACTGAAGGATTGAAAAAAGAGGGTTTGGCGCGCGAATTAGTCAACCGGATTCAGAACCTGCGAAAAAACAGCGGTTTTGAGATCACCGATAAAATTCATTTGACCATCAAAACAGATGCGGAAGCAATGCGGGACGCCATCCAAACGCACAAAACGTATATTTCAAATCAGGTGCTGGCTACCTCAATTGATTTCGTCAACCAATTGAATGACGGTGTGTTATTGGATTTTGAAGAGTTTGATGTGGCGGTGAAAATCGAAAAACAATGACTGATTTACTCCCGATAATCAAAAATATCGTATCTTTGTGACAGAAAATTAATGTATTGTATAACTCAAATAACATAAAAAATGACTGAGAAAACAAGATATTCAGACGAAGAATTGGAAGAATTTCGTGCAATTATTTTAGAGAAATTAGATATTGCACAGAAGGATTATGATCAGTTAAGGGCGGGTCTTACCAATTCTGATGGAAACGATGTTTCCGATACCTCACCCACGTTCAAGGTTTTGGAGGAAGGTGCAGCGACACTTTCAAAGGAAGAATCGGGTCGCCTGGCGCAACGTCAGATGAAATTCATTCAAAGTCTGCAAGCTGCCTTGATACGGATCGAGAATAAAACGTATGGAATCTGTCGCGAAACGGGCAAGTTAATTGCAAAAGAACGCCTGCGCGCAGTTCCCCATGCCACTTTAAGTATCGAAGCCAAACAAAACGAAGGGAAAAGAAATTAATACCGGCAGCAAGTCGGGAGAAAGATAATCAGTAACATACGGGGAGTATATGTCAATTAGCAGCAAAAAAACAGGTGGGGTTTTAGTAATCATACTTCTACTCCTTTTTCTCGACCAAGCCTTAAAAATCTGGATCAAAACAAATTTTCATTTGCACGAAAGCTATCAGATTTTTCCGTGGTTCCAATTGTTTTTCACCGAAAATCCCGGAATGGCTTTCGGGCTGGAAGTCATTGATAAAAGAATATTATCCGTTGTGCGGATTTTTGCTGCGATCCTGCTGGCCATCTATTTGATTCGTATCATTAAACGCAACTATTCATTTTGGTTTATTGTTTGTATCGCACTGGTTTTTGTGGGCGCAGTCGGAAATATTTTTGATTCTGTCTTTTACGGCCATATCTTCGACACCGGTACGGTTTTCAATGCAGAAATTGATAAATGGGTTGGATATCAGGGAGTTTCAAAATTTTCGACTAACGGTTATGCACCGGTTTTACAGGGATGTGTGGTCGATATGCTGTATTTTCCATTGATTGATACGACGTTGCCTTCGTGGTTACCCATTTGGGGCGGGAAAAATTTTATCTTTTTCCGGCCTATTTTCAATCTGGCCGACTCATCGATTTGTGTCGGTGTATTTGCTTTATTGCTTTTTTACCGCAGAACGCTTTCCAAAAGTTTGTCAAAAAGTGATCCATGACGAGGTCGATGGTAATGTTGAGGACAGTCATTACTATCATGCTGTTTCTGACTGTCATATCTTGTAGCAGGGCGCCCGAAGGCGTTATTCCCGAAAAGAAAATGCGACAGATTTTGATAGATATGTACTTGGCCGACGCCATCATCGTAGCAGAGCCTACGACTTTCTACACGGATGACAATAAAAAAGCCCTTTATCAATCGGTGTTTGATAAATACAAAATTACAGAAGCCTTATACGACAGTTCATTAGTATGGTACGGCAAGAATTTGGACGTTTACATGCAAGTGAATAACATGGCGTTAGCTGAGGTGAAGAAGAAAATTGAGAAACTGGGACCGGTCGAGTCCGAACAAAATCTGAATATCAACGTGGATTCCGTAGATATCTGGTCAGCAGACAGATACTACGAATTTTCACCGGTTGCCCTGTCCAATACAATCATTTTTAATTTCAAGGCAGCGGAAGAGTATTCCTCCGGAAGTATTTTTGTGTTGGGATTGCATGTGTTTGGACTTATGAAAGGGTTGCAATCGCCTGTAGAAGTGCATCTTGGCGCTCAACAGACTGATACGACAATTACGGTTCGCAATCAAATCTTCACCAACGGATATCACGAATTGATATTGAGAACGTCGCCTGTCCAAAAGGTAAAGCAGGTTTACGGATATATCCGCTTCAACGAAGATTCTGTTTCCTATCATAAGATTTATGTAGATGATCTCCAATTGATTAAATATCGTTATGGGACAGAGGCGGCGGGAAGGTTGGATAGCTTGATAAGACCGTAAGATCGTAAGACACGTAAGACCGTAAGATAGTGAGAATAAATGAATAAGTGAATTTTTAAATCATAATTTTTTAAAATTTTGACGCGATGAAAAAAATAATTTTGACGGCTATAATTGCAATAGCCACATTAACAGGGGTGAACGCCCAGCATTACAGATGGTGGGTTGGAGGTAGAACAAGTTTATGGAACGGCGAATATAAAACGTCTTTTACAGTAGCGCCGGAAGCAGGCTATCAAATTACACCTCAATTGACGGCTGCTACATCGCTTGCATTGGAGGCGTACAGATTTGCCTATGAGGGTAATACTAATTCAAGCACGTCTGTCGGATTGATTTTTAACCCTTACATGCGTTATACTTTCTTCAAAACCGGCATTTTAATGGGGTTCGTTGACGGAGGATTTGAAGTTGGATTAGGCGATTATGACGGGTTGCAAATTGGCTTCAAACCCGGACTTGCGATGATATTGTCCAATCGATTCACGGCAGCATTCCAATTCGGCTTTATCGGTTATAATGATGGTAAAGACATTGGCGGCCGTGATAAAGGCTTTGGTTTTGATTTAAGCGGTTACCGTTCAGCATTTGCGATATTTTATTCCTTCTGAACCGGCTGTTTTCTCCGAAATTCGGCGCATATAATCGCCGCAGCTAATGCGGCGTTTAAAGAGTCAGGATTTGGGGATTTAAGTTGATAATGAGGAATATATATCCGTTTATTGACAAGCGATGCTACTTCCGGGCGAATACCGTTTCCTTCATTTCCGATGACAATGATGCCGTGCGAAGTTAATGGTTCGTCATACAGGCTTTTACCGTCTAAAAAGGCGCCATACAAGGGAGTTTCCTGCTGCTTCAGAAAATCTTCAAGCTGTGTATAATGCACTTTTACGCGCCTTAATGCACCCATCGAAGCCTGCATCGCTTTCGGCCCGAAAGCATCCGCCGTATCTCGGCTGCACACGATATGGTTAATGCCAAACCAGTCGGCTAACCGGATCATCGTACCCAGATTTCCCGGATCCTGAATGCCGTCGAGCGCTAAAACCAATTCTTTGGACGGATCGACTTCTGCTAATTTGTAATCGGGATATCGGAATACGGCCAATACGTCTTGCGGAGTTTTTAACAAACTGACTTGCCGGAGTTCATCCTCACCGGCAACAGTCAATTCCTTCGCTTTCAGGCTTTCTTGCATTGCAATCCAGGATGGTTTGGCGATCAGCCATTCGCAATCAAAAAAGGGAATCATATCGGAAACTAATTTATTGCCTTCTGCAATAAACATCCGATATTCGTCGCGGTATTTTTTCATTTCCAACCGCCGAATCAGTTTTATTTTGGCTTTACTTAACATATATATGCAGTATTACAATTTCAAAATTACGCAAAATAATTTATTTAGTGTACTTTTGCAGACAGAATTATTGATAAAGTGAAGACAGCAGTTCGTTTTATATTATATACATGGCTGGTTATGAGCGTTATGTCGTGCAGTACAACAAAGTACGTGGGCGACAGTCAATATTTATTGGACAAGGTAAACATAACGGTTGACAGCAGTCAAATCAAATCCAATGACCTGAAACCATTCCTTCGCCAGCAACCCAACTACAAAATATTCGGTTTGCTTAAATGGCCGCTTTATGTCTACAACTGGTCAGGCAGGGATGAAAATAAATGGTTGAACAAACAACTGCGCCGTATCGGTGAACCGCCTGAAATTATGGATACTGCGTTGATTGCGCTGTCGAAAACAGAATTTATCCGGTATATGATCAGCAAAGGTTTTATACATGCCCGGGTGGAAACGTCGATAGATACGACGAAACGAAAAAAAGCGTCGGTTAAATATCAGGTGATGGCCAATACGCCCTATCGCATCCAAAACTATACGACATCAATTACTAATCCTCATATAGACAGTATCTTCCGGCTGCCGGCACCCAAACCATCGTGGCTCGGCTCGCTGTTTCGTCCGTCGGCTACCGATGATTATACTTCGCTGATACACGAAGGCGCTTTATTTGACAGGAGTGTATTAGATAAAGAACGCCAGCGACTTACATCGTTGTTGCGACAACGTGGATATTATGCATTTAACAACGACTATATCAATTTTATGGCTGACAGTACTTTGGGGAATAACAGGGTAAATTTAGATTTGGTTGTCAGGCCATTTCAATTTATAAATCCTGACGGGACAATCAAAGAACGCGATCACCGTATTTATTATATCAATCAGGTTCAATTATTTACAGATTTTGATCCGTTGAATCAGGCATCCAATGGAGGCTTTATTCCGGTCGACTCGGTCATCAGAGGAAATATTAAGATTTATTATGGCTCGCAAGGGAGGAGTCTTCGTCCGGGCGTCTTGCAGCGTCGAACGTTTATCACTCCGGGTACATTATACAACGTCCGAACTGTTGAACAGACCTATTCAGCACTTACAGCATTACGGGCATTGCGTTATGTCAATATCCGCTATGACGAGTTTGAGGAGAATGACTCTTTGAAGCTGAATGCCACCATTTTAACGGCTCCGGCCAAGACACATGGATTCGGTGTAGAGATAGAAGGTACCAATTCGGCCGGTGATTTAGGTTTTGCCTCCAGCCTGAACTACCAGCATCGAAATCTTTTTAAAGGCTCAGAACTTTTTTCAGTCAAATTGAGAGGAGCTTACGAATCTTTATCCATCGAAGAAGCCGGACAGGGAAATTATTGGGAATATGCAGGTGAGACTTCGATTCTGTTTCCTACCTTTATTTTCCCGGTCAGCAATCAATTCCGGTCGCAAATGCGCGCCACAACGGAATTGAAAATCAGTTATAATCAACAGCGACGCCCTGAATATCACCGCGCTATCCTTTCCGGCGGATGGAGTTATATCTGGCAGGACCGGACGAATCAACTGGCGCGTCATACGTTCAGATTATTAGATGTAAACTATGTGTTTTTACCTTTTTTAGACAAAACATTTATCGCAAACTTGCCGGAGACCATCGCGCTCTATAATTATTCAGACTTGTTTATTGCAGGTTCAGGCTATACGTATTCGTTTAATAATTATGACCCGATGATACACGGGCGGGACACGTATTCATTTCGTGTAGCCATTGAATCTGCCGGAAATCTGCTCTATGGCTTATCCAACCTCTTCAATGCACCCAAAAAAGATGGCCGGTACAGATTGTTTGGAATCAATTATTCGCAATACGTGAAAGGAGATATTGATTTTGCCAGTAGCATCAGTATAGACAGCAGAAATTCAATTGCTTATCATATTGGCGGCGGGATTGGTTATCCTTATGGAAATACAAAAGAATTGCCATTTGAACGGCGTTATTTTGCAGGAGGCGCCAATAGCAATCGGGGATGGTCGATCCGTTCACTCGGTCCGGGCAGTATGCCGATTACGGCAAATTCGACCTTTGTATACAGGGTAGGGGATATTCGCCTGGACGCCAATATCGAATACAGGACGAAGATGTTCTGGAAATTTGAGATGGCTGCTTATATAGATGCCGGAAATATCTGGACAATAAGACCTTATAAATATCAACCCAACGGAAATTTCGATTTTTCCCGTTTTTATAAAGAGATAGCCATGTCCTATGGATTAGGTTTGCGCCTCGATTTCGATTATTTTTTGGTACGGTTAGACACAGGATTTAAAGCATATAATCCTCAGGTTGAAGGCAGTAAAAAATGGGCAATCACAAATCCGCTCAATTTTCGCGACAATTTTGCATGGCATTTTGCAGTAGGTTATCCGTTTTAAACCCACCGCGCCTGCCCACTGACAGGTCCCTACATGTTCCGTTCTGCGAGTGCTACTCAAAAAACTTATCCCGTCAATTTACTTTTGTTGCCCTATCAACCTGTGCAGGATTCAACATATAGGAAAAAGTTACAAATTCGAGTTAGCAGGAGCAAGAAAATGAATGTAAAAATTACAAAAAGAAACAGAATTGAGTGTTTTGTACAAAATACAGATTTTTTTTAAAAATAAATATTATGATATACCGTTTTTATTATGTATTTTTGCAATAAATTAAAAAAAAATTAAATATGTTAGTGTTAAAGAAAATAGTTTTTTGGGGATTTTTGATATTTTTGTTTAGTTGTACAAAGGATGAAGAAAAAGTAGTTCTAACAACGGCGAATTATCAATTATCAGATTTGGGTAGAATTCCATTTGAATTCATGTTTCAGTCTATTTTAGAAGACAAAGATGTTTATACAGTTAAAATAAGAACAAAGCATATAAGAACAAATGATTCCATTAATTCTATTGAAGCATTTGTCGAAAGAAATAAACTATATATATATATTACTTCATTACCTTATGACTCTATATGGTGGAATCCGGATACTACGCGTTTTACTATACATGATCTTAATTTCAATTTATATGGTCTTAAGTATGGTAAATATGAAGTAGATATTAATATAAATAATGTGCGAGATAAAGATAGCAATTTTATCTATGATTTTCCAAAAACAAATTTATAAATTTTCAACAAATTCGTATAATATTTAAATGTAAACCGTATGAGAAAGTTAATCAATTTAGCAATTATTTGCTCTTTATTTTGGTCTTGTTCCCAAGATAACTTGGTGAATGAAAGTGTTGATTCTGGTAATAACAAACCCGTTGTTATTTCAGAATATGGAACTTTACTAAATACTGATGTTTTTAATAATGTCAGTGAAAATCACGAAAATTATATTTTTGGTGAGTCATATTCAGAATTATGGAATGATCATAAAATTTCATTAAGAGAGGGGCCTTTTACTGCTTCTGGATATGATTATAAAGTCTATATAAGTTCCCAAAATATTATGTTTTCAAGTGCTACATCGCTTGAACCTCGAATTATTCCGTTTGTTACTTATGTTTGTAATATCTATCAATATAAGAAAACAGTTCAAATTCCAAAAGGAGCTACTCTTGCTCTCCCTCCAGAGGCAACTATGAATCAGTATGTGCCTATGGGTTTTCTGCCGGGGTATACAAATAAATTTGGTTATGTAAGTAGCAATTTAATTTCTTCAAATAGTACTCAGGATACATATTATCTTATAACAGAATCAAGAGAAATTACATATAATATTTCAGGTCAACAAGTAGCTACAGAAGATAATCCAATATTTGTACATCCTACGCTTAAAAAACCATCTGACTACATATATCCATATCAATATGTTTTGTGGTAATTTTTTTATCCTATTTCAGCTATAATAGTATTTTAAAAAGAAGTTAAAGTGTAAGTTCAATAAGTCCATACTACTTTACGAAGGAGAAGTTGATACACTATTTTTTATGTCGAAAAGAGAATGTAGAAAAAGCTACCTTTATAAGGTAGCTTTTTCTATGTTTTTTAAAATTTACTTTAAATCCGTGTTATTCGTAAAAAGACTTGTATAACTGGGGGGCGAAGGTATAGTGCTGGCAGTGAGTGATGATCCGCACAGCGACATTGTCCTAGGCTGCATTATCAAACGCCCGAAGGTGGTCTACAAACCTCAAACACATAAATTTGTGATGTGTTTTCATTTCGAAACTAAAAAAAGTAATTATGGCGGCGCATTGGTTAGGATCGCTTCTGTTTTCATGCTTTTCGCGCCGGCAAATCGTTCCCATACACCTCCCTCGCCAATTACATACAAAAATCACTACATATAGTGATTGCCGGAAATGGAAAAAAATATTTCCTTTGCACCCGATTTTTAAAACATTTTATGAAAAAGATTTTTTTATTGCTGTTGGGCGTCTTTGGTGCGCTACAGTTAGCTCGGAGTGAGGATAATAGAAATAGCGCTGATACACTGCGACTTCGCACGCTTGATGAAGTCGTTATTGTTTCTTCCAATAAAGAAACAAATGCGACCAAAGCGTTGCCGTCGTCCGTATCCGTATTGATTCCATCCCAGATAGAAGGAATGAAAGTAATGTCTGTCAAGGATTTAAGTACACTCATTCCAAATTTTTATATTCCCGATTACGGCTCAAAAATGACAACACCCGTCTATGTGAGAGGGATCGGAGAGCGTAGTACAGGACAAACCATTGGTTTATACGTAGATAACATGCCTTATTTGGATAAATCGACGTTTGATTTCGACTTTATGGATATTCAACGGATTGAGGTATTACGCGGCCCGCAGGGAACGTTGTACGGACGGAATGCCATGGGTGGAATCATTCATCTGTACACCAACTCACCGTTGGATTATCAGCGCACAAAAGTTACGCTGACCGGAGGAAATTACGGACAGTTTAGAATCAACGGAACGACCTCCAATAAACTCAGTAAGCGCGTAGGATTGTCACTCAGTGGTTATTACGATAGCAATCAGGGATATGTCACCAATGATTTTACCCAAAAGAAAGACGATCAACTCAAAACAGCCGGAGGACGTTTCAGGATGGATTGGGCGATTACAGACCAATGGACGGCGCGGCTGATGGCCAACTACGATTATACCGATCAGGGCGCCTATCCGTATGGCAGCTATGTCAACGGCAAACGCAACAACCCAAACTACAATGACCCTGGCAAGTACACCAGACAAGTTGCAGGGGCAAATTTCAATCTCAATTTTTCAAATCCCGCTCTCTTATTTCAATCTACAACCGGATGGCAGTATTTGGCCGATGAAATGAAAATGGATTTGGATTATACGCCGCTCAGTATGTTTACGATGCATCATAAGCAATACCTGAAATCATGGTCGGAAGAGCTTACGTTAAAATCAAACACGAAAAGCAATTATCAATGGTCGTTTGGCATGTATGGCTTTTACAATGACTTACTGACAGATATGTCCACCGTCATGGGAAAAGACGGCATTGATCTAATCATGCAACCGATGTTTGACAAGATTCATGCGGATAATCCGCGCGCCCCGCAGATGACAGTGATGGATACAAGTATTCCGATGCCGGGCAGGTTCGTGACACCTACATCGGGAGGAGCTATCTTTCATCAATCCACTTATAATAATCTATTTACGGAAGGTTTATCAGTGACCGCCGGAGTACGGTTAGATTATGAAAAGACGAAAATGGATTATAATAATTCGGTTGGAATGAATCTGGAAGTTGCCATGCCGAACCGGCCTTCCATGACTACCCGTGCAGACACTACGTTACAAGGCGCTGAGTCTGTTTCGTTTACTGAAATCTTGCCTAAATTAGCCCTCAAATATGAATTCAATGACCGCAATTATACCTATTTTACAGTGGCCAGCGGATACAAAGCCGGAGGATTCAATATCCAAATGTTTTCCGACCTGGTTCAACAGGCATTACAGGAAAAATATGTACCTGCTGCTCAACCGATGAACGTCAGGGATGCCGTTTCGTATGACCCTGAATACAGTTTGAACTACGAATTGGGATGGAAGGGCGAATTGATTAAAAACGTCATTTTCGGTGAGATAGCAGCCTTTTATATTGATGTGCGTGATATTCAACTGACCGGTTTCGTAAATAGCGGACAGGGACGTATGGTGATCAACAAGGGGAAGGCTGTCAGTAAGGGTTTGGATGTGAGCCTTTCAGCCCGTTTGTCTGATTACATGAACGTAAGTGCAAATTACGGGTTCACCCATGCAACGCTGCAAAGCAAGATCAATGACGTTGACTATTCCGGCAAATTCATTCCCTATGCTCCGCAACATACATTATCTCTGACTGCCATGTACAGGAAAAGTTTTCGGGATCAATTGATTGACAGAATCAACCTGCAGGCGCAATACAATGCTGCCGGCAAAATCTATTGGAACATCGACAACAGCGTCTCCCAAAAACTGTACGGCACACTAAACTTGAAGGCAAGCGTCAGCAAAAGTATTTTTGAACTTGCACTCTGGACAAAAAACACGTTGAATGAGGATTATTCAGCCTTTTATTTCGAATCATTAGGCAAGCCATTGATGCAAAAAGGCAAACCATTCAGGATTGGCGTCGACTTAACTGTGGCGTTTTGACGATTAATCATTGGAAATCTGTGTCTTATCGGATTCAGCAACCTCAATAATTTGCATTATACAGTTTTCGCAATCAAACCGGAGTTGTAGCTTGATTTGTTTGTGAATCAGGAAGAATGGTTCATCAAAAGGGGATTTCCGGCGATGATACTTGGGACACCATCCCATGCTATACCGTAAACAGTGTTTCGTAAACATCAGGGGTACATTATGTTGTGGTGAAATTTCAAAAGCGTTTTCCATCTTTTCTACACCATGCAGGCAATAAAAATCACGCGCTTTTTGGTTGGAGATATTTGCTGTGTAATCCAACTGCTTCACAGGGTATGCAATATCCGATGCCGCATGAGCGTCTTTTTTTAGCTGCTCACGGCGATAGGATATGCGTCGAACCTGTAATAAAGATTCCACTGCTTCCCGACGCAATTCGCCCAGCAAGGATGAAGGGATAAACCACGCTTCGCTCAAAGAAATCACGATTTCATCGGCATAAAAAGGCGTATTTCCTAACTTCGACAGTTGGGTGCGGATATTGTCGGTTTGATTGCTTTTGGCTTTTTCTTTGGCATAAGGCTTTGTAATAATGGCATGAGCGCCGGTCTCGTCGGTGATCGAAAGGGCGAAACCTTCATCCGTTTCGCTCAATTCCAGTTGAACCGACAATTTCCGTTCTGCTGACGGCTTCGACAGGATATCTGCAAAATATTTATCATAATTTCTGTATATCATTGTTTTAGGGCGTAATACAGGCACCTGCAACGGAAAAATTCTGTTGGCTTCGACACGGTTGACCCGAAAACCTTCCAACTCACCTTTTGCATTGAAAAATACCAATCCATCGCCATTGTGTATTTGTTTCAAACCTGCCAACGTAAAAGAATTGCCTTTCAGTTCTTTAACAACTCCCACCTGCTCCCCAATGGATTTCGGAGTATCAAATGAAGTGATTTCAGGGGTTCGGCCATGCAGAAAATAAGAGGTAAATCCCCGGTTAAAACTTTTATCCGGCTGTGGCGTGAAGGTATACGACGATTTTCCTGCCGACGAACGATAAAACAGCGGATTACGGGAAAAGATTGCATCTAACTTTTGCCGGTACCATGCTGTGGTATTCTTGACATACGTCACATCTTTCAGGCGCCCTTCAATTTTGAAAGAAGAGATGCCTGATTCCATCAAGGCTTCTAATTCACCGGTCAGATTCAGGTCGTTAAGCGATAACAAATGCTTGTCGGCGATGATGTTCTTACCGTTTGCGTCAACTAACGAATACGGTAATCGGCAACACTGCGCACATTCACCACGGTTGGCGCTCCTGCCTGATATGGCGGCGCTTAAATAACAACGACCACTGTAACTTACACATAATGAGCCATGAACAAACGCTTCCAACCTGACAGGCGTTTGCCGGGCAATCTTTTGAATTTCATCCAGCGACAATTCACGCGCCAAGATCACTTGACTAAATCCCTTCTGATACAGGAATTTAATTTTTTCTGCGGTACAATTATCAGCTTGTGTGCTGGCGTGTAGCGGTATCGGAGGCAGATTCATCTGCGTAATGCCCATATCCTGAATGATTAAAGCATCTGCTCCGGCTTCGTACAGTTGGTGAATCAACTGTTCAGCCTCGTGCAATTCATTATCTTTCAGAATGGTATTAAATGCAATATAAACGCGCACATTGAAGAGATGCGCATAATCACACAGTCGGCGAATATCATCAACAGAATTACCGGCCGCAGCACGGGCGCTATACATTGAAGCTCCGATATAGACAGCGTCAGCCCCATGCCGAACAGCTTCAATACCGCAAGTCAAATCTTTTGCCGGAGCGCACAGTTCAATGGGACGGGCAATTGACATAATAGTTCAACCAATTGGTAAACAGCAGATTGGAATGACTTCGCCATCGTACTGTCGGTGGTTGGGAACAATCATCATCAGGATAATAATTGAAAGGAATAGAAATCGGTAATCCTTTATTCAAATCGCGTACATATTCATCATGAAGCGTGTTAGGTGCATATTCCGAATGTCCGGTAATAAACAATTCACTTCTGTCGCGCGACATTGCCATATAGACGCCGGCATCTTTACTTTCGGAAAGGAGCAGTAGCTCAGGCACTTTCAAAATCTCATCCCGATATATATCCGTATGACGACTGTGTGGCACATAGAATTGATCATCAAATCCGCGAAAAATCGGAAGATAAGGCTCGTTCATTGTATGTAAAAAGACGCCAAACATTTTGGCCGGCAAGGTATACTTGGGAACGCCATAAAAATGATACATGGCAGCCTGTGCCGCCCAGCAAATATAGATTGTTGATCTCACATTTGCGCGCGCCCAGTCAAATATTCCGGTAAGTTCATCCCAATACGTCACCTCCTGAAAATCTAATTTCTCAACCGGAGCGCCTGTAATAATCATGCCATCATAATGCCTGTCTTTCAGTTCATCAAGATTTTTGTAGAATTGCTCGATATGTGCAGCCGGCGTATTTTTCGATTGATGGTTTTTGATTTTCATCCAATCAACTTCGATGTGAAGCGGCGAATTGCTCAATAGCCGGATGATATCTGTTTCAGTCTTGATTTTCAGGGGCATAAGGTTTAAGACGACCAGCCGAAGCAGACGGTCGCGCTGCCCCGAATCGAATGAAGCATCTATCACAAAGAGATTCTCCTGCTTCAACAATTCAATGGCAGGAAAATTTGCGGCTAATTTTAACGGCATAGGCTATTTTAACAGTTCGTCAATTTTATTGCACATCTCCGCAAATTCCTTTTCATCGTAAAGCCGCGTAAGCATCACGATGCGTCCTGTCCGGTCAATAATCACATTACGTGTGATACCGGCTTGACGGTCAGCGTACAAGGCAAAGAAATCAGCGCCGGGGTCAAGC
>Ga0209629_10001835_pt1 | contig 13865 bp, 6 predicted proteins | sample TergutCu122P5_FD_187286 | JGI IMG/M metagenome (GOLD analysis project Ga0209629, IMG submission 187286) | Cubitermes ugandensis P5 segment gut microbial communities from Kakamega Forest, Kenya - Cu122 P5 (SPAdes) (version 2) | ecosystem: Host-associated > Arthropoda: Insects > Digestive system >... | reverse complement strand
TCACAAATGCGAACTACACTTAATAACATAAAACACAATATTGTGTACATCCTTCAATATACAAATGTTTATACAAGAGTTATGCAATAGCATGACAACAGTCAACAGTACATACTGTTACACAATGCTATATCAAAACAACAAACCTACCCTACACTTAACACCCTTTACCACAACCAACAATAACTCTGTACAACATCCATCTGTGCTGAACCGCACTGAAAGGTAATTTTAACTGCATACTGTTTACAGTACGCTGACAGCCAACATTCCCACTGCTGTTGCTGACCCATCAACACACTGACTGCTCTTCACTGCACAAACAGCACAACATTTGTGTCGCTATCCACTGTATATAGCCATTATAATAAGACAAGTATGTCACAGGCACTAAGGCCAAACCTTTGGATCTCGGGTTGACTTAATAGTTGTTTTGTGTGTTTGACAGACGTAATACTAGTATCTTATCTGTAAACACATCGGGATGGCTACCGTCACTTTTACGAAAAAATTGCGATTCTGCTTGACTTAAAATTTCCCGAATGACCTTTTTTATTTTTCGGGAGGGGGCTGCACCGCGTAAGTTTGCGAAACCCAAAGTGCCTAAAGACGGAAAGCTATTTAATGAATGTACGTTAATCTTTATCAGCACCTTTTTAAATCAGAAAGTTCCCGTATGGACAAGTTAACGTAGAACTCGGATTATCACGTAGCCAGACCATAATTACATTTTTATGCATTACCTGCAGATAAACACAGCACTTTTGATACTGATTACATAAAGCTTTAAAATTAATTGCTCTTACAGGATAAATGGAAAAACGAACGCCTACAGATATAGCAAAGCGGTGGCAGAAGACATAAGCTATCACTGCAACATTCAACTAGTGCTTGCAGCTGCGTGTGTGTTCGCTGATTTTTTTAATTCTAGGAAATGAATCTGCTTTTTCAGGGTCGAAGAAACCATCAATCTTTAATGTTCTACCCCTTTAAACATTAAACTTAACCTCAGTTATGTATAAAGTTTTATTCTGTACCGCACAGTAAACATTGTTCGTCTGGGTTATACCATCCAGTCAGTTAATATTGTAGAGGGAAATAATGGCTGTTTCTTCTCAGATACACACAAAACACATAAATACAATGTGTGGGCAGAATGTAGAAATGTCGCATGTTAAAACTGGTAAACAGTGGACTTTAGAGGGTCACCTTAACTCATTTATTTGACCTTAGTGATTTGCTGCTTATGTCGCAAATAACAAAGTTTTCTTACATGCCCCTCGCACAGCTGTTCTGTATTGAGCCCAAATTTTGTCTGCCCAGTAATAACAAAGGCCACAACAGTGACCAAAACTGAACGGCTTATAATGGGGAACGTTAGTCCGTCACCAGAGACATTTCTGATTAGAGGACGTGATTCTCTAATAATTAAACAGTAATTAAACACGGCAGCATAAAGTATAAAACCTGTGCTTTTTAGTATTTTAAACTAAACGCCCTGCATGATGTTGCATTTCGGTATGAGGGGAGACGAGCTTCGTTCAGTTCGTCTGCTGCAGGAAGTGATTTATTGTGACTGACGTGCTGGCTTTGTGATAATGGGAAATGAGTGGCGCGGCTGAATGTTGTGACTGTGAAGAAGTTGGTAAATCGACCATAGACTGGCACAGCACAAATATCGGTGTCACGTATTGTGTGTGAATACTACCGCTGTAATTTGGCTGTACTTCCTTGCCAACTTTTGCTGACCTCCCTAGTGATCTGCCCCTTACAGAACGTCTCACCACTTCTTTTTACCTAATATCCATTCTGATATGGACGTGTCTCTGCGCCCCTTTCTTTCAAGCTGTTTGTAACATTCCGGTTTGCGACTTGTGCATTTCTTATTTCTACCAATTATTGTACGTGGCGCGCGGTGGCGTAGTGGTTAAGGCACTGTGCTTTAAAACGGCAGATTCCTGGTTCGATTCCCGATGGTGTCATTGGAATTTTTCAGTGACAATCCTTCGGGTCGCACTATGGCCCTGGGTTCGATTCAGCCTCTAACAGAAATGAGTACCAGGTTATTTCCAGAGAGTAAAGGCGGCTGGTGCGTTAGGCTGACAACCTTACCACCATCCTGTGCCGTTGTCATGAAATCTGGGAACCTTAACTTCCTTGTACCCTCTGGGCCACTGGAGGCCTATAAAAGGACTGCTTTACCTTTACTTTAACAATTATTCTACATGTCCTGTCGGTCGATGTTGTGTAGCATAATAAGGTGTCTATTTGATGCTGTCTGCAGTCCCAGTCAGACAAACAACAAAGTTCCGAAGGCTTACTTAACTGATCAGTACCAACCACATGTAGCATATTCCTAATTCAGAAGCTGATTGCCCCTCAGATAGACAAAAAATAGCCTCTCTTGTGGAAACCAAACCTTCACTAACGTCTCAAGAAGAGTCCGCCGCCTGACTCTTCCCTGAGCCACATAAGTCCAATCCAACCCCTCCATTTTTCTTCCTTTGTGATCTAATTTGATATCCTATCTGCACTTAAGTCTTCCAAGTGGTTTCCTTCCTTCGTGTTTCTCCACCAGAACTCTGTATGTATTTCTGTTCATCATGTGGCATGGCAAGGAAATTAATTTGAATCACATTGGGAATTTGTGCTATCTTGTTCCAGCTTTTCGCACTTTGATATACGATTTTCAAATTTATGTATTTAGAAAAAAGCACGTGGCGGTAGATAAGTCGAAAAAGTCAGTCGGAAATATCTGCTGTCAACTTTTACGACTGGATACTGGTAGCTGATCGCCAGCAGGATACATCGGTTTCTTTGTCAGTACTGTGGCGTTTCTTTCCTTAAGGCATGTGGATATTTTACAGACAGTTTATTATTTTGTGTCTCACGTTGAACGGCCCTACCAAGCGGTCTAACCAAAACCTGTCTATCTGTGTTCCATGCCGATCCACAAGCAATGCGCCTCCTCTCTCGGCTTCGTCCCCTCACCTGTTTCGCATTATAGCCATATCTTCCTCAGTTATATGTTTATCCGCCGGCCTTCCAATCTGACAACCGCCCAGCAGCCGCTACGCATTCTCTGCCCTTTCTAGGTCGTTACCGTGGCCACATATATTCGATACATTGATGGTTCGTGTTTATTGTCTGTGAATTGTTTCAACCAACCCAGTTATTAAATTTATTGTTTACCATCCCAGAGTGTTTATAAAATTCAATAATACGGTCTGACCAGTCGAACAAACCTCTTTATTTTGTACATAATGTATTATTCGTTCAACATGTTTCGACTCATTATTGAGTCGTCATCAGGCTGTTACATAAAAATACAGATCCTTAATTTACTCTAAATGTGTTATGGGATCCCAAACAGTTAAAACGTTTGTGTAGTATTACTTACTGCATGGAGCAGGGTCCTTCTTGAGAAGCTAACTGGTTCTGCAGCTAGTCAAGTATTTCCCCGCATTTTTGGAACCCGAAAGTTCATCACCGTACTCACAAGTGCTCGCCACCTGTCCCTATAACGAGCTAACTCCATCCAGTCCTCACAACCGCACCTAATTCCTGAAGATCAATCTTAATATTATCCTTCCATCTGCGTCTGGGTCTCCCCTATGGTCTCTTTCCCTCCGGTTTCCCCACCACAACCCTGTGCACCCCTCTCACCTCCACATACTCGCAACATGCCCTCCCATCTCTTGTATATTATTACATATTAATATTTTAATATTATATATTATTCTGTGTTAATATATTAATATAGTGATACAAAGCATGACTCAATAGCGAGTCGAAACCTGCTGCCCGAATTGTACATTAAGTATAAAATAAAAGGTTGGTTTGACTGGTCAGACCATATTATTGCATCCGAGATTTACCGTCCAAGGGTTTTTTGTTCCTCTTGGGAGCAGAGCTGGCTGTTCTGCTGTACGACTGTCATGGCTGAACGTGATTTGTGTGTGTTGCCAGACAGGACCAATATATCTGGCGACCGGAGCCGATAAACCGATTGTGGAAGGACGATTAAGTAGCTCTCTGCATTAACGGCTCTTTTTTTGGAAAATGTTCGTGTATAATGATAATAATCAAGCCGACGTTCTCTCACTCAAAATGTGAGTCGCGGATTTTCCGCCGGTTTCACACCTGTCCACTCTATGTTGGATTTGGACAAAATGGCAATGGGACAGTTATTTCTCCCAGAACTTCGCTTCTTCTCCGGCAGTTTCGTTCCACCCACTCTTAAGTTTCACAGTTTTATCTTTATAATTTTGCAGTTGATATCCCCTCTAAATAACACACTTCATTAGGAACATTGTAACAACGAAATTGCCTATTCAGAGAGCAGCAAAGTTTTAACAGCAACAATATAATAATTATAGAATATAATAATAAAATTCTGGTATGTTGTTTAGACTTTAATACTGCATGATATTTAGCGTGGCTGTTTGTACACAGATGTTTGCTGTCCAGCTAAACGCCTTCAACCCCTCATTGTATTTTGCATGGGTGCTGGTATGTCCTTAGCCCGACCACAAAGGAAACAAGCTACGACAGAGGATTTTGATTTTCATATATCCTATTTATAATCATAATTGGAGAAATATGTTTGTAACAAGACTAGCATCAAAAGAAATATTCTTACATCAAATAAAACAACGGGAATTAGGTCGGACTAAGTATTTATCAGCACCCCTGCATAGCGACTGACCACTGCAGCAGTGTCCCTGACCTCTTAAACGCTAATGCCGTTCCTGTAAACTTACCGTATATCCCTGAGCTATACCCAAAATTCTATATCCGTAACTTTACACCCTATCCAAAACTCACATTCTGTACCAATTATTTAAGTTCACATTATCCTACATACTGCTATACCCGCTGTTTCAACTCCACATTCACACCAACCGTCGGGCTTTTTTTGCTAACAGCTGTGTCTTCAGTGTTAGAAAATTTAATTCAAAACAGAATGTGCAATGAATGTAAACAGCAATAACAATACAAGTGATAGAGAGAAGTGACACGAAGGGCGGAAGCAGATGTCTGAAAAGGAGGAGAGGAGAAGTTAAATGGTGTTGGGGTGGGTGGGCACAGACTAATCTGTTTACAGACGTGCAGTCCCGAAGCACCTTTTGCAGGTAGCAAATGTCTTGATTTTCTTTCAACTATTTCTTGATTAACGACATTCCAAACAGCAGCAGCTGCCATTTTGTCACATTTTTGCTGCTCACTGCCATCAGACAAGTGTTTCGCAAACCGCTCATGCGCTGTTGTGTGCAGTTCGATACAGACTGCTTGTGGCGGTCCACTAACGTACTGAGATATGGGCAATGGCATTGTAAGTGCTTATCGACCTTTTTATGGCTCAACAGCGGTAGTGGGTCTAAGCCCAATGAATACCTAAAGCTTTAAGATCACTTTCTTAGACATACTACAGTCGGTAGGATTCGTATGAACGAGTGATCAACCCTACGCAACTCACAACACTCACAACACACACATCCTTGCCTCCGGCGGGATTCCAACCCGCAATCCTACCAAGCGGATGACCACAGAGCTACGCCTTAAACCGCGCTGCCGCTGGGACCGGCACGTTTGTATGTTGCCACATAATTAAGTATACAAAGTAAGAACCAAACAGCGAAGTGCTGGTGTGTTTTGTAGTTGAAATGGCAGCGCAATATTGAAACTGAAATTTTATGCAGTGGTTAATATTTCGTGGAGTGCTATGAAGTATTGATCATGTGATACTTCATGTACCGCCAGGTTCAACATTCATCAATTCCACGTTCTGCCCTCAAAGTGTATTTATGAGTTTTGTGTGGATCTCAGAACAAACAGCGATTATTTTCCTACGCAGTATTAACGGAATGGTTTTTATAACCAGCGTTGAGGCTGTTTACAGCGCGGTACGGACTTAATGCTGCTCTGTTGTGAACTGTTAACGCTTAAATTTGCCAAAAGATTTCGTAAGGCTGTATACATTAAGTATCAACAATGCTTTGTCTGTAAATTCTGAGATGGTTCATTGTAGTTACTGGACTATCGGGGACGTGGGTTCGATTTCCGCCTAGATCAGGGATTGTTCCGTGTTTAGCAGAGTACAGATACTTCTGTATGATATCGAGTGGGGAAAGGTGACTTCATCGTTGGTGTAATTACAACCTGGAGTTGGAACTTTCTACAGAATTCCATTCAGATATTTTTGAAAAATATGTGGGCCTGTACTTAGCCTTCACTTTTCCATACGCCTTGTTATCAAGACTTATCGTCACTGCCTGCAGGCAACATTCGGAGTTTCCTAGAGCCTTAGTATCTTGAACACTGTACACCACCGTGTATAAGGAGGATTAGAGGCTGACGAAACTCGCAAGCTCCTATGATCAAAGCTGTCGACAGGACAAACAAATCAAAGATGAGATTCTTAATCGATGACATGTTTGCCTACAGCAACGGCTGTCTGCTCATGGCGAAGGGGCTTTTAATGTAGAAGTGGATAACAGTTTGAAATTATCAGCACAAATACACCGTGCACATCAGCACGATGGTCGGTGCTTCCTTCGTTCTCAGAACGCCTGTAACATGAACAGAATTTAAAATTTTGTCTCTTTTAGTTTACTGATATCCATTGAACTCTGTTCCCATTTATTTTTTAATACTTCCCCCCCCGTTTCTTCCCGTCTCTGCACTGGACCACCTTCACAGCCAAAGACAACTTAGGTTGGTTTTAATTCTTTATGCATGTGTGAAGCAAGTACGGTTTACTTACTGCATTTCTATGCCTGTTTTGAAGACTGACACTGTCTTCCCTCTGTTTAGAACATCTGAACTGCTAAGAAGTGTCTAATATTTCTTATACCGTCAGAGCGCCGCCGTGAAAGAAGTCTCCTACGGAAGCAACGGCCATTGACAAAGAACTTCCCTATTGCAGGATAAATAAGTTTATTTTAAATAAACGGGAATGTGTAGTAGGTAAAGGAACTTTGTTTCGATTAAGCATTACCGAGGAATAAACATATGTGTAGGTACCTAGACTGTACCTAAACAACATAGTGGTGTTAACCTACATTTGATCAGTCACTTCTGGTCAGAACTAAGTAACAATTTTATGTTCTCCTTCACAATGACGTCAGCTATTCTACAGTCGACCCTTTTTTATTTTTACATAAATACTTGCAATTCACAGCGGCCGATAAAAGTTTCGGCAAATTTAGAACAATATCTGCTGTTTGCTTCACCACACACAGTTGTCTGTCGTTCCACAGATCGTACTTTAATTTACACAAATGATAATTAAATGACTTAAGCCCTTGGTAACCGCCATCTTAAAGCCGATTCCAGGGCTCGTTTCTAGGGCAGTGCACTACGGTTTGATGCGAAAAGTTTTTCTCACTGTTTTTCTGTTTCCCACCGTTCGTAACTTTCCGCACATTATCCACATTCATCATTTTTATCCTTACGCACACTGCATACTGTTGACAGCAGAAGGCATCTTTAACCATCGTACTTAATATAAATAAAATTATGTAATTTTAGGTTAGGTTTCGATATGGCGACCGCCTGAATAGCGATTCGACCATTCGCACGGAAGGTAAGGTGCCCGGAAGTGCACATTTCCTGCTGTTAACAGCAGCCAAAACAGTGCGCTCTGCCGGCCACTGTCCTTTTGTCACTTCACATCGTCACAGTTGATCTCACTGACATCTAACTCTGTGATATCCTGACATACCTGCACGCTGTCGGCATTCGCAGTTTAAATTACACCACCACTCGTCCAATAGAAGTTAGACATTCTCATTCCACAGTAAGTATCTCGAATATCCATCAGTTCGTGCCTTTCGGCAGTCAGGCCGTCTGTACTGCGTAGTGTCAGTATCATACAGCTCCCTGTGACAATTTCCAGGTGTTTTCTCTTCAATGTTCCCACTTGATAAATTTCAGTTCTGGTACAGCAGCCACAAGTTCTTCTACATATTTATCACACAAACTACGACAGTTCCCCATACGCAATAGTCTCAGGTGTGGCAAATATGAAGGCACAGGTACCAAGAATGCACCTACAAATATAAGATAAATGTAAATAGTCCACGTTACTATTGCATAAAAATCATACAAGGTTGAGGCAAGACATATTTCTAGTGGACTAACACATCACATACATAACATAAAGTACCTCTGATTCTCATTTGCACTTTTACAGTACAATTCTTGTAATAAATGTGTTGAAGGTAACAAATTTATAATTTAATATTTCACATGACAAGCAATTATCTCTCTGCTTGTAGAGAGTCCTGTTCTAACACTTATGAGTGGGTGTGCTATGGATATACTTGGAGTGGGTAACTGCCCTCAAATGAGGTGCAATGTCAATCACGCAGTAAGCCGATGCAGCTCTGTGTCAACGAGCCTGTGCAACAAATTATATGCAGATGGTTATGTACACCACTGTTATGGTTCTAAAGATCCCAGTACAGTGCAGTTGCTCATAGACACAACTGTATTGCAGTAAAGCCTTATTCCAAGTGCTTGTCTAAGCACCACAACATGAAAACTTATGGGGACAGGAGGTATAAATCCATGCATATTTATGTTTGGAAAAAGGTGGAGGTGACATTAAAAACTGGGAAACAGGACCAAGTACTCACTAGACAGGAGGCTGGGTGACAGAGAGAAAGGCACATACTTGGAAAAAAATTCTCTCTCCCTTGCCCAGAATCAAACCCACATTCCTCGATAAACGAGCCATTCACTTTGTTACTACTCTGACTGAGCTAGTCAGCTCATACTATACAAAGGCATGAAGAACTTTCAAAATTAGTTCTTTTAAGGATTACAAAATTCTAAAAACCATAAAATAATCGTTTCTTTCATATGGATCACTAGTGCAAATACGAGTACTAACATAAAATAACGAAGGAAAACTTCTTCCCAGACAAGAATGGAAATTAAAATATTAAGATCAAATAAGGAATTAAGGTATTAAAGAGGAACTAGAGAGGAATTTACAGACACAGTATCAGCTAGAAACGAAAAAATTGGGAAGATGCTGAAAATGATAATCGATTATCAAAATAAAATAATTCTGAATTAAATTTTGCAAAGAAACGGTAATGCTTGAAGGCCAATAAAAATATACTGTACTGACTACAGGAAACACATATCACTGCTCAAATCCTTAAAATGTGGACGACAATAAGGGGGTGTATTTGATTACAGCATGCTATACAATGGAGTATTAAAGAAAAGGTATGAAGTTATGTGGTGAATTATACCGGCTCACAATACGGTCCAGTTGTTGACCTTTTTGGTCAGTGTTGAACCTGCTGCAAGGATATCATACACTATGGCTTTAAAAAACAACGTAAATTCGGGGACTTCAAAGAGTGCCCACACATACCTGTAATGCACTCTAGATCCCACAAATTCAGTACACGCAGCTGATTGCAGTTACGTATTACCATGCTCATGCCGTCATCAGTTATATCGTGACACCAAAGCAATGTCAAGTCTTTCAAATGTATGCATCTGTAAATAAAAAGACAATAATAATCTTACTTCACAGCCATACACAGACATTTGCACTTCATGTTCAAGAGAGACCACAACATTTAGACATGTAAATGTGTTAATTTATTGCACCTTTCTGCAATTCCTTTCAATCCTTCATCATCCAGATCGGACCACCCTGACAAGTCCAACCGCACTATGGAAGCCATGGAAGGTCGATGAAGAAACTCGGTCAATGCTTCGGCAGTGAAATCGAAACGCCCCTCGAGACGCAACGATGTAAGTTCATGCAGTGGCCCAATCCCCTCCAGCAACCCTATGTCTGTCATTGTACCATTAGAGCATATTTCCAGTTCCTGAAGACTGTAATACATCAATAACATTAAATGTCAGCGAACTCAGAATGACAGCTTAATTACAACAGTCTTGTTAGTGTATTCATAATGTTCTGTATTACCATTATGAAAACAAAAATTCCTTTTACTGCCAGAATAGTGGATAATATGATTTGTGATGAACTTCATCAGTTGTTCCAGACAAACAAAACAACAGTAAATTCAAAGGCAATAACAACCCTCTATATCTTATCATCTCACCAAGCGTTCATATTTCATCAATGCCATACAACTTGCACAGTTGAACAGTATGATGAAATAAATAGAAATTTAATTCTCTTTTCTACCCAAGTTTTGAATATAAAAAAACTTGTGATTTATATATGGTAGGGATGGTGAACTTCTTACATCCAAAGTTTCCTACCAATTACACGTGGTGCCAGCCATTTCCAATGCGAGCCTCTTGTCCAAAACTTTTTAGAAATTTAAAATAAAAAAATTGCTAATAAGCAATTAGAAAAAGAGATTGAAAGGTTGTTTTCTGATGTTTTCCTCTCAATAAATCTACAGTTCTGTACACATAAGGAATAAACAAAAACAAAAATAAATTTGTCTTGCATAAAATGTTTCTTCACTCTAACTGGTAGCCCCACATGTTGCTACATACAAATGCCTAAAATTACAGTTGGCTGGAAAGTGATTTCATATTGTGTGGTACACAAGCTTCCCAAAACATGGATATATTATCTAACAAACACAATCACATCACATATTACACATGTTATAGTTTGGCTGCCAAAATACACCAACACCAGAATATATAATATACAAAACAAAGAACACAAGCAATGGCTATTTAGGTGTTTTCCTGACTGAGCAAACGTGGTTAACAAATACATAAAAACTGTAAAAATTAAACCTCATAACATCACATTACCTGTCACAATTTCTAAGATACGAAAAAGCAACATCCGTGAGAAGATTTCCATCGAAGATCAGGGTTGTCAACTGCTTTCCAAGTCTATCAATAACATGGATTATATCACCATCTTTCGGTGTCACACCATCCACGTTCAGTTTTTTCAAGTTCTGGCAATTGTCCGCAATCAGGCGGAGTGTTAGCCCTCTTAATGCCTGTTGAAAAGAAAACATCTCTTTTACTTTCACTAAAACAGTACTCATAGTTGTGTTAATTACTAGGCATTGTACATTAACTTACATAAAATTAATGCACAATAATAGGTATTTTATACCAATTGCCCTTTCTGCTTTATCTTCGCAACCAGGCAGGCAAAGTAAGTATAACCTAACAGTGAGTTTCATTTATGCAACCAATGTTGCAGTAAAAGAGCAACAAGTGTTACATATTCCAAAAGTGTGTGTTTGTGGCCTTAGGTTTCGAGCATGCAATGCGCACGCTCCGTACTGTCATCTGTGACCATTCCGCTACTAATATATTTTTTCACATTATCTTATTGATGGCAGGATTTTTAAAAAAATTATTACCCAAAATGAAAATGTGTTTTGATTTTTTCTTCAACTTTTGTCTGTAAAATTTCTCATTCTAAGAAGAACTGAGCGAGATATGATCAAAAATGTTTATTGATCTTCACGTTCAGCAGATTTTCAAAAATATTCATGAAAGGACGCCGAGTGGGAGCTGAGGTAAGAGTTCCTTTTCACAATTTTACGAAAGCACATAATTACTGAATGAATTTTGATGAAAATTTTAATGAATTTTCTATCTCTATTAATACCCCAAAAAACATAATATTTTAGTACCTGGAACTGTTTTCACACTGTGGTGAGAAGTTCTGTTGGCACATACTCAGTTCCACGCTGGAGAATCTGCTATTCTTAACCACTGAACAATTCAGTACATACTGACATAACCTGTCACCTGACTGTGACAACAGACAGTTATGAAACACAATATAATTTTTATTTTTTAAGCACTATTTGATTTACATAGCCCAGACGCCAGGTAATACGAAGTGCACTATTCCGCTATCAGAAATCTTTAGGAATTAAATTTAAATTTTAGAATTTTTATTATTCCTTTGGTATAACATAAACTTATTTGATATAAACCCATCCAGACTGGTCCTGGGGCCCACCCAGCCTCTTATACAAATGGAACCGGGTCTGTTCCAAGGCGCAGCGGCCAGAGTGTGGTTTTGGCCACTTTTCCCCTTCTAGCGCCCAAGTTATATAGAGAGAAGAACTCTACATCTACTCTGCCTCTGGGCCTTTGTGTCCTGTCTAGTATGAATTTTACCTATACCTTAATTCTTCATTGCCAGATTTACATGCCCAGTGTTAGCTGCAGGCAACTGGAATTTAAATGACAGCCACATAAAGAATGCCTTTAAACGCCAGAATCTTAACCTGATGCTAAGCATTTTTAGCATCTCACTGCATGACAGTTACGCCTGACATTAGGTGCAAAAGGATTCGGAGCACAAATTTAGTGCCAAACCACACTGAGCCCAGTCTCTATTCTACGTTAAGACAAAATCAAACACACCAACTTTCCCAAAAGCAGCCCACTGCACATAAAATATGTACATAAAATATGCATCTCCTTCATAACTAAAAAATTATTTTGAAATGTTTCTTTAATGTCATGTACAAGCGAATATTGAAAAAAATAACTTCCAGTTTAATGCAGCTACTGCTGATGTATACGCAATTTGGGTATCTGTGTATTTTTAAGTATTACTGATTCATCTCCCAGCAAGTACATTGCAATATATAATAAATGTACCTCAGTACCACTGACAGATGCACAATTGCGAAAAAAATGTTCAGAAATTGTGCACATCTAATCTCAGTCTTGTGACCACAATAAATAATGCAAGGACAGGCACATTTTTTTTCAGAAATCGAATATTGACTTCAGCAGCAACAGTAAAGTTTTAACCTTTATCCAACCGAGGTGGGTATTTAAATTTTAGCACATGCTTTATGGAAAAAAATTACTTGAACAGATAATGAAAAAATCATGAAATAAATGCCACTTTGTGTAAAATAAAATTCATATTAAGCAGCATGACTTAAAACTGCAGTAAATTTCTTTCTTGCCTCAATATATACAATGTATTTTTAGTTGTGTTCTCCTATATGCTTCATGTATGCGAACACAACCCTCTAACAGTTTAACATAAACATAATGTACCTGACAGTGTGAAAGGTTTAGTTCAGAGAGTTTCTTCAGGCGTGGTATGAAACAGCAACCAGTGTTTGTAAGTGAATCGCAACCCTCCAATGACAGGCTCTCCAGGTCCGGGTAAAAGGACACAATATTAGCTAACAGGCCAGTGTTGTCCTCACCAAGCGAGCATTCCTGGAGATTCAGTTTCCTGAGATAACCACCGATGCGAAAGAGAAATTCTAGAATACGTGCCGCATCATTACGTTCGCGGATGATGAGCGAGTGCAGTGCAGGTGCATTTGTTAACACCTGAAAAGGAATGTTATATCAGCACTTTTTTTGTCCATCAATAAAATAAATTCCAAGAACACCTTACACAATGTCTGTTTCCGTAAACTGAAGATTCATGTCTTCATTAATATCACACAACCAAGACTGCCAGATGCTTAAGGACGAAGCAGTACATCCATCCAAAATATCTGTATTTACTAGCCACCACAGCATATCATCCCACAAGATTTGAAACTTCTTCTACAATACTGTCAGAACCTGACAACTCATACTTTCCTTCGGGTGCGTACACACCAACAGTGTCGAGTCGAGTCCAATGCAGTCCAGTCAGGCTACAAAGACGCGGCAGTGACTCTTTAGCTTACTTTCAATGGCCGCCGCGGCAGTGCGTACACACCGGCAGAGTCGAGTCAAGTCCAGTCACAAGAGTCTTGCCGAGTCAAGAGTCTTGATGCCGCATGTTCTGCTTTCGTCAGTCGGATTCTAGTGATCGGACGTGACGGCTGCTGCATTGAAGAGGAAATAGATGTGAAATTTGTTCTTTTTCATAATTTTGGAAATACAAGTACCATACTTGTAAT
>Ga0209629_10001834_pt1 | contig 13867 bp, 17 predicted proteins | sample TergutCu122P5_FD_187286 | JGI IMG/M metagenome (GOLD analysis project Ga0209629, IMG submission 187286) | Cubitermes ugandensis P5 segment gut microbial communities from Kakamega Forest, Kenya - Cu122 P5 (SPAdes) (version 2) | ecosystem: Host-associated > Arthropoda: Insects > Digestive system... | reverse complement strand
TGGTGCATACTTGTAAAGTTCTGAGTTAATGTTATCCTGTCCTGGGGATTTACCATTTTTTGTTAATTTTAACGTCTGTTGTAGTTCGTCTAAAGTTACAAAAGTGTGTAAGTAATCATCTGAATTGTGTTCTAAGGATTTTTCCGTTTGGCTTTTAAAATAATGCGTTTGTTTTTGGACGACGCTTTGCGTTTAGGCTTTCCTGTTTTCGTTTTTCGAAGGCGTGAGACAGAGCGTTTTGGTCGCTTTGTTTTACGCAAGCGCGATGTTGAGCGTCTTTTGCGTTTGCGTACACGACCCATCATTCTAGCACTCAGATTTTGAAACGTATCTTGCACGTGTTTTGAAATTATATCGCTGTAACCTGCCTGAGGATTCTCTGCTATATCATTTAGAATCCTACTGCCTGTACGTAATGCCTCCCGACATAGGCCATTGGTTGCCTATTTACCTGCAGTTTTTATGCCTGTAAAAAATAAAGGTTTAAGTGACCTAAAAAACTGCCAAAAATATTCCCTATCCCGTCTCCTCGCTGCACCAAGGGTGGTATTGAATAGATGGGTCCAACCCCTCCAACAGCTTGATGAATAGAATACCTCGTAAGAAGATTCATGATTGTGAATGAAGGTAAAGAGGTGACGTCATTATTATTTACACACCTTTTGCGGTGTTTAAATACGCCGAAAATGCAATACTATTTTTATAGGTACATCACTATCTCTGAAATTAACAGCATTACCGTCCAATTTTTCATCTCTATATGTATATATTGAAAACCCTTTTTTCTACAGGTAAATAATAAATATTTGAAAAAGATGTTCACAGAATTTCGAGGGACGGATAAACGTTCGTAATAACCTGACATAATTTGTTCCTACAAATTGTGGTGCGATCAGATCACAATAAATTAGGACATTTCTGTCACCTACATTGTCAAAGGCCTTGGTTTAGGTGGTTGACATGTGAATTCGCATATCCCTACTTCCCAATTCGAAGAGGTACCCAGATCGATAGGTTGCGCTAGGTGAGTTGTGAGAGGCTAGTTTATTTTTTGGATATATCTTTTGTGAGGCATTACTGAAAAGCGTGACATAAAAATTTTTACGATCGATTTCTATTTCAAATCTTCTTGATGTCAGACGCAGGGATCCAGCTGTCAAAATCGGTTGAATACCCTCTCCAAATGACTAGGTGTTGTTTAATCCCTCTTCGCACCTTGGTAGCAATGATTTTATCTGTTTGATACTGAGTCTGTTTTGTGATGCGTACAGGAGTTAGTTCTTCTTCGTAAAGTCGTCCGTCTATTAATTGATTGTTTAAATCTTCAAGTTCGTAAACAGGTCAATGTGTCCTGCGGATCACCTTGATAATTCAAAAGACCTCTGTACTAAAATCTTGTTCAGCTGATTTAGCAAATTTCATCTTCTCCTTACTGATCCGTACGTGTTGCCCGACGTTATATTTGGCTTTCTTTGTACGCACGCGGTTCTCTTTCTTTTGCATTCTTTTCCATATCGCAGGGATATCAGAATAGGTGACGATCGCGGGAGCTAAGCCTGTCGAACCATGGACCGTAGCGTTATAAACAGGACAAAGTCAGAAAGTACGTCAATGTGTATGTACGAGTTTTTATGCGTAATGTATTTGTAAAGTCTGTCACGTATCGTTCTGTGAGCCCGTTCAATAACAGAGCGTTTTATATCGGGATTTCTACAGACTTGAAACTGAATGCCTTCACGTTTTAACAAGTTTTGAAATGTTGCATTAAGAAATTCTTTCCCTTTGTCGGTTCGAACCCAGACGAAATCATCTTTTAATAGGGTTTGAAAATTTAGGATTGTTTAAAACTGATTGAAAAATGACGAACTGATATCTGTACCAGTTTTAGATTTTAGTGGTATCATATGCAAGAATTTTGAAAAGACATCGACTACTGTTAGGAGTTACTTGTACCCGTCATTATGTCTGCTGAGAGATTATACGTCCACGAGATCACATTCAAAAACATCTAAAATGTTATTGACCCTATAAGGATTTCTCGGGAATCGCGTTCGGACTGGTCTATGAAGTGTATATATGTCTTTTTGTTCTAGTCATGATTTAATATCGCTTGGCCTTTTGGCCTTTGCAACTCAGAGTCTGTTTAGCAGCAGCTCTGTGTAGCTTCTTGAACGTTGCATATGCAGACCCTTGGCGAGGGTCAAAGTACAGTTTCTTTAGCATGTTTATCAGTCAATACGTCACACAGTGTTGTCAAGTTTAACATTAATGTTTTCCTTTATATATTAATAGCTAGGTTGGCCGAGTGGTCTAAGGCGCCTCATTTAAGATCAGGTTCCACTAAAGGGAGTCGTGGGTTCGAATCCCACACCTAGCAATATTTTATACAAATTTTTAATTTAATAGGGGTCACACTTTTGTCTTGAAGTACTCTCTACGCCACGAATTCTAATGCCACCTGGAAATAATTTGGAAATGACTTCTTTAAATTTGATTCCGCGTGTCGTTTTTATAATACCCGACGGATCGTGATTTTCGAGGTGACCGTGCGTTGCCTTCAAGATTTCTCTATAGGACTTGAGATCTTTATCTGTTATGAGAGAATTGTCTGCCTTCTTGCGTGTCAACAATTCAAATAACCTTTTGATCCCCTCATACGATTTTCTCTGTACGAAAATATTGCTGTTCTTGTCAATATCAATAAGCGCCTTGCCAATTCTAAATTGTCCGTCATTATCTCTTCGAATCCCGAATTATTTTTCTAAATTTCCCCTGCGGAATACTTAGGATGAAATGTATGGACTCGCAATTGGACAGCAATGTGTAGTACTGTATTCTCTTACTGTTGTTTCTCTGGGGCCATACCTAACACCCTCTTCCTCTTCGTCTGAGTCCATTGATAAGGTTCGTTTTACAGGCGTCCCGTGTACACTTTCATGTGCACGTGACATAAACTGTAAAGAGGTAGAGGGAGATGTGTCAGGTGCCTCTGATATTGGACCCGCATTTAAGTCAGGTGCCTCTGATATAGGACCTGCACTTATATTAAGCGTTTCGGGGGCCGTCTTTCAAAGCATACGTATTACTAGGTAATACTTTTAAAGAAAATCTTCGATTTTCTAAATCAGCGTCTTTGTACTGATATCAGCCTCTTGCATTGCGTGACGCATCTTATCCCACTTGTCGTACGGGTGTTGCTTTTTTTCTGCCCATGTTTCGTTTTCTTATTATTTAGTTTTTTACGCATAGCTGCCTTTGGCTGTGATAATTGAGTTTAGGAATGTGTAGGAGGATGAGGGGTTTTTTATCTACGTAGGCTGGCGAGACCAACTATATTTTGCGTAACATCACGAACTCTTGAAGTTATCGTAAATGAATGTTGCTAAAGCTGGCAACACAGCGGTCAATAATGGTACGAGAAATCCTCCACGCTGATTACTTAGTTTTTTCTTAGGAGTTAGAGGAATGCGCTCATCAACAACGGCTCGAAGTTGACTTTTGAACTTTCGCAATCTCCGTTTCTTCCAATCAGACAGTTTTACATTGCCCCTCAAGACGTTCAATGCGCACTCACTGACACTGTTCACTAGATCCTTGTCGCAATGTGAAATTATCGCTTTGCGTAATTTGGGGTGTGCGTCTTTGAGAGTGTGTAGTTTATGATAATTCAATTTTATGCGTTTCAATATTTATATAGGCATACACAGCGACTTGATATTCGTCTGGAAAAACATTGGTTCGAAACCTTAGTTTGTCGTCTGTGTCTTGTGAGAAATCCAGTATGAAATAACCGTGCGGTATTGTTGTGTCAACACGATACGAATAGTACAGGCTTTGACTGTCTTCGGGATATGCTTGACGAACCAAGTAAAGAACTGATTCTTGTCTCGGACGTTTTGCAATAGTACCAAATATTTTGCGTTTAACGAAATGTCTCCGCAGTTAGGATCCTGATGAAATATGTTTTGCGTAAGCAATAATATGCTAATATTTCGGTGGTGGCTGCCTTTTGTGAGCAGATCACGAACTTCTTTACTATAGACTTGTTCAGGAGGTCATCCAGTATGATAAGGAGCGGTTCGCCCTGGTCGTTGCCGTACGCGTATGGTAGACCCTCTTGATATTTAATACATTTTCCTAATTTAGATAACTGTTCATGGGGGACAGCTGTCGCCTCACTGTACCACCAGATAATACCTTCCTTGAATTTTGACTCAGTGTGCAGTAATTTAATACAGAACGAAGTTTTTCCGCTCCCAGTGGGCACCGCGACGATGCAGGTAAAAGGGTGCTTAAACTTCAGGTGCTCGTACATGAGTGAATGAAACCTGCACCGATTCAAGCCTCTCTTATATAGCCAAACGGAACGGACGAATTATCGCTTAATCGTCTTATTTTTAAAAATGAAACTCTGTATGTTTTGTATTTAGGTTCACTTATGATAATTAATCTGCCATCACCATCCTTTCCCCACTTTATTTCGATTTTTCTCTCGGTGTGAACTGTAATAGTGTCTTGCCCATTCGCTTTCAAAATCATGTGTTTAATCCTTTCAAAATTTACGGGTTGCGAAGCGCTATAATTCAGCGTGATGCCTCTCACTTTACAGACTGTTTTTATGCGCATGTCACTGAATTAAGCGTTTTGTACGCGTAGTTCTTTGGCCCCCACTTACAAATTCAGAGATAATTGCATTGGGTTTGAGTTCTGACGTCATAACAACTAGGCAGTCTCCCGTTTCCACCACTGCAGTGCCATCTGTGGGCTGGATATATTTTAACGCCGTCCGTATCGCAGCAGATGGAGCGGTCTTTCAAGTTGTCGAGATAGCCGTATAGATGGAGCCTGGCGCCGGCCGTGACAAAACTTCCTATCACTTCATTTGTATGACGCAAGGTGTCTCTTCGCTATGGCGCCAAACAACCCACACTATTTCGTCGCCAACAAACAGCATTGTTGCAACTTCAATACCAGCCGTTGCCAAGAATCTGTACAATATTGTGGATCTGAAATTAATTTTGTCTGGGTTTTCCTTGGGTTCTCCCCTAATTTATCCCAAATTGAATTAAGACACAGTTTGGCCAGACCTCGTTTAGCAGCATTATATTTTATAAAATCTTTATCCAGAAGGATTCCTTCGCTTTGGCGAAACGACTCAATGTATTTGTCTTTATCAGTCGGGATTCGAACTCAACTAGGATACCCGCTTGCTTCTCGTTTGAGTTTCAGGAATGTGTTGATATACTTTACGAAAAGTCCGCCATCACCTGTGTCTCTATTGTACTGTGTGACTTTATATTCGTACACCTCTTCAATTTCCAAAATTCTATAACCCTTTTCAACTGCCATACGTATCTCATCCGTAACCCACGTGCCACTAATGGCGCTTTCAACATCAGAGAAATACTGACATTCTCCACGTGTGTTTTGTTCCAAGACACACTTTCTACACAGACATAAAAGAAGCTTCTTGTTACATCTGAATGGCAACACTGGATGATACAATTCCGTCGGGGGAACGACAGTGCACTTAATCAGTCCTTCCAAGTGAAGACAGTCTTTTATGTTTTTGCACGTGTCGCCCACGTGAATGACTGGATGACCTTACGGAAATTTATAATATTTTCATATGTAGGGATACAGGCTCATTATATCGCAATACTGTATTGATTCGTTCTCCTCTATCTTGTAGTGGAGACTAATGGCCTCCATTCGACCCCCATACAGGGCATCTCATGGATATAGGGGAGTGTGTCTCACAATGGGATGTATTAGTAATTCAGGTTTCTTTTCAACAATTTTGGAGGCATCAAATTCACATTCCCAGATTATTTTCACTAGGTATCCTGCTTGGGTTATCTGTTCGATTCTCGACCTGGTACGTTCGTAAAGATCTGCCAAGGTGTCTTCGCCCAATGTTTTGAGGTCACGAAACGGCTGACATTTGCAACCGTGGAAAACACACTAAAATTCATAAATAGTTCTGGTTTCTGCGCATTATCCGTCAACACTGAAGCGAGGCAATTTTGGTAATCTGTATTCGCGGCCATTTCTAGCATGTTGTATTTTGCAGCCGTCTATATGTTCCATGTGCAGTATCCACATTAGAACCTTACTACTATAATTGTGATTTAAGCTCTACCCTCCAGTGGGGATCAAACCAATGGTCTCGGGCTTCAAGAAAAGCTTGCGAAGCACTTTACTACATGCAGAGGCTATGGTGCAAGACTCTAGAAATACATCAACATTTCCAACCTGAATGAAATCTCGGCGAAATATCTGACATGTTTGACGCAAGACTGTGACGTCATCCTGATAATACTCTTCCAACACCCGTCTGTTATCAAAGACTTTGTCTTTCTGTGTATCGTACCAACATGCGAACTCCTTTCTTTCTGACTCGTTCATCTCAGCGACGCCATATTGTTCGATACCTGGTATGGGACCCACATAATTCAGATTTGCTTTGGTGTTGTAAAAGTGGTGATACCAAGATTTAGTTACTGAGAGACCAACTGCCTGTGGTAGTTTACGTAGCGCCATGGGCAGAAACGAAATGGAACCTAAAAATGTCAGATTATGAATCGTCATACAGGTAATTTTTAATCCATTCAAAATTAGATTGGGGTTCCATTTCGGAAAAATGGCTGTATTCAGAATGAACTGTGCGTTGAAGCCTTTCACGTTATGTGCAATAGCAACAATTCTTTTACACCACTGCCGAGGTTTGCATAGATAACTGAGGTCACCGACATGGTCATCAAAGAAAGTATGTTTTCTCTTGCCACATCGCGCGCAATCTACCGTGATATCAGACTGCATCTCGCAGAGTGAGCAGAATTGCTGAAGACATAAAAGATTCGGAATGTGTACTGTTGCTGCATCTGAAAATCTCGTATCTTGTGTAGTTTCAAAATCATAAAAGACGAACAGTACATTATCGCTTCTAGGCAATTCATTTGAAAGCGGTTTCATATAACAGAGATGCCCAATTTCCGTATTCTGCTGACAGATTGTACAGTAAGGTTTGAAACATTCGTGTTTATGATTTGGATCTAACAGACTACCACAATTTGCACAGTTCCTCTTTTGCGCACACACGGTCTTTCCCTCCAGTTTATTGTGTTGTGCTTATTACACACGATTAAATTCTAAACGTTCCATTGCACGACTCTCACGGGATTCGAACATCTGTAAATATACATGGTGGAATGGACATGCAGTCAGTGCATGTCACTTGACAGTTGTGTTTAACACCTGATTTACAGTCCTTGTTACACCCTTTACACACGTGCCGTTTAGCCATTGCGCCTGTTAAATTTGCAATCACGTGATAATGACGGCATAGTCATCATAAAGTAGATTAACCCTCTTTTCGGATGTAACTTGTCCATCCTCACAATCTAACCCTCCATAGACGACAATTGTGCATTCTGAAAAGTGATCTTGGAATTGTTGGATTTCGTTGAAACCTCCACCATTTTGCAGATCGATTCCCATTGTCTGCAATAGTTGTTGTACCTCTGGAAGTATCTTACGCCCCTGAATGTACGATTTGTAATTTGGAACGTTTGTTAATCGTGCAATGGCAATTATTAGGGCATGGGCCAAACAGTTTGTGTCAGCTTTAACCTCAATAATGCTATGTTTCAAGTGTGCCAATACAGATAATGGTCTACCCATTGATTTGACAGCCTTTCTTCCAAAACCCACAGGCATCTTGACTGAATGTACCACTACAATCAACTTATCTAAAGCATTATATCGAGCGTTTGACTGGACTACCTTATTGAAAACAGACCAAATTACCTCTTCGGATATTTGGTCCTTTCGTCTAAAACTGATTCCGATTGCCTTATCAAACATATAAACCTCGTAACCTATCGTAACCCCCACCATATCGGAATCATCACAATTCCACAAGGCATAGTCAACAAGTCTGTCACTCTGGCTTGAAAATGCGTTATAGCATCTGAATCGTCTCCTACAGCAAGTGGTAGAAGACGGACAGTTAAGTCAGTTCCTACGGCATTAAAAAGTCTGAACTGTCTGGTAATTTTACCATCAATAGAAAATTTAGGCAGTGCAAATTCATTCTCATCATCCGATACCATACCGTTTCTCTCTGAAAACGATTACGTACAAAATGGCCTATACTTTCGATTCTTAATTGCCCTATGAGCATAACAATCAATAAAACAATTAGTACTCACCAAGAGATTCCTTTCTGGAAGATGATATTCAAATAAGTAAAGAAAATCATACTTCAGAATCTCTATTTATTTAGTAAAAAAATAAAAAATCTTCTAATGATGTCATTTTTCCATAGTTGTCATTCTGCAATATCAGCAATTCACCTTTGACCTACTTCTTCGTTCAAAAAGGTAAACAAATTACTTTTTATAATTATTTATTAACGTCAACACTTTTTCTACATTATGACGTCATGTGTTTTTTTGCAGTAATCAGGTTATAATTTTCCCTATAAAAGCAAACTTGCATATCCAAATTTTCATTCTTCATAAAACTGTTTCAGCATCTTTTCTTCTCTTCATGTCACTTCTTCTTCTACAATCAAACGTAAGTATATTACTTTTATTTATTTAATTAGAATAAAGAAACCTTTGTAGGTTGTCCGACACTATTTTTTTCCACAATTTCATTTCGGATGGCACTGTCTCAATGATTCAGTGATGTGACATGCGATATAGTTCATGTCACTACACTGAAAATGGATCAAAAATATCCAATTGTAAAAGCTGAACGTGTGCAGACCCGCTATGGGGAGACCATTCTTCTAAGTAATCGAGACCTTCTCAATCCAAGTGTTAGAGACTTGACAGGTCAAGCTAATGAAGGTGTTCCTACCGAAACGCTACGCCCAAGTCTTTAAAGAAGAAGATGTATCATCCATTAACAGCGGTTCCAGCGAACTATGTTTAGTATATAAGGGTCAGTGCAAGGACTCGAATACGCTAATATTAGCTATTGAGTGAGATTTTTTTTACAGATGGAATGCTTTGACAATACAATTGGAAAACCAGAAGATCTTGTATCAAAATTTAAACTTCTTTCGACAGGACCATCAAGGTGGGGTCTATCATTGGGGCGGTGTCATATGAGGCCTAACACCGGATATGACATCGACCGCATAGAAAAAGAAAGACCAAATAGAGTAATTGTCCATCATTTACGTGAAAGGATAATCTATGAATATCAGCTTCCGAAACAATATGCAGACCTTGTTACGGACAAAGACATTGAAGAAATTAATAGCGGGAAGGGAATATGAGAGGATCTTTTTTTTACAGACGAATTAATTTTGATCTTTATTGAGTAGTTTTGATTTTTATAAGTAATCATTTTTCACTTTTCAGATGGATTTGGTATCAAAATTTCATGCAGTTAGTTCAGCACTTCCAAAAGGGCAGTAATTTTTGGGACTCTGCGATTTGGAGCCGGAAATAGAATATTACATCGACGAAATTTAAAAGCATGGTCCAATAATAGTTTTAAAACTAACATCATCAAATACCTTTCGTCCAACTATTTATCAGCTTCCAAAACAGTATGCTGATGTTTCGGAAGTTGATATTGATAGAATAGATAATGGAGAAATATTATATTTAATCCGCAAAATTAAAAGAGCCAATGGACTTGCCTATGGACGTGTAGTTCGCAAGGATTTAATTGTGGTCCCGTATGATACGGAGTTAATTCTAACACCAGGTTCACATTGATCTGTGATTTAATTTATCTTATAAATTTTAATATGAATACTGAAAGTGTACATGGAACTTGATGCTGAAAGCTACTCTTTCTAGTATTTGTATATTGTAATAAATGGGTTTTTTGTTTATGGACATGATTGTAAATAAATGGATTTTTGGGGGGATTTTCGTTTTTTCTTTCAGACATCTCTCAAACATGATCGTAAATGGAATGACATTCGATGGGGCTTGCGATTATGAGAATACAGACAATCGGTTGAAAAGAGTGTGCTGGCGATATTTCTTGTCTATCAGAATTTCGACCCAGTAGTTTCCCTAGCGCTCAGACGCTATATAACTTTATGCATTCAGTACATAAATTTAATGTATGTTGTTTCTTGTCTGGAACGTTTGTTTTGTTTGCCTCTGGGATTCTTGAATCTTTCGACGGTTTGACTTTATTCATAGCTATGACAGACTGCCACATATTATACTACATATTTCAGGAAATTCGCACTTCGGCTTTCATGATGGATGATTTTACGTTTCACCTAGTGCATGCGGACAGTAGACGTGACATATTTCATTACGATGACTTTTGAAGATTATAATGTGCCTATAACTGTTGTCGGAATCGATACTACTAAGAAATGCGGTCACCTTTCAAACATAGATCTTGTGCACTTCGTGTGGCAAAATTTCCTGCGTTTCAGTTATAAAAAATATGCAATGGTTCTCTCACCTCGTGTCCCTGCTAAGCTACCTAAATTCCTGTGTCTGAAACATTATAGAGCTGAGAGTGACGGGTGGAAAGATCTTGCAAATTGCGATGATTGTGTCGAATGGCATATGTTTGTTCTGAATCCCTTTCACTCATGTGACCTATCAGCCGAATGCTCTTGTCAAATATGTAAACGTCAGCCTCCTTCCTTATCGGATTCCGCCAGACACGTTCTGTTCAATTTCACACTGCATGTAGACAAGTTTGGATTTACTTCAGAAACGACATATGAACAATACGTATATGCTATTCGTTGTTCGAACCGAGTGCCACAGGCTAAATTTCTACCGCCAGAGGCCCCTGTGGTTCGTATTTGGTATCGCCATGATGTAAATTCTCCTTTCAAATTTCATCGCAATTGTCCTAGTGATGGGTCTTGGGCTTCGCATACAGAACGCGCATATAAATTTGCTGAGGAAATGATTGAGGACCTTATTACACACAAACAACATTTTTGGTGCCACAATTGGAGAAAGGGCTCTTCTTCCCTAATTCGTGCCCTGTACACAAATATGGTGAAGAAGAAGAACAAGAACAAGAAATAGTTGATAATGAGATGTAAGAGGTAATGTCAGCACACTTTCATTTTTTCTTCTCCTTTACAGATAACTGAAAATGATGAGAAACACTAGTCAGGGCATGGGATATCGTTTCTTCGAAACCAATAGGACGATCACGTCAGCTGGCGCTTTGAATATCGTAACAAGACTAGCTTCGAGAACTGTAACAGAACACGAACTGCCAATCCATGTTCGTCAACATTATGGTCTCGAATTTCATCTAGTACTGGATAAACACGACGGCTCGAACGAAACGTGTATAAGTAGAGGGAAACTTGATTATGTTAATACTAAAGAAGTCAGCGCACAGCTTGAAAGAAGTGCTTTCATGGACTTTGTTCATGCGTGTAAGAGGATAGGTGTGTCCTGTCCATGTCAGACAAAGTCGAGCAGTGTTTTAGAGCAAAACCCTTAGACAAGCTATATGTGTTAGATAACGATACTACAGACACTGAGGTTGAATTTATTATAACTCGGTGGATGAATAAAACTCGTCAGAACTGGACAAAATCACAGCGACAAGTCTGCTGTTGTAGACCTGATGAGCATTATATGTACATAGATTGATTATTCGTGTCCCGTTTTCTCAGGACTTTCATAATGTTGTTGCTGGACGTCATGATGTATCATTTGGGGCCCCTATATTCCTGGCCGACATATGTATTACAACACCTGTTTATTGATCATCCCTCTCCAGTGCGCTCTTCTAAGCTGAAGAAAGTTATGGCATTTTTTCGGAAACGATGTTCCCCTCGAACTGGCCTGCAAGTTCTACAAGCGTGCAATGGGGCTGCGTCTCGATTCGTAGTGGAACAGACTAGCGAGTGGTATTGTGAGTGGCAAGGTTTCCAATATAAAAGACACTTGGCAGAATATTTTAACATGTTTTTCAAAAAATTTATTTAATTAACGAACCGAGACTAAATCAACTGGAACCTGTTTTACCACATGTAACTTGGATGGAATTTGGGATAGACAACACCACCCACCCCAAGATGATTAGAAGGAAACTGGAAGAAGAAATACACAAAATAGAATTCGACCTGGACTGATTTCCTCCCACAATCAACTGACGCTGGAAACATAATCCTCCTGTATATTTTTCGTTTGTTACTATATTATTTCTAGCTGATCTCTTTTTTCTATTTCTTACAGAAGCATGCATCTTCTTCAATTTATTAAATTTGCATTGGGGAATTCACCATGTGGCCGACGTACATGATGGAACTGCTATTTTGAAAAGAGTTTACCCCTGAAAATACACCCAGGGTGGTGGCATTTTTCTATGGTCACGGTGTCCCTCTGGGGATAGCCAGCCGCGTGTATAACATCTGCAATAACAATGGCCACCACCTTGTACCTTATGTTATGGGGGTACTATGCCACCTGGTTCACTCATGTAGACGATCTCCAACAGGCACATATTATAACGTAAAAGACGGAAGAATCTTGTGGGTCAACGGGTATAATCACGCCCAGTTCGAAACTGTCGATCAAGGTGACAGTGACTTATCTCGATTGCAGGACAATAGGTCAAAGTAAAATTCTGGCAATCGAAACATTGCAATTCCCAATGCAATGGCTGCGTGAAGCAGAAACCATAGGAATTATGGATTTCTAATGGATTTTTTGTTTCTACAGAATCTCAAAATGGGTACAAACTGTAATTCGACATTCCAAATCCCTTGCATCAGATTTTTTCAATTTTGGGATACCTCGAAACATGGCCGGCATTCATACTTAAATTACTTTTCATTGATGATTACAGTATTCTACATGAATTTATGATACTTCTTTCTACGGTAACAAAGTCCCTTTTGATCTGGCTTTATCTGTGTACACCATGTGTCGTGATCGTAATTACTTTTTAGCCCTATGCCACTTCAACGTATTTCACAGAATGAATGATATGCAATTAAATTCGGACTGTGTGTGTGAAGTGTGCATATATTACGACATGCAAAATAAAAAACTTATGTGGATAAACAGAGAAAACCCTGACGTTGAACAGAGAGAGATCCTGTTAGGAATAGAAAACACGGGACATGCAGAAGTCATTTATGCAAGAATACAAATGATTTGCAGTTAAGCCCTGCATCATGTACAGTGTCCCATTTTAAGGAAGAAAGAATAAAAAATTATTGTAACAGATTTTCTTATTCTTTTCAATTACAGATGTTTCTGCTACAAGAACTTGAATCGTTTATGGGAGATACAGAGTTGTGGCCCGCATCAATCCTAAATCACCTATTAATTGACGCACCTACTGCAGAAATAGTTAAAAAAGTTACGGCCTTTTTTAATGGCAATAACGTCCCTTTCCATATAGCGAGTTATTTCTACGAAATCTACACCGAGTACACTGGCGACTTCGCTATTAATATCATTAATATCATGCACAGTCATTTGGAGAAACGCTCGCTATTCAAATCATCTGGCCACATATTATAGCATGAGTCTCAAGTGCCATATGCACATTAACGGCTTGTGTCAAAACCAGATCGAACCTGTGATCCCCGACATTCCTGTTATTCCCCTAGAGCTAGCAGCCACAAAAATTCAAAATGCTATACGTGTCAAATTAAGACTCATAAAAGAGATTTTTATCGTATACCCATAGGAACGTTTTTTTCTGCTTCCTTTACAGATAATGTCCATCCTGAGTTTCATTGAAAACAAACTAGGATCGGTGCATAATTGGCCACAAGACATCCTTAGATTCATTTTTTACATCAGACCCACAAACTACACTACGATCGAAATTGCATCATTCTTCTTCGGTAACAAAATTCCAAGAGACACAAAACTAGAATTGT
>Ga0209629_10001833_pt1 | contig 13868 bp, 8 predicted proteins | sample TergutCu122P5_FD_187286 | JGI IMG/M metagenome (GOLD analysis project Ga0209629, IMG submission 187286) | Cubitermes ugandensis P5 segment gut microbial communities from Kakamega Forest, Kenya - Cu122 P5 (SPAdes) (version 2) | ecosystem: Host-associated > Arthropoda: Insects > Digestive system >... | reverse complement strand
CTCCTATGACACCATTATTGAGCATGTCCTGTATCTGGTTATCCATTTCCTTTCTAAGGGCAAATGGTACTCGGTAGGGAGGTTTACCTATCGGTCTCGCGTCCCCGGTAATAATCTTGTGTTCTGCCAAGTCAGTGCCTTGGAATTCATTGCTCCCTTCCCTATAGAAGACATGTCTTTATTTTACCAAAACTGGTCCCAGGATGGACCTCTCTTCATGATTTAGGTGTCCTAGCCTGTCCTGCAAGTAGTCCTGAAACCAAGTATCTTCTATCACTGTGTTAACTCCTCGAGGTGTTTTCCCATTTTGACTGACATTTGGAACCTCCTTGTCATTGATGGCCGCTACAATGCTCGCTGAAGTCTCCTCTGCTAATCCTAGTACAGTGGCCTTTGGCAATTCAATTTCTTCGTGGCTGAAATTTACTACCATAACATGCATGTAAACACTGGACGGTGTACTGCTCAGCTGATCGGCGCGTGACGTCACTGGGGTTGTCATCTGCTGCTGCCTTGGCCGCTGTGTGGCCTTGGTAAATGCTCGGAAGAGTCTGCGCGCAACCAAGACTCCCTCCAGCAGAAGCTGTACAGGCTCTACGCACACTAGCTCAGGGCTTGACCAGCGTTTCGGCAACTCCACCTTCCCAACAAATATGTGTTTAACCCTGGGGGCCAGTCTAACCGTTTCTTTGGTTTTAGCAATCCATGACCCCGCCTCCTGTAGGTCAATTTCATGGTGGCACTGATTATCTTCCTGTTTCCACGTTCCCTCACCACTTCTAACTTTCTGGGAGCTTTCTTCACGAAAATGGTGGCCGTTTTGGGTGCTGAAAACTGTTAGAGCCGGGTGGTCAGCTCTTCTGCTGGCTTGCCGTATTCCTTGGCCCACATAACCATGCACAAAGTTAGAGTCTTTTTCCAACCTAAGTTTATGTTCTCCCAAATTCAGGTCAGCGTTCCTTTCTGAAAGAAAGTCCATTCCTACTATTCCATCGGCCTTGGTTGGAAGCGAGCAAACACAAAACTGGTGGTTAAATTTCATACCATTAAGGTGAAATTCTACTTCCTGTACTCCCATTATTTCCAGCTCATTTCTTGTCACACCAAAGGGAGATAAATTTGTGGGCCTGATTTCATTGAAACAAACTCCAGGTTGTATTAGGGAAATACTAGAACCTGTGTCTACAATGGGAGCTCTGTGTAGACCTGAAACAGTTGCTTGTATAGTGGGTGCATCTGCCGTTAGTTTCACTCTGACTACAAAATAATCAGTATCGTTTTCTGGGACTGTGATGTGGAAGGAGCTGTCTCTGCTTCCATTTCCTACTCGTTTCCCTACAACTGGGTCGTTTATTCTTCCCTTGGGTCACCTCGACACTTCCTGGGTGTACGTCCCTGCTGAACTCTGCACCGCATTGCCGCTTCTATTTGTGGGAGCATTTCAGGGATTCATACGATTTTGGCGGGTAGGGCATTCTCGAGCATAGTTCCCTGTTCCCCCACACTCATAACATTTCCTGTCGTTTCCGTTTCCCAAACTTCAATAGAGGCCCGTACTGTTCTGACCCTGTGTGCGACTGGTTTCTGCATGCTGCGTTGCATTTCTCACGGTACCAGTGTAGCGCGTCCCGCGTGTAGGTTGGTCTGCCATGCCTGATCCTCGTGCTTCATCTACGTAAAATGCCTCATTGCGCCGCTCTTGAATCTCGGCCTGATTCATGGTAATTGCAATTTTGAGCACTTCATCCACAGTTTTCGGCATCACGTACCTCACCTGCCTCCCCATGGTGTTCAATAATCCCAATGTAAAGCTAGCTAGCAGCATTCTCTCCTCTTGCTCGTAGTATATTCTTTGCATCGCTGGGTCCTCAACCTGTGGTACTGTCTTCTGCGCCAGGCTTCTACATCTATCGGCAAAATCTTGGGGAGACTCGTCCTTCTTTTGTCTAGCCATTTGGAGCTGTTTAAAATGGTACTGATCCGTTCTCACGTTCCTGAATGTATCGTTAAAAGCAGCCTTGAATGCTGCTCACGTTATGCTCTGATCACATAATTCTAGGGTTCCGTTGTAGGAAGTTCTAGCTACGTCTGTCAGTTTCAGCGTTGCTATTTTAACCATGTCTTCATTTGACCAGTTGCCAATATGTGCCATACATGTCAAAAATTCCTTCAAAGGGACTGCCTTGTCAGTGCCGCCCCATTTCGGCACCAGTGCTACAAGCGACAAATCTTTAGTAGCGGGAGGTCTCGACTGAAGCTGCACCTGAAGGTTCTGCATTTCTAACTGCAGCCTAGCCATTTTTTTTGCCACTGGCTCTGCCATTTTTGTACTTCTCTTTGCGTTATTTTAGCTAGGGGTGATCCCACTACTGCAAACCATTCTGTAGTGCCTAGTATAGGCTGGCCACTTTATAGTCTTAGGGGGTAGCTCCCTAAATCCGGGTGGGAGGCTATTTGGGTCCGCTGCCACCTGAGTTGATTCATTCGCCTAGCAAATCACGCACAGAGACTACGTACACCCTCCACGAATAGTATTAGCAACTTCTTCGGGATCAGCTTATTCTTCTTCCCAACACAAACTCAAGTTAAACTCAACTTAACCATTTAATAAAATTAAAGGAAAATCATTTACTATATCCTACTCAATCTACAAACTCATATCTCAATTCCTAGTTCTCCCTGTTCAGTTACTTCTATTCTTTACAATACACACACTCTCTCTCTCCTTTTTGCAGGCTTCAAAACAGTTGTAGAACCCTTGCAATACACGGCGTCTCGCAATAATTTCCAACCCGTGCCGAAATCCACTCAAGTCTCGTCATAATCATTCACAAGAAAACTACTCCCTTCCATTAACACAATCATCAATATTACTGCAACACCTACCTGCTGCAATACATAACCACCACATTTTCACCAAGCAAATATACTGTCACAATAAAATTCACTTAGTGGCACTGAGGTGTGCACAGTTCTCACATGTTATACAGACACAAAGAAGGAACAGCAGAGAGCTTCGCCGTATATTGCAGGGTCTTTTATCACCTTGCTGAATGCCGAACCCCGCCCCACAGCCTAGCTACCAGCTTCCATGCGCTGTAGGCTTGGAGGACGTTTCACACAGCATAATTTAACCCTAAATGCTAACAAGCTGTTCACACACTCAACCAAGAGAACGAAGGGAGACTATTATGTGTACACTTCCTTCAAAATTATCCAAACCCATTTGCAACAAATCAACCAAAAAATTATCAACAATTACAAAACATAAAATTCTGCTATCTCAATTATTCCTTGCAGACTTGACAAATAACTTATAAATAAATACACAAACAAACAATAAGTAAAATGTTTATATCAGATCTGTTTTGTATAATAATTAACTGACTATTTTTGTGTTTGTTTTATAGTTCCACATCAATCAACACACTGGTGCACGTCCATATCAGTGTCCGTATTGTCCTAAAGCATTTGCCAGCTCAGGCAATTGTTTCTCACATCGTAAACGAATGCATCCCCAAGAGGTTGAACGTGACAGGGAACGTGCTGCACAAATAATGCGGTGAGATGATGATAGCTGCTAGCAGGAGTTTTTGCTGTAATATGTAAGGTGCCTTCCCTCTTGTACTGACAGACAGAAAAGTTTGTTTTAGTAATTGTGGTGGTATGATCATCCTATGGTAAGGTTTTACTTTTTTAAGTTCTGTTGAATGCGTTTCTTAAATATTTCATACGTTCTGGACATTGGATGATGTTATGCAACAGGTGTCACATGTTTTGCTCGAAGTGTAGTGGATATTTTGAAATAACATTGACAGTATCTTCACAGCTGGCATGTTCTCAGAATATAGTCATGTAAAAAAACTGGTTCTTCTGAAATGATGTTTATGCACAACATTGTATGGAAACGAAAGATGTCTTCTTCATTGTGTTATTCATTGGGATAGCCCAGTGATAATGCATTATATTTTTTGCTGCGGTACATGCATGTTAGTCTGGTGATGCAGGGGCTGTATGAAACTTGCACGTAACAAGCTGTGAATACAGCCCAAAGGTTACAGTTTATAAACAGAAACATTTAATTTTAAAAGATTGTAATGTTTGTTATCAGATTGTTGAGCAAAACTGTCTTTGTCATTTCATGTTTTTATGTTACTAACTGCCTGTTGTTTTATTCCTAAAAATTGTGCAGTTTTTTTGCCAAATTGTTGCAATATTTGAGATCACATATCTCTGCAAATGGTGGTTTTTGCTCATGAAATGAAACAAGAGCTCCTAAATATCATGATTAACAGGTTCACATTTGTCATTAATAATGAATGTGGCTTGAACACTGAACCACAGGAGAATGCCTGGGGACTCCTCTTTGTCCAGGAGCTCACTCAGAGAATAGATGTGAGGTTTGAAATGAAATTACATTCAGGCATAACACAAAATGGAATATATTCCTACTACTAATACTTAACAGTGGTCTAAACTGGGATCACAAGGACCTGTCTTTTAAACTGACAACAATACTGGGAACTAATGCTATGATGTTGCGAACTATGGTTACAATACTAAGTACTACTTTTGGGTTATACAAAGGTAAAAGGGGTCTTGGGGGATCACACTGTCCACACAGCAACAGTCCCAGGGCCGTTTATTAAGTAGCACATCTGCCCTTGTTCGTTCTGTAGCCTCCCAGCACATTCCTGTTTTTTCCCATGGCTCCACCTCACACTGCCCTCACTTAGTCCTACCTTGTAAACAAAACAGTGAGCATTTGTTTCCTGCTTGTTACTCCAAACAAAATACATTCCACTCCAGTCCTTTCTTTTTGTGTGTCTGAAACAGTCTCACTGTCAATAGCATCGCTTTGGAGACTCATTTCTCCTGCCGCAAGACGCTGGCTGCCCACTTGCAGTGGAGCACGTAGGATGACCGCGTGTTGCCACTCCTGGCTCTTGGGCTACATTAACTTCGGCGTGGTGATGCCTAGCCTTGGCGTGAGGCTGCCCCTATTCTTACTGCTTGTCCTGAAACCTCAAAACTAGTCATCCGGTCAAGGTCTTGCATGCTAGCCCACCCTAGCATGATACAGAGAAACTACCCTGGGCACATACCACCCGGAACCTTGTGGTGTGCACGGTTCAACACAAATTTTGCAGCTGAGATTAATATGCTGAATATAAATAAAAGATACCAATTTTTTGGAAATCTTATGATTAGAGGTGAAATATTAGAATAATATTTAATTGTGTAATATAATGTAGATTTTCTTTAGATTTGGATCCAAAAATTATTTTTATTTACAGTATCATGACATTTTATAATATTAGACCTATTTATTTTTAAAAATTTATGGCAAAAACTCAATTCTCTTAGTTGTTGCGGTCCGCATGTGCCATAAAGGTGCTCTTTTCAGCTGTATTAGAATATTTTGCTTTGCTGAACAGGCTTCTTGATGAATCATAAATTGGTCAACATTGTCAGTACCAATATAACCCCAACCCAATTGTTGCGGTGACCGTGAAGACCTTCATAATTTTTTAACTATCATGGAACGTGTAGGAGATGTATGCTTACGTCTGTACCATGTCAAGGATAAATCTGAGATCTTCTTAAAGGTACAATAAGAGTTCTGATTTGCTTCAGTATGATTATTGTTTGTTGAGTATCTTCATTTCTGTTGCATCCAAATTGGCTCTGCATTGAATCAAAACGTAGAATGCCACAACATGCTAAGACATTATTTTCCATACATTTTCAACACCGAACTATCAGAAAGAGAGAGGCCACCTAATTTGCAAAGAGGAATCTGCAGAAATTACTGTTTCTGTAACGTGTGAATGTGTTTAAAGGAATCGACTTTGGGAAACAGGACAAGTGTTTACTGTAGGTCAGCAGATGATGTGTTTCTGAAATGTTCATTGTACTGGCTAAATCTGCAGATATTCTCCTCCTGCTAGCAGTGTTATTAGACTAATCTAACAAGAAGGATATTTATTTATAAAATTTGTAATACATACTTGTCCCAAGAAAATGCTGTAATTGCATGTCCCATATCTGAGTATAATTGATAGATTTATGAGAGTGTGTGAGGAAACAGTTACTGGGCATTGTATATTTATATGATTATTTATTTTCCCACTTATTTAATAAAATATTTTAATTTACTTGTATATAAGAGTGACATAAGTATTCTGACATTTTCTTTTGTTCTGGACTACCCAAAGCCATAATGCCTGAACTTTTAAATAATAATATTTATGGCCTTGTTGGTGTAAGGTGAGGTTTACTGAAAAGTGGTGAATTTGGTTGTCTTATGTATTTCATTACTGTGTTAACCAGTATCATCAGGGTAATTCTCTTCTGAGAAAGTGTGAGTGCTTTGTACTGGTTATCACAGTTTTGCTAGTATATGTGTATAGAGCAAAATATTTAAGCATTGTCATCCATGTGATTTTAATTTTTCAGCTTTATTGCATGTAGGGTAGAGTGAGGAGGGGTCCTGTTGTTGAGTGCTCTGAGTGAAATTGTTGTAGAAATGGCAGTGCTTGTTTTTTTTTTAGCCTGAACTGTGTTTGTCATTTAAAAAAACACTTATAACCCTAAAGTCCTTCGAAATCAAATTTTTCCGATTATTACATTACTAAATTATTAAACAAGGAATTTGTTTTGTCTGGAAATGGGAACATTTCGAATCTAATACCAGACAACAACAAATTTCAGTGTTTGTAATATGACACACCACATTTGCTTGCCTCACTTCATGAACCTGGGTTTTATGGGTATAGAAGGCTGTATTATGTAGACTAATATATTCATTAATAACAAAAAATGAATTCTGGCAATATATATCATTCATGTGGGCCGGGTAGCATAGTTGCTATAGTGATTGCCTATGGGCTGGATGGTCCGGGGATCGAATCCCGGTGGGGACGAGATTTTCCGCACCTGTCCAGACCGGTCCTGAGGCCCACCCAGCCTCCTGTAAAATGGGTACCAGGTCTTTCCTGGGGGTAAGTTGCGGCCAGGGCGTCACGCTTACCCCTCACCCCATTCTAGTGCAGAGGTCAAAAATAGAGTAGAGCTATACCTCTACACTCCTTAAGGGCCTTCGTGGCCTATGACAGGGTGAAACTTACCTATTTCATTCATATTTGTCATTAAGCATTAATTTTAAAAGTAGCACAAAAGCAACTGCAGATGCACGATTTAAAGAAAGGGGTGACATTGTTTTCAGAATTTAGCAGGAACCACAACACAACAGTACAGTGGTCCTAGCTACAAGAACATTCTGCAAAAAATTACAAGTGCAATAATTTGTGGTGGTGAATCATAGATTTGCAATAAAACTGCTGCAACCTAGCAACACCAGTGGATGCTGATTCATAGTACTTGGGTTTGTCTTGTAAGAACTTCAATAACAAATCCCATACAAAAGTCATAAGCAACATGAAAAATGGCAGATTAACACATACTGAATTCATTCAGTAAATTATGAAGTTCTTGTTTTGTTTTGTTTTATTCATGAAAATACAATGTGAATATGTATAATTTCTTCTTGGGGAAAAGGGTCTTTTGAACACAGTAATGGAAATTGATATGATAGTTGATGTGTGTCATTTCCTGTTGTTTTCAAAGACAGGTCTGTTTGCAAATGAATAATCTCACATTCTTGTTCACTCATATTTTCCATGAACACTGACAAAATATATTCAGTACTGTCACTTATATTTATCCCTTGAGAGGGATTAACAATGACAGACACACTGAACTTCACGAGCTCACAGCCTGTAAATCTTTTCTCAGACTTCAGTAATAGTTTATTAATGCACTGACTTTGAACTTGGGAAGTGCGTTAGCACAGCTTCCCTCAGTTTATTATTCCACAACTCCAGTTTTGCTTTGCAAGAATCAATGATGCTGGTCATTTTAATGGTATGTGCAAATATACTAAGAGTCAGAGTCAGTTGGACCTGTGGTACTAACCCTGCAGTTGAAGAAGTGGGCCCCCAGTTTGTTAAAAGTAAAACACTAAAATCTGTGGATTGTCATCCCTTTGGTCTAGTTCACATTGCATAGATTTTAAACACGGTGTGGTCTTTTGCAGAGACACTGAAAATAAAAGCTGCAGTTGCACATTTTCTGCCCTGAGAAAAGTGATGGAAGAAGTGCCAAAAATTTGTGACGTTTGTATGTAGTCACCTTCACAACTCTGTCATGTCTCTCATGCCCCCCCCCCGAGTCTGTTTGTAGTGTAAACTCTGATACAGTCATTTCTTTTTATTTTCCCTGCCATACTATTGACCATGGTGTTTGCAGGCTATATAATGCTTCAGACACTGATTGAGCCAACTCCCATCATCTGCCATGTTGATATTCTGGGGCACCTTTGTAATTTTGTGCACTACCTTCAAGCATAATCATAATCAGACATAATAACAGTTCTGTTCCATATACTGAGGCATGACACATCACTTCTTTATTTTCAAAGCATTCTGCAATAATGCTTTATGTCATAAATTCAGTGCTTGTACCAATTTAAATTGTCGTTGCATTAACTCAAGAAGCTTCTTCCAAAGCAAGTCTTTCCTGCGGTATATTTAAGAGACTGGGGCCCAGAGGTTCAAACCATGGTTCTCCAAGTAGGAGGTAGGGAAATGGGTGTAAGGGTACATGATGCATGTGTTCATTTCTGTACTTGATAATACGCAATTTGATGAACTACATTTCTCTGCCATCTTTGAGAAAGCTGCTAAAAATTTAGAATACAGTATATAAGGTTACTGATGGAAAACTTATGCCTGAAAGCAGAAACATAATTTTCTTTCAGTGTGAAGACTATTTTTCAGAAGGAAATTAGCTTCTGCCATTACAAAATACTCCGTTCAGGATAAACTCATATATTCCTAGAAATTCCCTCCTAAAATATGTATGTTTTACAATACATAAAATTGTCAAAAGCTTCAGAGGAACTCTATTTAAGCAGAAAATTCCACACCAGCAATGATTGTTGCGAGATCCCATTCGTGAGGTAAAAAACAAATACAGTTGAGCTTCGTTATGACGTCAGAAAGGAGACTGAATATTTTGTCTCAGTATAAACAAGTGTTGTTATTATCGAGGGGTATGAAATTATGGTTAACAGTGAGGAATTAGTTGGTACACAGAGTGTCTTGATGGTATATACAAGGTGTTGCCTAAACTGATGCTGTTATGTTGTAGTTCTGTTGTCTGCTGGAAATAATCACAATTTCCTACAGTTTTACTTGTTACCCTAGTGACTTGCTACAGGCTGTGCAATTCAGGGTTTGAACCCCGGTGGGGGAAAGAGACTTTCTCTTCTCCATGTCCATCCAAACTGGCCCTTGGACACACCCAGGCTCCTGTACAATGGGTACTGGTGCTATTTCTGGGGGTTGAAGTGGCCAGGGCATGGTGTTGACCACCCATCTCCCTTTAGTGCTGAGGTTAAGAATGAGTAGAGCTGTACCACAGTTCCCACTCTGTGCTTGCATGACACATTTCAGGAAAACCTTCACCTGTACATTTATCTTTACCTTGTAACCAAAGGTGATTGTCATGTGAAAGAACAGGAGATCCTTGACTATCTGTGGGCAATTTAGCAAAACAGCCAGATGAGACAGTAGGTATAGGAAAGTTCTAGTGTTTGAGGTAGATCTGAGAATCTAGGTGTAGGATGCAATGCTCTGTAGTTTGGTAGAAAACCACTGTTCCAGATGAACCTGCTGCCTCCATCTTCTGTGTAGAAAACATCAGTACATGTCTATCAAACTGCAAGGTATCATATCCCAGAAAGCTGTAGTCTTTGTGCTGTCTTCCTTGAGAACTTTAAGGCCTGTTAATTGTTATTTGTTTTGATGTTCTGCATGATTTAAACTAAATTGCCATCCTAAGATTTTATGCAATTGTCACTCAGTAAAACTGGGTTATATATATTTGAAATCTATCCAGAATGATTGAAATGGGTGTTTGTTGTTTCCTTTGTGATAAATATTTGAGTCATTTACTTGAATTTTGTTATATTTTGTATATATGTATATTGCTAAAACTGTGTAACTGTTCAGATTGTTACCATGTGTCTCAAGGAGTTTCCTCCACCTCTCATGTAGGCTTGTGTTTATCAGCAGGTATATTTGGCTGCCCAGGTTTAAATCACATATGTGTTTCAGTAGTTATATGAAAGTGTGAAAGAGTTTGAGGGTCTGTCTTTGTAGATAGATGGTACTTGTTATGTTGTTGCATTGGTTTTATTATTAAAACACTTTCTTCTATAAGTTGGCATTGTATTTGTCAGATGCCGTGTGCTTGTGACAACCAGATTCTCCAGCCATATTGTAAGTTTTCATCCTGTATAAAAATGTTGTTTTGAATGGTGCCACCTCATCAGATTTTTATAGACACAGAGTTGCAAGAATAACTATGAAGAGTGTGTGGTAAGGGTGGTACCTGTTGGTCTGACCATCAGATATGGGACATTGGGATATTTCAGATGAGCAAGCAGGTTCTGTTAACATACTCTGTACTTTCAGTGTTTTGTGATGTAGTTGACTGATATGAATATAGTTAGTATGTGAAACTGAAATTTAAAGACATTCTGAGCAAGTACTCCCCTACGCTATGGAGCAGTTAGAACAGCTAGTTTTTGAGTGAGAAGTCTAAGAACTGTAACCAATAGTGTACCAGAAGTTCCTTGCGTTTTAGCTGTTAGATAAGAAAAATTGTTGTTCATGATGTGACATTTTGTAAAAAAAATATCCCAACACTCCATGAGGTATTAACAGAACTGCAAGGAGAGGAAGTTGTGCTGTGTGATTGACTAGCCCTTTTCACTTCAAAAATTCTTCAAAACTGAGACAAAAGTTTTATGATTGATATGTATAAAAATATGGACCATTAATCACAACTGTATTTTCAGACATGAAAATATATTTATGACTGATGGTCCATCTGTTTATTTGTACATTTGTACAACACAACAGGATGTCTGACCCTCAGATTTTAATGGTTTGGGCAGTAAAATGATGGGCTACAGACTGGACAGCCAGGGAGTAGTTACCCGCCATTTCCAAAATATCCCAATATCTCATCCAGATTTATTTCAGTTGAGTGCTGATAGTAACAATCCACATAGCAGAGTTTCTGGCTTTTCTTGAGATAGGAGTGCAGGAGTTTTACTTACATTCTGCCTGTAGGCCTTCATTGTGTGGTGTAGTATAGCACCTGGTGTAGCCTTTGAAATGCAGTGACAGTTATTGATGGTATATTCAGCTCTTACTGTCATCATTGTGAGTGAAATGAAATTGTATGTTTATGGAAGCTGCTTGCATCTAGAAGGATCTGAGTAATCAGTTGTTTCATACTCAATACCTCATCTAGTCTGCCAAGTGAGAGTGTGTCATTTTAACACAAAAAGTAAAATAACCAATTTATAGTGAATACATAATAATAATAATAATAATAATAATAATAATAATAATACATAAGAGATTCCGTACCTAACCTTAGGCCTGTCCTGCATGTGTGTGTGTGTGCATATGTGTGCGCGCGCGTGTGTGTGTGTGTGTGTGTGTGTGTGTGTGTGGCAACTCATAAGACTGCATATATTAACATATTTGAAATAGATATATTAATCTTAATTGCTGTATTTACATGCAACATTCAATTGCATTGAAAATTACATCAGTTACAAAGTTTAGACTCAAAAGTCTGTGTAGATTGAGCTGCTGGTAATGTTTTCATTCATCCTGGTTTTTTTGCGAGCCTTTTTTGTCCATTGTATCCAGTTTTTTTACACTAGAATTTCATTGGTACACACTTAATTTATAAAATTAGTAATCTAATTAGGTGCTGTCATGGTCACCCCCCTCCTCCTCCTCCTCCTCCTCCTCTTCCTCCTCCTCCTCCTCCATATACATACAAGCAAATTCAAGCCACTGCTGTTTTGTTTGCATTTTGCAGACTGGGTACCCCAGTGGGTACTGGGAGGGAGGGGTGTGTTGGTTTTTTGCCATAGGTCAAGTAGTAGTCAGGGCGTGAAATTGACTACTCATCCATCCAGTGCCAAGGTTATGAATGAGTGGAGTTATACCAGTACTCCATATGTGTGCCTTCATGGTGTGGACAGCCTTATTAGCTCTGTGCTCTTCTGGGTTATTGCACAGTGTATGGGTACCACCATAATGTTCCATAATATACCAGAAGAGGTCAGATCTTATCTACTTCATGGAGGAAATCTGAAATCATAAGTTATCCACTTTAATTTCCTTAAATATAAAGCCATTACATCTGTCTTCAAAAGACGCTGATGTTCACTTTAAGCAGTGACACTAGATGAATGGGGGAAGGGGAATGTTAAAGGTTAGTTCTTCATAGCCAAGGTGTTCAGACCAGACCGGTTTGCTCCAGCCGTGGTTCTTGGTATACCATTTGTCACAGACCCATAAATAAAACAGTAGTGAGTTCTCCAAGTACTTGTGCCTATATCACATTTCAGTATAGCACAAATAATAGTCTAGGTAAAATGGTAAAAGGTCAAGTTGTGTGTGTCCATGCTGTGAAGGCATATAAGGGGAGTAGAGGTACAGCTGTACTCATTCTTAACCTCAGCATTAGATGGAGGTGAGTGGTCAACTTCACACCCTGGGAGAGAACTCTGATGCCCATTGAAGAGGAGACTGAGTTGGCCCCAGAGTTAGTCTGGACAGTTTTGGAGAAGAGAAAATTACTTGTCCCCACTGGAATTTGAACTCTGGACCATCAAGCCATTAGCAAATTGCTATACCAACTACAGTATCCCAGCTCCTAATAGTCAGTAGGTGTAAGTGTTATTAGCATGGCTAAACATGTGTATTGGCAGTCCGGTATATAAAATGTCTGTGGTGTGTAGTGTCAAAATTAGTATGGTACTGTAATCATCCACACTGTTCATTTACATTTAACCCATTGATGCTGGCCTTACTGCAGTGTATGAACCTTAATTCCATACATGCTGCTGGCCTCAGTACACCTTATTGTTGTTAATGCATTTAAGGGTAATATAAATTTAAAACACCTTGATCTTGGGCAGTAGTTTGAAATTAAAACCTGATGTCATTGCGCAGTTAAGGATTATGTGTGAGAGCATACAAAATAGTTTTCAAGTTGTCAGAAATTCCTTGTTGGTAGGTGATAGAAATAAAAGTCATTATGATGTGACTAATGACACTGCAAAATGGGAAGAATAACATTTAATACCATCTATTTAGTCATGCAAAGAAAATAAAATGTGAAATAAATCATTATGTTTGAGTCAGTGAAAGAATCAACACAGATCCTCCCCCCTCCTGCCTCCCATCTGCCTAGCAGCTACCTTCCCCACATATTCCTTTTCTATTCCCACAATTCGTCACCATTTGCAAGCACACACTCTTTTCTTATTCATTGTTTGAGGGTGGGGGAGCAGGCAGCCAACTGCAACTCCTTCCACCCGTGTCAAGTCGACTAGATTTGTAAAATAATTTTCTCACCACAGCCCCTGACTGAGAAACAGTAAGATATGTTGTAGCTTTTCCAAAGGGCATCCTTTGTCCTTACCACAGTTAAGGTCAAGCATCATAGATATGAGGCCTCCGATGTGTTCAGAGGCCATTGCTATTTGTAACACAAATTGTTGTTACACCAGCACTGATAAATCAATGGAATATTATGTCTCAAGAAAAAAAAATGTATGTATACATATATATATATATATATGTGTGTGTGTGTGTGTGTGTGTGTGTGTGTGTGTATATATATATACAGGGTGTCCCAGGAGGAATGTGAAATACTTCGGGAGGGTGTTCCTTATGTTGAACTATACCGATATAACCCAAAACACC
>Ga0209629_10001830_pt1 | contig 13882 bp, 10 predicted proteins | sample TergutCu122P5_FD_187286 | JGI IMG/M metagenome (GOLD analysis project Ga0209629, IMG submission 187286) | Cubitermes ugandensis P5 segment gut microbial communities from Kakamega Forest, Kenya - Cu122 P5 (SPAdes) (version 2) | ecosystem: Host-associated > Arthropoda: Insects > Digestive system... | reverse complement strand
AAATTTAAGCAGACAAATCCGAAAATGAGAAAAAAAACCGTAGTCCCCCATAAATGAATCTTATAAAATGTAATCTACTGTATAGGTGATACTTGTAACATTCCATGCGGCAAGTTGGGTTAACATATCAATAAAAGGCGTTAGCTTTTGTTCTCATCACAGAATATCTGCAAAATATTTTCGAAATATAACTTTCACCGAGAACGAGACGTTCAACGCTCGCGTGGTTTGCGCGGGCTTTTCTCGTTTGGTGAAAGGGTTTTGCAGAGCCTCTGTGATAAACAGGATGAGCCTGCGTTTTTTTTGATCTAAAACAAATGAATATGAAAGAACAAGCGCCAGCTATCGGGAAATTGATCTGAGACAAACTAAAAGAACAAGGACATACAACCGCTTGGTTAGCAAAAAAAATGTGTTGTGACCAAAGTAATATTTACAAAATCTATAAAAAAGTCAATATCGATCTCCTTCAACTCATGCAAATTTCAATCATTATGGAATTTAATTTTTTCGATTATTATTTTCGGGTTGTGAAAACAAAAATAACAAAAATGGACATATCCGCCTATAATAATGGCGAGAATGGCCAAACCCATTGAATTTATGATTATTATATATATTTTTGTCGGTAATAATGTTGAGAACAACAAATTATTCTGATTTTGTATAATATTGTAAAAAACATCAATCATAATTATCAATATGAAAGTCAATAGCAACAAAATTTTTGTTCCATTTCTCGAGTTGCTGAATGTATGAAAACGACAAAGATATATAAAAATATGATTGCAATGAAAGACGACGATTTCCATATTGGAAAGATTATCAAAAAAATAGTTTCTCAAAAACACATTTCTTCCGCGAACTTAATTAAAGCAATCCATCGTTATCAAAAAAATGCCGATAAAATCTATAATTTGGAAGATATGGATGTGGAAGATTTAATACGAATCTGTTATGTATTGAAATACAACATCCTTGAGTGGCTTTCCAAAAAATACCTGTCTCATCTTCCAAATATAATATCAGGGTCAGAGCAGGAAATCTATTCCTTAACATTAGATATGCAAACCAAAAGATTCACTGTCACCGGAAATACCGGCAACTGTGATTTTTTGAAGGACGTAAATTTTGGCGCCCATTTCAGAAAATTAGCTAAAAATACCGGATGGCATTCAAAATATTTGGAAACAAAATTAAACTGCTCTCAAAGTACAATCAGTGATTTATTCAATAGTAAAAGTCTGAAAGTAAAAAAGCTGTTTCGGATTTCAGACTTATTACGTTATAATTTGGTTGAAGACGTCTATCTTTCCAAAATGTGTATTGTCCCTTATCTTCATTTTGAGGAATGTATTATAAAACTGACAAATCAAAAAATAACCATCATGAATCCTAATAATAGTACTTTTTCAATGAACTATCGCCGCCAAAAAGATGAATAACCGTAAATGATGCCGTAAAAAGTCTAATATAAAACCGTACAAATACCGATACAGACGTTATAAATAACTATACTATAATTGAAAATTAAGACTAATATATTGTCATTAATGAGTATATTTATCGCTTTTGATAATTACCGGAATAATTACGATTTTTTACCGGATATTATACGAGCAAAAATGATACAGGAAAGAAACAGGTTTTTTACCTTTGTTTCGTTTTATAAACATTATTGTCAAATTTTTAAATAATAAAAAAATGAAAACATTAAGTAAAATTAAATTGAATCAATTCAGCAAAGATGAATTAGATCAACGTGCATTGAATGCTTTAAAAGGAGGTTGTGCTTGTACTTACGGAGGTGGTTGTCCTGCTGGTTGTGGTGCTAATGGTGGAAGTTTTGGGGCGGCCATGTCAGCTGATTACCATTCGGGGGACGTCAATTATTAATTTACCATTATTATCGCATATACAAGAATTGACAACCACTATTACCATTACTGCTTGTCAATTCTTGTATGATTAATTTATTATGATACATTCGTTTACTCACACTTCTGAAAATAGTAATTTGTATATATACGATGACCAACACAGGTTATCTATGTTGGCACATCCAAAATTTGAGAAGGCTTATATAAAATCAATAGATGCTGATCCTTATTATTTAAAAAAGGTTGCATATTTGAGGACGTTTGGCTTCTTTGCAGAACCAAAATTTACTGACTTTACAACTTTGGAAGAATCAATGGTAAAAGAGAATATCATTCATACCAAACAAGTTGTATTTGAGGTGACAGATTCGTGTAATCTTAATTGTGTGTATTGCGGGTTAGGTGAATTATATGAGGGTTATGATGAAAGGACAGGTAAAAAAATAAATACTCATTATGCCATCAATCTACTGAAATACATATTTGAACATAAACCTAAAAATAAAAACAGTTTACTGTTTATCAGTTTTTATGGCGGTGAAGCGCTTTTGAATATGGATTTTGTCAAACAGATAGTTGAAGTTGCCAATCGATTAAACGTTGAAAAAGAGCTAATACTTGAGTATTCCATGACGACCAATGCTACGCAGATTCACAAATACATTGGTTTTTTAGCTAATAATCAATTTCGATTATTGATTAGTATAGATGGAAACGAAAGAAATCACAGCTACAGGGTTTATAAAAATAATAATAATAACTCTTTTCAAAAAGTTGTAGAAAATTTGGATATGATCCAACGGGATTATCCCGAATATTTTTCTACTCATGTGAATTTTAATGCTGTTTTGCATAACCGGAATTCGGTAAAAGATATTTATGAATTTATTTATACACGATATCATAAAATTCCAAGAATATCAGAATTAAACATAAGGGATGTAAGACCGAATAATAAAGAATTGCTCGAAAGAATGTTTCATAATAAAAGAAAAAGTGAGACAGAATTCCAAAAAGAAGAATCTGATTTGCATGGTATCATGCATAGTAATTCATTTTCATATAACGAATTAGCCAATTTTTTAAAATTTATTTCTATCAATTATTATGTATCTAATATAAACGCCTTGTTACATGTCGTAGAAAAACAGCTGCCAACAGGGACTTGTTCTCCTTTCTCGAAAAAAATATTTATAACGAATCGTAATAAACTGTTACCTTGCGAAAAAATTAGCTATCAATATTCTCTTGGGAAAGTAAATGAAAATATAGAGATTAATATTCCGGAAATTACGCGGCAATACAATTTTTATTATGAGCATATCAAAAAGTTTTGTCAAATCTGTTTTGCTTACCGATTTTGTGGAACATGCCTATTTCATATTAAAAATATAGATAATGTAGACTCGGATGGATTTGTTTGTGATAGATTCCAAGATCAAACGTCTTTCAAGAATAAATTGTATCGCATTTTTTCTTTTCTTGAAAAATACCCGAATGATTTTTCTCAAATATTAGAAAATGTAATATTAGAATGATGTCCATGAAAACTGCAAACGATTATTGGTTTACGATTGAACCATACATATTTATCAGTATAACAAACAAATACGTATTATTGTATAATACTCTTGACGGAGTAACTATTGAATCAGATAAAGAAGAAGTAATTAATTTGTTACAGGAAATGCTTCAAGAAGAAAACTGTGGCGTTGTTTTATTAAAAAATGAGCGATATAATCAAAAAGACATCAACGGTTTTATTTGTGAACTTCGTGAAAAATATATGGGCGATATTATTGACGTCACTTTATCAAAAGGAAAGCCTGTTCAATTACTGCCGTATTTTAATTTCCCGGATAAACTTGGACTATACAAAAAACATAATTTTTCTCCGCTCAAAAATGTGTTGGAAAAGCTTTCCGAAATCAGTATTCATGTGAATGCCACAACCAACATAACAAAACTGATTCCTTTTTTGCAATCTATTCCGGGAAATCCTACATTTAACATTATCGGAAATATTGGAGAGGTTTCAAATTATAAGGAATTACTGTCTTTTTTTGATCAACATTCTTCTCCTAAAAACATCATATCCTCTTACAGAAACATAATTGCCTTCCAACCGGCTTTTGAGAATAATTTTTCATATCGAATTTCAGTCGATTTTCCGATAGAAGTGCCATTGTGGAACAGATCAAGGGAAATACTGCTCGATCATACTTTGCCGGTAGAAACTATTTTTGACGTAAAATCCGAAGACGATTGTCAACAAGCGGAACAAATGGTCGAACAGTACGGAATTGAAAAATACCGACTAAATCCTGTATATACCGGAGATAATATCCGTTTTTTTGAAGATAATGTTTTTCTTACTAAAGAAGATATTATATCGACGCCCATGACTATCAAAGATTTTTTCTCCCGTCAGGCAATGAATTTGTATGACTTTGGGAAAATCAACATCATGCCCAATGGCGATGCTTATGCCAATGTCAACCATCCGGCGCTGGGGAATATTGAGACAGACAATATTTATGAAATAGTACACAAAGAAGTGGACGAAGGAAAATCATGGTTTCGTATCCGCAATCAAGCGCCATGCACCGATTGTGTTTATCAATGGCTTTGCCCGCCGCCTTCTGATTATGAAATACAGATTGGAAAGCCTAATCTTTGCCACGTGAAAAAATGACAGAATAACAGAATAACAGAAAAATGAGTATCTTTGTGACAGTTAAATTTTAAATGGTATGAAAAGTGCAAATTCAATTTCAGTAATTATCCTGTTAGCATTCTTATCGTTTACAACGAGTTGTGCAGGTGCATCGAATAAGTGGAAGATCGGCAAAAACACAATCACTTCTTCCGGTTTTGAACTTACTGCCGGACAATCGGCTATCAATAGCGGGAACTTCAAAAATTTCGACTTCAAAGCGCATGTTACTCACTCCGCCGGAGCGAAGGCGAGTCTTTGGTTTCATTCCGATTCAACGCTGACGAAAGGATATTCTGTCCTTATCGGGAATCCGGCAGATGACCGGCGCCGCAGCGGTTCGCTCGCATCCGTCCGTAATCTTTACAAACCTGTTCCGGCTTCTTTCGACCTCGAAATCAAGGTCGACGGGAAGCGTATAGTCGTAATGATTAACGGATGGCAGGTTGTCGATTACCTCGAACCTGCCGATCCCTACCGAACGGCGACAAATGCAAAACAGTTACTGTCGAACGGACTGATAGGTTTTCATGTCGAAAACGGAACGCTTAATGTGGCAAACGCCGGTATCACTTCATTGGCAGACAATCTGCCGAACTACCCCGCCGGCAGGGAACCGGTCGACGAGCGGGACGATGCCTTGATCCGTTTGCAGCAGAAGAATTTCCCTGTGATTGACTATCATGTACATTGGCCCGGAAGGTTAAGTATGGATTCAGCAGTCGAAAAAGCGCTTGACTACGGCTACGAATTTGGCGTCGCAGATCACGAAATAAGAGACAGGCAGGTAAAAGCGCTTTTTGATAACTATTTTACACAACCGCAATTATTTTATGCCCTGCAGGGGGAAGGACGCGAATGGCCTAAAATTCTTTCTAAGGAGACTCGCGAAATGTTCGATTATGTTTTTACCGACGCTTTGACCTTCAATGATCACAAAGGTCGCCTCACATACCTTTGGATAGATAAATTTGTCATTATGGACATTCCCGAACAGGAGTATATGGATATGATCATGGATCGCACGCTTAAGATAATCAATGAGGAAACGATCGACTTTTTTGCGAGCCCTACACGGCTCTCTCCTTCAATGATGAAAGACTACGACAAGTACTGGACCGATGCGCGGGTTTCACAACTTGTCAATGCCCTGAAAAAGAATAATGTCGCCATGGAAATTAATTCATTCTCTAGAGTTCCGTCCGCAAGAATTATCAAAGCGGCAAAGGCTGGCGGCGTCAAGTTTACGTTGGGCACCAACAACGAGCGTGTTGAAGAACTCAGCAGGCTCGCATACTCGCTCCATATGGTAGAGGAGTGTGGTTTGACCATCGATGATATGTGGTTTCCGAAAGCAAAAGACCGATACAGTATTAACAGTAAAAATAAAGAAACGATTGCTGTTACAAACCTTGATCAATCGAAAAAAATAAACACTTCTTCGTATATTATTAATAAATATGGAGACATTGTTAATACGATTGCGGACAGCGACCGTATAATAACACGCGGAAAGGGCGTTTCTCAAGAACTGTTGACTAAATATCAGGATATAGTAAACAAATATTTGGAAAAGACTTCAACAGGAAAACCAGGTGAAAGCGACAAATATTATTGGAAATCCGACTATTTATCTGTGGTAGATTGGAGTCGGTTGTATGTTATTTTTGTTCAAATGACCAATAGTCAACAAAACGATCAGGTGATAAGTTTCTGGGGACCCCTTCCTGTTCTTGACAGTGCCTATCCTCCCAATCAACGATTGTATGATTTTTGGACAGAAGACAAAAAATGCAAAATCTATATTGATGGTGAAAAAGTAGATAATAGCGCTCTAAAATCTCACAAAACAACTGACTTTGTCGATAGTTTTACGAGCAGTTTACGTAGAAGTGGCGGAAAAACAGGTGAATACAGGGTGGATCTATGGACAGAAACCGGTCACAAAAAATTTAGCAAACAACCTGTTTCAACAGATAAATTATTGGAAATAGAACCGAATATAATGTTTGTGGTAGAAAAAGACAATAACAAACCCACCGCCCTTTGGCTAGATCCTGAATCTCGATATGGGTGGAGAATGAGTAAGGTTACGAATATTTCTGAAAAGGGTGAGTATAGTATTACTACATCAAGCGGATCACCTTCACCGTCAACTTATTTTCCCAAAAAGCAATAACTGAATAACATGGAACAGGAGCAATCGACAAAGATAGAACGCGACTTGCGGCAGATTGCCGATATGCTTTTGCTTAACGGGACATTAACCGAATGTCCGGGTTTAGTGCATGGTAAGATAGGGATTGCGGTTTTCTTTTTTCATTATGCCCAATATACGGATAATATGCTGTTTGCCGATTATGCGATGGATTTAATTGGCGAAACGATGAATCAAATCCATGTCAACAGTCCGGCAGATTATGAAAGAGGAATAGCCGGAATAGGCGTTGGAATAGACTATTTGATTCAAAATAACTTTTTAAATGTGGAAGATGACATTTGCGAAGATCTGGATGAGAGAATGGTTCGCGCCGTACTGTACGACCCTTGGCAGGATTTCAGCCAATACAACGGATTAACCGGTTACGGACGATATTGGATGACACGATTGCTTTATCCGGCGCCATCCATGCAGGCGCGCAAATGTTTAATGTACATAGTTAAATGTATTGAAGAACGATTGCCGGATGTTCAAGAGAATGATCAATCAGACGTTTACCGGTTCCTGCATGATTTGCAAAAAATACAGGGTTTTGTATTTTGCAAAGGACTTTTGGAACAATACCGGATATGGAAATTACAATTGCCGGATATGAAAAGTAAAATTGATACCGCGCTAAACCAAATGACGGCTTTAGATATGGAAAAAGCGCCTACCGCCACAGGGCTACTAAGCGGGTATGCCGGCGAAGGTATGTTGCGACTAACGGCGCTTAATAAAGCAAATAGTTCATGGATAAATCTGTTATAATTCATAATTCATAACTCCTGTGAATCTCTACATTTTCAATCAAACCCGCCGTGGCACTGTATTTGGCGTCGGCACCTATATCCGCGAACTTACTGCTGTGCTGAAAGATAGCGGTATAACTATTAGTGTGGTAAATCTAATATCGGAAAAGCCTCAGATACACACAGAAGAAGTAGACGGAATCTTGCATTGGCATATACCTAAAGTTATAGCAGATCAACGGACAACAGACAACGAAAAACAATGGGAATTGTATTTCAGAAATGTTACATATTTGCTTCGATTACATATTGAGGATAAAGAAAATTTGATATTCCATTTGAATTTTTTTGAAAGCGGCAAGTTAGCTGAAGAATTGAAAAACACGTTTGATTGCAGTATAGTTGCAATTTCCCATTTTTCCGACTGGGGCTTTAAAATTTATGACAATCTGCAACAACTGAGAAAGATTCTGAATGAAGAAAAACCGAATACTTTATGGGAAGACGTGAAAAAGTCGTTTGAAGTGGAAAAATCCTATTACTTGAAGGCAGATCGCGTTATTTGTTTGTCGAACTACATGAAAGAAATATTGTGTCAGGATTATGGGCTTAGCTCTGCAAAAATTTCCGTTATTTCCAATGGATTGAGTGATTCTTTTTCCTCCATTTCTCAGGGGATTGCGAGTAAAGCTCGCAATGACAGAAAAAATCTGCGTTCCAAATGGAACATAAGACCCAAAGAAAAGATCATCCTTTTTGCCGGTCGCATCGACGAAGTCAAAGGCGTGAGTTTTTTAATCAAGGCTTTTCGTGAAGTATTTAAACAATACAGGGATTGTCGCTTAATAATAGCCGGCAGCGGCGATTATGATAAGTTCTTTAAAGAGGCTAAAGATATATGCACAAAAATAACATTCACCGGATTGCTGGAAAAGGAAGAACTGCATGAAATCTATCAAATAGCGGATGTGGGCGTCGTACCTTCGCTGTTTGAACCTTTTGGCTTAGTGGCTGTCGAAATGATGACGCACGAATTGCCCATCGTAGCAACGGCAACATCAGGATTAACCGAAGTGGTGGATAATTCTTGCGGACTAAAAATACCAATCATCCAACAATCGGAAACAATAGAAATAGATGCCAAGTTGTTGTCAGAAAAGATATTATACCTGCTTCAACATCCCTTAGTAGCAAAACAGATGGGGCATAACGGTCGAAAAAGGTATCTTGAAAATTATTCTTCAGACATATTCCGCAAAAACATGTTGCATTTCTATGAATCAGTATGCCGAGAACGTACTAATAAGATTAAAACACTTATTGTTACAGGTCAGAATACCCACAGATGGGAAGTCAGCCATATAGCAATCAAACTGATTCTTGAGAACTCCGGACTTTTTACGGTCGATGTTGCCGTATCGCCAAAAGCAGGAGACAATATGACCAATTTTAAACCTGATTTTACATCCTACCGGTTAATGGTTCTCGATTATTGCGGCGATAGATGGTCGGCAGAAACCGAACAGTCTTTTTTGAATTATGTTGAAAACGGCGGCGGCGTGATAGTCTATCATGCTGCGGATACTGCTTTCAGGCATTGGAAGGAATATAATCAAATAATCGGTTTTGGGGGTTGGGAAAATCGCAATGAAACAGATGGTCCCTATATTTACATGAAAGAAGGCGCACTTGTGTATGACAACTCTCCCGGACTCGGCGGTTCGCATGGCACACAACATGAGTTTATGCTATATTGTGGAAATCCCGACCATCCCATAACAAAAGGTCTGCCTGCTGCATGGCTTCATGCACAGGATGAATTATACGATCGGATGCGGGGACCGGGGATAGTTAAAGATGTTTTATTTTGGGCGTCTTCCGACACGGAAACGAAAGGCTCCGGTCGTGATGAATTGGTTATCTTTACGGTTGATTACGGAAAAGCGCGTATTTTTCATACGACTTTAGGTCACGCCGGACATTCGCTTGACGACAACATTGCCATGCAGTGCGCCGGTTTTCAGGTTACCTTGCTTCGCGGCGCCGAATGGGCTGCAACAGGAAAAGTGACTCAGCAAGCGCCGAATGATTTCCCTACAACGACAAACATTTCTTTACGCAAAAATTATGAATAAACGAATAGCGCCATCAGACAAACTGAATATTGCCGTCGTGGGTGTCGGCGGCGAGGGTATTCAAAACATTCGGGCGGTTGTGGATACGGAAAATATCGTAGCCCTCTGCGATGTGGACTGGAAGTATTCAAAACCGCTGTTAGACTGTTTTCTCCGAACAAAGAAGTACAAAGATTTTCGTGTGATGTTCGATGAGATGGGTAAAGATATTGATGCGGTTATTATCGCAACCCCCGACCATACCCATGCCATTATTGCCGTTACCGCTATGACATTGGGCAAGCACGTATATGTTCAAAAGCCCTTGACCCACTCGGTTTACGAATCAAGGTTACTCACCCGCTTGGCTGCCGAATACAATGTAGCCACACAAATGGGAAATCAGGGAGCCTCCGACGAAGGCGTTGATTTGACATGCGAATGGATTTGGAACGGCGAAATCGGCGAAGTAAAGAAAGTGGAAACTGCTACCAACCGTCCCATGTGGCCCCAGGGATTGGAAACTCCTTCCAAATCGCACAAGATTCCCTCTACACTGGATTGGGATTTATTTATTGGTCCCGCCAAAATGCGACCTTACAACTCCGCCTATCATCCATGGAACTGGCGCGGCTGGTGGGATTTCGGAACCGGCGTTTTGGGCGATATGGGATGCCACATCCTGCATCCCGCATTCAAAGCGCTTAAATTAAGTTATCCGATTTCAGTAGAAGCCTCATCTTCGCCATTGCTTATTGACAGCGCTCCCCGGTCGGAGCATGTGAAATTCGTTTATCCTGCTCGCGAAAGTATGCCGAAGGTGGATATGCCGGAAGTAGAAATCCATTGGTACGATGGCGGATTTATACCCGATCGTCCGGCAGGTTTCCCACAAGGACATCCACTGATGGGTATAAGCGGTGGTTTAACTATTTTCCATGGAACAAAAGATACGCTGCTTTGTGGTAGCTATGGACTCAGACCCTGGTTGCTGTCCGGACGAGTGCCTAATGTCTCGAAAACAATTCGTCGAATAGACAGAGCGATGGATGGTGGTCACGAAATGGACTGGGTACGAGCTTGCAAGGAAAACCCGAAAAATCGTATTAAGCCCAAATCCGACTTCTCTGAAGCTGGTCCCTTCAACGAAATGATCATGATGGGTGTATTAGCCGTTCGCCTGCAATCGTTGAATAAAGTATTGGAATGGGACGGATCTAACATGCAATTTACCAATATCGGTAACGATGAGATAATTCGGCTGATGATTTCAGAAGGCTTCATAATTAAGGAAGGTCATCCTTCGTTTAATGCCAAAATGTCGGAGCCGATGAATGCCAAAGCATTTGCAGCGGAATTGATTAAACATAATTGTCGTGAAGGGTGGGAACTTCCGGAAATGCCATAACTAAACTATCTTTATTCCTCATTATATGATTCCTAAAATAATTCATCAACTATGGGATGGAAGAATAAATCCTCTGTTTGATTCTTTTAAACAAATGAGTACCACATGGAAAGAATATCATCCTGATTGGCATTATGAATTTTGGGACGAAATCAAGATGGAGGCTTTTATAAAAAACTACTTTCCGGATATGATTGATATTTATTTCAATTACAAATACGATGTTCAACGTTGGGATTTAATTCGTTATCTGTTTTTATACAAAATGGGAGGTATGTACGTCGATTTTGATTACGAATGTTTAGAATCATTCGATGATTATATAAAGGATAAAGATAAATGTTATTTTGCCATGGAAGCTGATGAACATCGTCGAGCATTTGGAAAAGAAATCTATTTCAGCAATGCATTGATGATCACTCCCCCCGGTCATCCATTTTTTGAATTTATTATTACACATCTGCAAACAACGTCTTTTAAGTATAGCGAAAGAAAATTTCATGATGTCCTGTCTTCAACCGGTCCATTAATGCTGACCAATATATACGAAAAATATGAGAATAAGGATGTTATCGGTTTTTTTTCTCCCGAACAGGTCTCGCCATGGTCGCAAAAAGAAGTGCTGAGTTATTTAGAAGGGAAAGCCGATAAGGAAAAATTATACAAGAAACTGGGAAAAGCCATAGCTATTCATTACTTTTGGAATTCATGGCTCAATAATGATAAAATTGATAATTACTAACTAAATAGTCTTTCTCATGAACCTTTATATTTTTAACGAAATGCGCCGTGGTGGAGCAATTTTTGGTGTCGGCACTTATATCAGGGAACTGACTGCTGCTCTGAAAGACTGCGAAATAAAAGTTTGTGTAGTAAACTATGCTACAGAAAAGTTGCGAATACAGAAAGAAGAAATAGACGGTATTCAGCATTGGTATTTTCCTGCGCCTTTCCAATGGACAGCAAATAACCCGGAACAATGGGCTTTATATTACCGTAATATTGTATATCTACTCCAATTACATATAAAAGACAAAAAAGGCTTGATATTTCATTTGAATTATATGGAATGTAAACCATTAGCAGATGCACTGAAAAGCGTTTTTGACTGTAAAATAGTATTTGCTGTCCACTATCTTCGCTCTGTAATGACGCTATTGGGTAATATCAGTCGGTTACGCAGGATTATTTCACAACCTGATGAACCAATAGATGCAGAAGAAATATCTGCAAAAAATCATTATCTGCAGGAAAAGGAATTGTTACAATCTCATGGCGTGGATAAAATCATTTGCTTATCACATCACACCTTTGAATTGTTGCATCATGATTATCAGATTGAGAAAGAAAAAATGGTTGTTATTTATAATGGGCTGACCGACTTGCTCCCTGTTTTAGATAAACAAACGTTGCATTTAGACCCCGATATTCCTATGTTCCTTTTCGTCGGTCGTTTACAAGAGGCTAAAGGGTTGATTTACTTGATTAAGGCTTTCCGAAAGGTGTTGGAAGAATTTCCAAATTGCCGCTTGATAATAGTTGGAAATGGTAATTATGATACATACATGCGCGAAGTCGGGAATATTTGCATGAACGTAATTTTCACCGGGTTATTGGAGAAAAAAGATTTGTGTGAATTATACCAAAATACTACTATTGGTGTGATGCCTTCTTTAACAGAGCAATGCAACTATGTTGTCATTGAAATGATAATGCATGGTCTTCCTATAGTTACCACAAATGCTCCCGGATTAGCAGAAATGACCGAAGATGGAATCAGCAGCGTTCAAATTCCTGTTATAGAGCATACAGGTAAAATGGGAATAGATACGGCGCTACTGGCTGAAAAAATATTGTATCTATTGAATCATCCTAACGAGGCAAAAATTTTGGGCGCTAATGCACGTAAACGTTATGAGAAGCAATATACGGTTGAAGTATTTCGTAAAAACATGTTGAATTTTTATAGCCTGCTTAATGAATAGTCAACCGCTCATTTCTGTATTGATGCCCATGTACAATGCATCTGCATACTTGCGCGAATCATTGGAGAGCGTGTTAAATCAAACTTTTACCATGTTCGAATTGTTGGTTATAGACGATGGCTCTACAGATGACAGCGCTGCAATTGTAAGAAGTTATTTAGATGAACGAATACGACTTATCAGCAATATGCATGATTTCATATCCTCGCTGAACAAAGGAATTGATGCATCTATTGGCAAATACATTGCCAGAATGGATGCAGACGATGTGATGTTGCCACACAGGTTAGAAACCCAATTCAATTTTATGGAAAGTAATTCGGATGTTGATATTTGCGGTTCGTGGGCAGCATGTTTCGGCGAAAGTCAGATGATATTGAAATATGATACAGAACATATAAAAATAATAACTAACATGTTATTTGCAAATCCTCTCGCACATCCTACCGTGATGATGCGGCGTTCGATTTTCGAGAAGAACGCGGAGCTTCGCTATTCTGTCGATTATCCTTACGCCGAGGATTATAAACTGTGGACTGAATTAGCAGGTAAGGGATTTCGCTTTTCCAATATTCCAAATGTTTTATTACGTTACAGACGTTCCAACGCTCAAGTAACAGAACAACATTCCGATGTCATGTTAACATCCAGTATAAAAATAAGAATAGAATATGCTGAGTTTTTAATGGATCAAATTGCGATAAAAGAAGAGCGATATTTTAACCCAACTTGCCGCATGGAATGTTACAAGTATCACCTATACAGTAGATTACATTTTATAAGATTCATTTATGGGGGACTACGGTTTTTTTTCTCATTTTCGGATT
>Ga0209629_10001829_pt1 | contig 13885 bp, 10 predicted proteins | sample TergutCu122P5_FD_187286 | JGI IMG/M metagenome (GOLD analysis project Ga0209629, IMG submission 187286) | Cubitermes ugandensis P5 segment gut microbial communities from Kakamega Forest, Kenya - Cu122 P5 (SPAdes) (version 2) | ecosystem: Host-associated > Arthropoda: Insects > Digestive system... | reverse complement strand
TCCACTAGTGCGTATTAAAAATGAGTATGGAGATATTATTTCAATGAAGGAGCGACCAACGGGAGCGGAAAAACTCCAGACCAATTTTTCATTTGATCTAAAATCCACATGCAAGCACATTTCGGGGCACTTGCTTGTGCTGTTCAATACGGAAAACAGCGGTCCCGGCGGTATATCAAACGCCTCTGTGTCCGGAAAACATTGAAATCAATAGAAACGCCAGTACCGTCAGAACCACAATCATGATGGCGATGATAATGTATTTCGTTTTTTTGCCGTCGACCAGTCGGATTCTGTTTTGTTCGATGTCCGGATAATCGTCATCGATGTCTGATTCACCCGGTTTCGATTGTTGTGTTGACGGGAACGTCGCCGGTTTTGGAACCGCAACGGATTTTGGCATGTTGTGCGGGGGCATTTCTGTCGTTTCGAACATCACCGACAATTCGGGAAAAACGTCTGTGGCGTGGAGCCATTCCGGCATCCCTTCGCACCAGACGAGCATGGTCGGGCTGATCCGTTTTTGTTCGATCCATTCCTTGATGACCGGCGTTGGGGCCGGACCGAACCTCTGTCCGTCGACAATCTGCACGTACCAGACGGCGTTCGGATTCTCGAGCGCGGCGCGAATGATCACCTGTGCGTTTTCCAGCGGGGTGGCGTCTTTCAACTGAAAAATCGCACTGTTTTGCGAATCAGGAACCTTGCCGGCCTGTCCGTTCGGAATCGTTTGCCGCATCCGTTCGTTGGTCTCCCGACGGCTTGGTCGCGTGCTTTGAAACGGAATGGTCACACTTGTGCCGCAATCGGGACAGAATCCCCGTTTGCCCGCCAAATGAGACTTGACATTCAATTTATGACCGTTTGGACAATAAAATCGTATTCCCATGTTATCGAAAAGGGGACAGGGTGCAGTGATCAGGGGGCAGGAGTTTGTTTGAGCGGTTGATTGCAGATCAACGCTTTCAACTTTTCACTTTTCACTTTCGAACCGGTCCTGGACCGCTTCGACGGTAAAGCCCCCTTCGTGCATCGCTTTCATGGCGATCACAGCGGCATCCGCCGCCGAAATCGTCGTCAGATACGGCACTTTGTGCGTTACAGCGGCGGCGCGAATTCGCCCTTCGTCGGTTCGTGCCCCTTTGCCGTTGGGAGTATTGATGATCAAAGCGACTTCATCATTGAGCATGTAATCAAGAATATTCGGGTGTCCCTCCTGTAATTTGCGGAGTTTTGTCACCGGAATATTCGCTTCCTCAAATGTCCGGGCCGTTCCGCCGGTCGCGAACAGATTGTAACCAAGTTCGAAAAGCTGTTTAACAATGTCGAGAACCGCCGTTTTGTCCCGTGAGTTGACACTGATGAAAACGTTCCCTTTCATGGGAAGCACGTTTCCGGCGGCGAACTGACTTTTGGCAAAAGCGATGGAAAATCGTTCACTGACCCCCATCACTTCGCCGGTCGACTTCATTTCCGGCCCCAAAATCGTGTCGACACCGGCAAATTTTGCGAACGGAAAGACCGCTTCCTTGACCGAAACGTGTTTCGGAATCGGGTCTTCCGTGATTCCTTGTTCGGCAAGCGAATAACCGGCCATCACCAGCGCGGCGATTTTGGCGAGCGGTTTTCCGACCGCTTTCGACACAAACGGCACCGTCCGGCTTGCGCGCGGATTGACTTCGAGCACGTAAAGGTTCCATTTTTCATCTTCAAGTTTGACGGCATATTGGATATTCATCAACCCGTTGACATTCAGTCTTTTGGCAAGCAGTCTGGTCGCTTCACGAATTTCATTGATGGTAAACGCCTGCAATTTGTACGGCGGAATCGCACACGCCGAATCGCCGGAGTGGATTCCCGCCGCTTCGATGTGTTCCATCACACCGGCGACGATGACATTTTCGCCGTCACAAATCGCATCGACGTCGATTTCGGTCGCATCCTCCAAAAAACGGTCGATCAGTACCGGGCGACCGCTCGACACGAGAAACGCTTCGGCGGCAAACCGTTCGAGTTGCGGCTGATCATAACAGAGTTCCATAGCGCGACCACCGAGAACGAAACTCGGTCGCACCAGCACCGGAAAACCGACTTTTTCGGCCATTTCCTTCGCCTGGGCCATGGTTCGGGCGATCGCATTCGCCGGTTGGCGCAAGCCCGCTTCGACAAGCGATCTGGCGAACAATTCGCGGTCTTCGGCACGGTCGATCGTTTCGACGCTTGTTCCGATGATCGGCACGCCGGCATTTTCGAGACCGCGTGCCAGATTGAGCGGCGTTTGACCGCCGAACTGCACGATCACGCCGTCCGGCGCAACCCGGTCGCAAATATTGAGAACGTCTTCGTGCGTCAACGGCTCGAAAAACAGGATGTCGCTCGTGTCATAGTCGGTGCTGACCGTTTCCGGGTTCGAATTGACCATGATCGTTTCGATCCCTTTGTCGCGCAGCGCAAAACTCGCATGACAACAACAATAATCGAATTCGATCCCCTGTCCGATGCGATTCGGACCGCCGCCGAGAATCATAATCCGGCGTTTATCGTTTTTCGGCGGCGTTTCGTCTTCGTCTTCATACGTCGAATAATAATACGGCGTGTACGCTTCAAATTCGCCCGCACAGGTGTCAACCGCCTTGAACGTTGCGACGAGCCCGCGTTTTTTGCGTTCGGCACGAACCGCCATTTCACTGGAACCGAGCAGCACGGCCAATTGTTTGTCGGAATAACCGTTTTGCTTCGCTTTTTTCAGCAGACCGGTTTCGATTTTTTCGAGGGAACCGATTGCCGCGAGTTCGTTTTCCATTTCGACCAGATCGACCAGATTTTGCACGAACCACGGGTCAATGCCGGTGATGTCGTAAATTTCCCCGATCGACATGCCGTATTTGATCGCATAACGCAGATACCACGCCCGCCATGCGTTCGGCTTGGCCAGTTTTGCGACGACATCGTCCCTGCTCGGCTGTTGATCGGTTCCCCAAAGGTCTTTGCCGTCGCAACCGAAGCCGAAACTTCCGACTTCGAGTCCCCGCAACGCTTTCTGGAACGATTCGCGGAACGTCCGGCCGATCGCCATTGTTTCGCCGACGCTTTTCATTTGCGTCGTCAATTCGTCGTTCGCTTCGGGGAATTTTTCAAACGCGAATCGCGGCACTTTGGTCACAACATAGTCGATGGTCGGTTCACAGCACGCCTTGGTGCGGCGCGTGATGTCGTTCAAAAGTTCCGGCAGCCGGTAGCCGACCGCCAGTTTTGCCGCGATTTTCGCAATCGGAAAACCGGTCGCTTTCGACGCCAACGCACTTGAGCGGCTGACGCGCGGGTTCATTTCGATCACGATCAGACGTCCGGTTTTCGGGTCGAGTGCGAATTGAATATTCGAACCTCCCATTTTGATGCCGACTTCGCGAATGATCGCCATGGAAGCATCGCGAATCCGCTGATATTCCTTGTCGGTAAGTGTCTGTGCCGGGGCAACCGTGATCGAGTCGCCGGTGTGAACCCCCATCGGGTCGAAATTTTCAATGGAGCAGATCACAATAATATTGTCGTCGAGATCGCGCATCAGCTCCATTTCGATCTCTTTCCAGCCGAGCACCGACTCTTCGAGCAACACTTCATGAATCGGCGAGGCGTCGAGACCGTTTTGCACCAGATCGTCGAACGCATCCCTGTTGAAAGCAACCGCCGACCCGGTTCCGCCGAGCGTGAAACTCGGTCGCACCACGCACGGAAGCCCGATTTCCTTCACCGCTTCGCGGGCTTCTTGTAACGTGTTGACAATAATACCCTTACAACTTTCAAGGCCAATTTTGTCCATCGCGTTTTTGAATAACGCGCGGTCTTCCGCCTTGTCAATGACTTCCGCTTCGGCACCAATCATTTCAACATTGTATTTCTGCAAAACGCCGTTACGGAACAGGTCCATCGCAAGATTCAAGCCGGTTTGACCGCCCAGCGTCGGCAAAATCGCGTCCGGGCGTTCTTTTTCGATGACCATCGCCACCGTTTCCCACGTCAACGGCTCAATGTAGGTTCGGTCCGCCATTTCCGGGTCGGTCATGATCGTTGCAGGGTTCGAGTTGACCAGCACGACCTCGTAACCTTCTTCCCTAAGTGCTTTGCACGCTTGAGTTCCCGAATAATCGAACTCGCACGCCTGACCAATGATAATCGGACCGGAACCAATCAGCAGAATTTTTTTCAGATCGTCTCGACGAGGCATTTTAGTATCAATAATAAGGTTGGTCTGGAGCTTTTCCGCTCCGTTGGTCGCTATGATGCGACATGGTAGTGTCTCTACATAACATATTTTGAAAACATTTTAGAGCAAATAAAAAGTTGGTCTGGAACTTTTCCGCTCCCGTTGGTCGCTACTTGATTGAAATGATTCTCCACACTCTCTTTTAATACGTTTTAGTATGTTTTCATTGAAGTGAACGGTCTCATTTCATATAACCGCCAATATTAGAATGAGATACGATAAAAAACCCGCATCTCTTTTGATTACCGATCAAAAACAACCTTGCGGGCATCCCTCGCATTTGGCTTTTTTCGGACACGACAGACGCCCGGCAGACCATTCGATCCCGGCAAATTAACGTAATCATAGCAAAATGCGTCATCCGATAAAGGGGCGGTGCCAAAACAACGGCGACATCCATTGATTAGTGAGCAAGTAATTGATGGATGTGTCAAATGACCATTGTTCGTATTATGCCGACAGTGCCGCTACAAAAACTCAAAGTTTTTTGTGTTAATTCACGAGTTCCCGGTATTCTTGTTGACATGGCAAAAGTAAGTTAATTATACTATCTGAAGTTGGATTTTCGGTTCATGGCAAGAGGGGGATATTTTGTCCCTGGTGCAGTCAAACAAAACTTTTCGTTCAAAACAAGATATACAGGATTAGATCAAAGACTCCCGCTTCATATCGCAGAGGGTGAAAAACCATCGGGGGGTCACAGGAGAATTCGTCGCATGAATCAACTCGGTAAAATTCTCGTCGGAGTGTTGTGCGTCATGAGTATTATTCTCATGGCGTTTGCCATTGTTGCCTTTTCCACGCAACACAACTGGAAAACGGCATACCAGAACCTGGACAAGGAACGGGAAAAGATAAAAGGGCTGAACGATCAGCGCGAGCGTGAAAAAACGGACCTGGAGCGACAGAAAAAAGAACTGGAAGACACGCTTCGGGAGGAAACCGGCAAATTGAGTGCGAAAAATGCCGACCTGGAAAAGGAAAACACCCAATTGAAAGGGGACATGGACAGTTTCAAAGCGACTTCCGACAATAATGTCAAACTGGCTGCAGCCACACAGCAAAACCTGAAAGATTTGTACACGGAAGTGACCAAGTTGCGAGGTGAACTTTCTTCCGCACAAATGGAACGCCAGGCGATCTTTACCGATCTGGTCACCGCCAACGACCGTGCCCAATCATTGGCATTGGAACTGGCAACGCTGGCAAAGACCAATCAAACGCTGGCCAAGGATTATGCAAACGCGCGTCAGTTACTTGACAAGCTGAATTACACGCTTGATCCGACCGCTTACACGGACATTCCCCCGCGGGTTCAGGGCACCATCACCGAGATTCGCCCGACAGGTCTGGTTGAATTGAGCATCGGAAGCGACGACGGTATCCTGCAAGGGCACAGGCTGCATGTCTATCGTGAGAATGACGGAGTCGCTTCCTATCTTGGAGCGATTGATATTGTCTCGACCGAACCGAGCAAGGCGGTCGGAAGAATCATCCCGGAATTGCGAAACGGAACCATTTTGCGAGGTGATCATGTTGCTTCGAAAATCCAATAAGGGGACGCAGGAAAAAGCCCCCCAAGAGAAGCCGGTCAAAGCGGCACCGGTCAAGAAGGCGGCCAAAGAAAAGCCGGTCAAGGCACCGAAACAGCCGAAATCCGTTGGACCGAGACCGCCGAAGATCGCCTACAAATCCGACATTTTTACCATGATGTTGATGATTTCATTTCTGGCACTTTTGACGGCATGCCTCTTCCTGTATCTGAACGTCTCTTTTGACGCGCAAAACATGTAATATTGTCCGTTTCATGACATCAGCCAGAGCCGCGACAGTCATGGAGCGATTGCCCCGGTTTGACCTGATTTCTCATAAAAAATATTATCTGTCGGCTTGCGGAATGTAGGCCGGCAATTTTTTTTCTGCGAAAATCGGGGCGAACCGCGTCATCCGCTGGCGACCGCCGATCATCGGGAGCGTCAACATCTCCTCGCCGACAAGCGGCATCGCGTATTTCACGAAATCGTCCGTCACGTCATAACCGTCGGGCGTAATCCAGTTTTTCGGGAACGTCCGCTCGCTGTTCGCTACGACCGGTAGTGGGACGCGGTCGTATCGCACGTTGTAAGTCATGCCCGGCGTGCGCAAAATCGTCGACATGTAACCCCCTTGCCCCGTCGCGGCCAGTTCGACCGCTTTTTGGCCGACACGATACGCTTCATCGAGATCGACAATTGAGGCGTAGGCCATCGAATGCCGCTGGTCGGTGCCGGAGACGTTTCCGCGTGCGGCCCCTTTTGCGGCGATGCCGACCTTGTTGAGATGATTGACCACCGCCTGGGCAACCGTAATTTGGCTCGAACTGAAGCTCGTATGGCCGAACGAATCCCTGACTTCACCGATGTTGCCAATATTAAAACCTTCGCTGATGACAACGATGCAACGCCCGTTCTGCTTCAGCGACGCATTGACGTTGTCGGTCAGTTGTTCGAGCGAACAGGGACTTTCGGCCAGATAAATCTGGAGCGGCATCTTGCGTTTCGGGTCGGCAAGTCGTGCGGCGGCGGGAATAAACCCGATTTTCCGCCCCATCGCCTGCAAAACAAGCACCGGATCGGCAGGGCTTGACCCTTTGTTTTCCTCGTTGGCGTATTGCACCGTATGCATCCAGTACTTGGCCGTCGACCCGTAGCCGGGCGTGTGGTCGATCAATTGGAATTCGCCGTCCCCCACATCATTGTCGATTGTCTTCGGCACGCCGACGCCGATCAGGTCCAGCCCCCGTTTTTGGGCAAGTTGGGCGATTTTGTTCGCCGTGTCCATCGAATCATTCCCGCCGTTGTACAAAAAGTACCCGACATTGTGCGCTTTCAGCACTTCGATGACCCGCTCGAAATCTTCGGCCTGCTTTTCCTTGAGCTTGTAACGGCACGTGCCGATCGACCCGGCCACCGGCGTGTAACGGAGCAGGGCGATTTCCTCCTCGTTTTGTGCCGAAAGGTCGATCAGCTCCTCTTTCAGCACCCCTTCGATGCCGTGCGACGCCCCATAAACCGTTCCGATATTCGAAAACTTCCGCGCCGCCTCAATCACCCCCCGCAGCGAGCTATTAATGACGCAAGTCGGCCCCCCACTCTGGGCAACCACCAGATTTTTCGGTTTTCCCATGTTTTTTCTCCCTCACCCTATCCTTTGTGCCTGTTTCGGGGCAAACAACCCACGAAAATTCGTCCAAAATCGACAAATAACGACACTGCAACACTTTACATTATCCTAATTTTTGCGATATTTGTCAAGTTACGGACGTTTTTTGTGTCAACCGGGAGCGTCGGTAGCCGCATGGCCTGCCGCTATACGGTCACGTTAGCCGCGTCGCTCTGCGACGCGATTGATTCGCCACATTTAGAAAGGTGATCAGATGATTCTTTCAACAACAGAAACCGTGCCCGGCAAGGTGATTGAAATCAAAGGAACCGTTCATGCGGGTTTCTTTTGTGCGTTTATCGATGTTACAATGTCGAAAAAAATTCCCTGGAAATCATTCTCTTTTTTACCATTTTTCAAATATATGGATCGTGGTGCCATTGCCGAGTATTTTTATCATGAAGTTGACGAACGATTGAAACAGAAAGCGGAAGCATTGGGCGCAAATGCCGTCATTGCCATTCGATATCACCGCAGTTGGAGCGGTGTCTTCGTCGTGGCAAACGGCACCGCTGTCGTGGTCGAACCCAACGAATAAAATCCCCGATAACGAAAAATAACTCCACACTTCACACTTCAAACAAAATGACCGAACTAGCAAAGCAGTACGAACACAAAGAGGCCCAGTCGCGATGGTCGAAATTCTGGGAGCAAAAAGGCTTTTTTCACAGCGAGCCGGACAAGGCGAAAAAGCCGTACACGATCGTCATTCCGCCGCCGAACGTCACCGGGGCGTTGCATCTCGGGCACGCACTGAACAACACGCTCCAGGACATCATGATCCGGCATCACAGGATGTGCGGGTTTGAAACGCTTTGGGTGCCGGGGGTCGATCACGCCGGCATCGCCACGCAGGCGGTCGTCGAGCGGCGGCTCTTCGAGGAGGAGAAAAAAACGCGGCACGACATCGGGCGCGACGCCCTCGTGAAGCGCATCTGGGCATGGAAAGAGCAGTACCAGGCACGCATCATTTCTCAACTCAAGGAAATGGGGTGCAGTTGCGACTGGCAGCGCACACGCTTCACGCTCGACGAAATGTGCGCGAAAGCGGTCCGGCATTTCTTTTTCGGGCTGTTCCGCGAAAAACTGATTTATCGCGGCAAACGGCTCGTCAATTGGGACGCGCACCTGCAAACCGCCGTCAGTGACGACGAAGTGTATCACGAAGAGGTCGCCGGAAACTTTTGGTATATCAACTATCCGGTCATTGATCCGAAAGCGGGCGAACCGAGGTTCGTAACCGTCGCGACGACGCGTCCCGAAACCATGCTCGGCGACACGGCGGTGGCCGTGCATCCCGACCCGAAAAAGGCGTTTGACGAAGTCGAAAGCAAACTGCGGTCCGAAATCGACGACGCTTCTGAAAAGGAAAAGCCGGAACTTGTCGCACAGCTTGACGCACTGCTCGAACGTCGCAAGGAAATGTTGCCGCAACTCGAATTGCTCACGATTATGGCCCGCAACGGGCGGCAGATCATGTTGCCGCTTTTGAACCGTCCGATTCCGCTGGTCTGCGACGAATGGGCCAAGCCGGAACTCGGTACCGGTTGCGTCAAGATCACGCCGGCGCACGACCCGAACGACTATGAAGTCGGGATGCGTCAAAAGCTGCCGATGATCAACATTCTCAACCGCGACGGGACGCTCAATGAACATGCCGGGCCGTACCAGGGACAGAAAAACATGATCGCCCGTGCCAATGTCGTTGCCGACCTCGAACAACTCGGACTGATCCTCAAAACGGAAGACCGTTTGATCGACCTGGCCCACTCCGACCGCTCGAAAACGGCCATTGAACCGTATTTGAACGACCAGTGGTTCGTCAAAATGGAAACGCTTTCACAATCGGCCATCGACGCGGTTCAAGCGCAGGGGGCCTCTTTTAGCGGCGGTTCGCAGAACCGCGCTCAAAAAGTTCAAATTATCCCGCAACGATACACGAAAAGTTATGTCGACTGGCTTTCGGAAAAACGGGATTGGCCGATCGGTCGCCAGCTTTGGTGGGGGCACCAGATACCCATTTGGTACAGTCATGGTGCAAGTGAAAATGAATTGAAAAAGGCGTTCGCCGGTCGCGACGACGTGATCTGGCAATGGGACGCCGAAAACGATCAATGGTGGATTTGCTCGCAAACCGAAGACCTCGCGGCGGACGCCGTGCCGGGTCACACGCTGGTGCGCGAAGAAGACGTGCTCGACACATGGTTCAGTTCCGCACTTTGGCCGCATTCAACACTCGGCTGGCCGGACAAAACCGCTGAAATGGCCTATTACTATCCGACCAGCGTGCTGATCACCAGTCGCGATATTATCACGCTTTGGGTCGCCCGCATGGTACTTGCCGGACTGTTCAACACCGGGCGAATTCCGTTTCCGGAAGTGTACATTCACCCGAAAATTCTCGACAAGTACGGCGAAGGAATGTCGAAATCAAAAGGGAACGGCGTTGATCCGGTCTCGGTCATCGACAAATTCGGCGCGGACGCGTTGCGGTTCGCGCTCGCTTACCTGACGACGGAGAACCAGGACGTGAAGCTTGCGCTTGATTTTGAATGTCCGCATTGCGGCGCGGTGGTCGAGCAGACAAAGAAAAACCGCGTCATGCCCCGGGTCGCCTGTCCGAAATGCAAAAAGGACTTTGCGACCCAATGGGCCGAAAAACCGGAAGACAAAGCGTTGCCGCAAGCCCCGATCGTCGGCGAACGATTCGAGGTCGCACGGAATTTCTGCAACAAACTCTGGAACGCCGCACGGTTCGTGATGATGGGCATTTCTGAAAGGCATGAGGCCGGAGGCATGAGGCCGGAGACTCAAGCCTCAAATCTTAAACCTCCAGCCTCCAGTCTCCAGTCTCCCGCCTTACTCCTCGAAGACAAATGGATTTTGAGCCGCTTGGCGACGGTGACCAAACAGGTGACCGAAGGAATCCGCACATACCGTTTTTCCGACACGGCACGAACGCTGTACGACTTCGCTTGGGACGAATTTTGCAGTTTTTACGTCGAAATCGTCAAATATCGTTTGAATGACGAGACATTGCGCCCGGTCGCCCAGCAGGTATTGCTGCATGTCCTCGACACGCTGATGCGGCTGTTGCATCCGATGGTGCCGTTTGTGACGGAAGAGGTCTGGCAGCGGCTCGGCGAAATCGCTCCGAAACGCGGTCTGACGAATCGTGATAGTGTTTCCGAAACCGCCGCCGAAAGCATCACGATCGCCCCCTGGCCGGCGGTCGACGAATCGGCGATCAATCCGGACATTGAGGAACAGTTCGGCAGGTTTCAGGAACTGTTGCGCGGTGTTCGCGAAGTCCGTTCCCGGCAGAATGTGCCGCCGAAAACCGAAATCCGTTTCGTCGTCAAATGCGGGGAGCAAACGGCGACGCTCCTGCGAACGATGGAACCGTACTTTTTGTCGATGGCCGGTGCCCGGGCGGCCGGTTTCGGCCAAAATGTGACGATTCCCGAACTGTCGTCGAACGTGACATTGACCGGCGGCATGGACGTTTACGTCGACCTGGCCGGATTGATCGATGTGGAAGCGGAACTTGCGAAAAAGCGGAAAGACATTGAAAAACTCGAAAGCCTGATCCGGTCGAAAGCGGCGAAACTCGAAAACGAGGCGTTCACCGGAAAAGCACCGGAAGCGGTTCTTGCCAAAGAACGCGAATCGCTCGCCGACCTGAGAAACCAGCTCACCGCCGCCTGCGAAGCATGTCAGCAACTGGAAAAATTCAAAAAGTAAGGCCGCTCCTCAATCCCCATTCTCATATTTCAACTGCCGCAACTGGCGGTTCAATCTGTTTAGTCCCATAATTGCCTGAATCAAAATGATCAAACATATTACGATGGCAATCGGGTTGAACGAGATTAATCCGAAAGCATAATACACAATGACAAGCACGAGCGCCCACGTCTGGCGATAAGCAAGCAAAACCGCCGAAAGAATATTAATGCCAATAACAAACGCCATAAAAAATATGCCAATGACAATGGCGCCAATCACAAATGCAGGACTTCTATCCATATCCGCCATCTCCGCCTGCAAGTTGGCCGGATTGAGTAACAATGGCACCAGAAATAATAGCATAATAACAAAACCAAGACATTGCAACACCGAAATAAACACCACATTCGACCAGGTGACCCAACTGCAATGCTTTTTCAGTTCCTGTTCGACGTGATGATAGTTTGCCTGCGGGTCGCTGCCAAGACTTCGCGGGTCGGCCCATGTTTCCAGCCGGGCGAATTTCAATTCCTTTTCCAGGTCTTTGATATAGGCAAACTTGTATTTTCCCTGTCCCGGCGCGTTCAGGATGAGCCGGGTCATCTTGAATTTGATGACGGCATGATTCCTTTCAACGACCACCGGTTCCTCAAGATGCGCCCCTTCGACGATCAGGCGGTCATGCAAAACGGTCATCTCGCATCTTTTGGATGAAAAGACACCGGTTTTGTGTTTCAGCGACAAATGAACCGGTGTTCGCGGCTCCGACGCTGAAACCGCCTCGCCAAGCTCATTGACAACCGGCCCGATGCCGGAGTAATCTTTACCTTGCGATTCATAATAAGCATAAGGGTTTTCCTGGTTCATGGCGATTCTCCTGTCTGTTGATATTTATGAGGATAAAACAAGTTGTTCAAGAAAATCAGAGCACGAAGCGTAAGCGAGTGCCCGGCTGTGTTTGCACGTTGATTTGGGCACTCGCTTACGCTTCGTGCTCTGGTTTCTTGCGGGCAATATCCCTTCAACTTTTCACTTTTCGTTTTTCACTTTTCACTTAATTGGTCTCGTTGTCGCCGGGCTTCGTAAAAAAGAATAGCCGCGGCATTTGAAATGTTGAGGCTGTCGGCAAGTCCAAGCATCGGAATTTTCACGCCGAGAATGTCGGGTGCCGACCATTGTTCGCTGAGTCCGGCGGATTCGCAACCCATGACGATCACGGTCGGCTTTGTGAAATCAATGAGATAATGCGGCACCGCACCGTCGCACCTGGCTGCAACGATTTGTAATGATCGCGTCCGGAGCCAGGCAAGCACCTCCTTGTTCGATGTCACCGCCGATTGCATCGGGAAAACCGTGCCGAGGCTCGCACGCACCGTGCCGGGATTGAAAAGATCGGTTTCCGGCTGGGCGACAATCACGGCGTCAAGCCCGGCCCCGTCTGCACTGCGAAACACCGCTCCGATGTTCCCCGGCTTTTCGATCCCTTCGAGCACGCAGAGGAGCGGATTTTCCGGCAACGTCACATCGCACAAATCGCGAATCGGCGACTCGGCCACGGCGATGACCCCTTCGTTCCGCTCGCCGAACGTCATTTTCGGAAAGACTTCCGGCGTCACTTCCCAAACGCAATTCTGTTTTTGATCGAGCGATTGGAGCAGTTCGCGCAAATTGTTTTTTTCGGCGTTCGTGTTGTTCGTTTTTTTTGAAAAATATCCCTGTTCGAGATAAACGCGCACGATCACGATGTTCGACACGATCGCCCGCGAAATTTCGCGAACGCCGTCGATCAAAAAATGCTCGCGCCGCCGCCGGTGCTTGCCGGTACGCAACCGCACCACCTCTTTGACTTGCGGATTCGAAAAACTGCGGATCATCGGGCGTTCGGTCATCATGGTTTCAGTGTTGGGTGTGGAATGAAAATTTGTAATCGGAGTGTTGGAAGTATTGTATTTGTTGATGATGATTTGACGTTTTGTTGAGAATGAGTTTGACGTGAAGTTTTCGCCCCGGTAGGGGCGGAGCATAACAGCCCAGGGTAAGGCGTATTCGCCGCCACCCTGGGTCACGAATTCCAAAACAATCAGCCGTCCTGAAAGGACAAGGCCATTCCCACCGACTTTTCCCTTGCCCTTGCAGGGCGGCAGGTCTTTCTATGATACGCAAACCCAGGGCGTCGCTGCGCTTTGCCCTGGGCTGTTATGCCCTGCCCTTTCAGGGCAAAGGCATGGACGGTAACGAAATTTCTATCGCAAATCGTCCGTTTTCAACATTTTTCCGTAACCGTCGCGGCTTCCCATCCATCCCCAGATTCCCCACGGTGAGTCCCGATAATCAACATCAGGAGGCGGCAGTTTCGTAAATTCCACAAATGTTTTGCTCAAATCGCCGCAATCGATGTCATTATTGACAAATGTGACGGACCCATCGGCCATTCCGACATTGCAACCCTTCGGGTGGAAACTGCTTGCCGTGTTCATTGCCCAATCCTGCCAACCGGTTTCCGACGAACAGGACGGGGCGTTTGGCGGCAAAATGGTGAAAAACTGGCTGTGAACCTGCACGCCGGACAACCAACAAAGGCCGCTCCCTTTCGAATTAGTCAGCACGTCATGATTTTGTTCGCCGGTCAGTTTGCCGTCTTTACCCGCCCGTTCGAGACAACGTGCCGGAACCGCTTCGGGGCCGAACGGCATC
>Ga0209629_10001828_pt1 | contig 13888 bp, 8 predicted proteins | sample TergutCu122P5_FD_187286 | JGI IMG/M metagenome (GOLD analysis project Ga0209629, IMG submission 187286) | Cubitermes ugandensis P5 segment gut microbial communities from Kakamega Forest, Kenya - Cu122 P5 (SPAdes) (version 2) | ecosystem: Host-associated > Arthropoda: Insects > Digestive system >... | reverse complement strand
CTTACGAAACTGGCAGCCTCAGGCGTGGATTCGAGGGTAGTCATTTGAGTAAGGGAATTCCTTGTAGGTCATACACAAAGGGTAAGAGTACGAGGGCAACTATCCAGGAAGTCAAAGTAACCTCAGGTGTGTCGCAAGGGAGCGTTTTGGGCCGACTATGGTTTCTAGTGTATATAAATAATATTTGGAGGAACATCGACTCGAGTATTAGACTATTCGCTGTTGATTGTATAATTTATAGGAAAATCACAAATAAAAACGACACAGAAAATTTACACAAGGATCTGGACACCTTGGGGGAATGGGAGGCAGAAAATGGGATGAAAATAAATCCCAGTAAAAGTAAGAGAATAAGATTTACGAAAGCTTGGGTTAAAAATCCACTGGGTTACTCTCTTGGTGACCAAAAAATTCCATAAGCGAGCAGTTGTAAATATTTGGGAATAATCTTACGAAGTGATTTAAACTTGGTGGGCCAAGCAAATTACACAGTCCAAAAAGCCTTGAAGGCACTTCACTTTGTAATGCATGTTCTCAAAAAGGAAACGAATACAAGTTTAGCCTACACATCATTGGTACGTCCTATTCTTGAATATGGGTCTGCATGCTGGGATCCATGCAGAGAAGGACAGATAAATGCATTAGACCGAGTACAGAAGAAAGCTGCTCAATTTACAAATCATATGAAGGGTTCTGACCAGGAAACCTTGACTAAGCGTAAGACAATAGCACACTTATGCGCACTTTTTAAAGCACACTCTGGGGAATGGGCTTGGAAAGCTATACGTGACATTGCAAAGGCCTTGCTATTTGAGTAGGGTAGGTCATGTCTGGAAAATTAGGGACAGGAAGCAAAGAATGGATATCAGGAAGTATTTCTTCGTAAATAGGACCATTAATAACTGGAACCAACTACCTGCAGAAGTGTTAGGGACTCTCCCTTGTAAACCTAAGATTTTCAGAAACAGAGTTACAAAAGCAATTATAAACAGGGTGAAATGAAAGGAATAGCAGTGTGGTGAAAATCATTTAAAAGTGCAGTGAAGTGAAGTGAGGTGAAGTGTAATGATGTGAGGTGACATGGAGCAGTAGGAAATTTAAATAGCGTTGAGCCAAATGAGAGGGTAGTGAAGTGAGGTGAGGTGAAGTGTAGTGATGTGAGGTGAAATGGAGCAGTAGGAAATTTTAAATGGCATTAAGCCAAATGAGAGGGTAGTGAAGTGTAGTTGAGTGAAGTTGAAATGGGAGGAAGTGAAGTGTCGACAAGTGTAGTGAAATTGAGTTAAGTGTAGTTGGGTGAAGTGTAGTGAAGGTCTTAGTAAAAGGGTGTCTAACATTATTAGACGATATATGGATCATATGAAGTTTGCTGCTTATATGGCTTTTTCATTTATCACATTCTTTCATGTTCTTTTGGTTCCATTTTTTAATCATTGTATATATGGTTGTATGTTTTGGTTACTTTTGCTTAATTTTGTAAATTATGTATTTTTATTTTGTGTTCATGTATTCTCATGGTTATGTATGTTCTGTTCTGTATATTCTGTTTTCATCATGCCAACTGGCGCTCTTCGGCAAATACCAGTGTATAACGCACAAAGACGGGACACAGCCTGCACTCTTCCTAATTAGGCGATAATTTTTAGGCAGTTAGTTCATCGTTAATTTTAGTTTGACCACTCTAGGTTTGTATCCTGGAAAGCCTTCCAACCAAAGTTGTTAATTGTGTTGTCCTATGTATTGTTTATGTATAAATGTGTACTGTTACTACTGCCACCGGGTGTCAACTCAATTTCAGTTAACAAATATATCATATCATTATATGCACATCCATTATTTAAAGTTTGATCTGCCTGCCATCTTCACCCTAACCATCTGAGTTACCTAACACTAATGACCCAGCTGTCTTCAACAAGATCTACTACCCATGCACAGTCACGATTTATTACTTTTGAATATATGTACTACATTAATGTTTTTGTTTTTTGCTGTGCATACTATTGTATTCAGTGTGTATGAAAAATGTACTCATGTTTAATACAATCTTGAAAAGTCAAATGCTTGTGTGTTTCATATACAACCCCGATTATTACATGTTATATATCTCCTGCTTTGCATGATTTTGATAGAAGCAGGAAACAAGCATCACATGACAACAGTCATATTTATAGCTTAGAAATGGAAGAAATGATTAACTATGTAATGAAAACTGCTGCTAAAACAGAGGTTATGACAGCTCAGTCCATTAAATGATGAGGGAACATGATGAATTACTGAGACTTCAGGGTTTGAAGGGGTACAAGATTTATCTTTTCTCCAAAGCTCTGCCTATAGAGTGCACTCAGCCTATATTTATTGGGTATCAGAGGCTTTTTCCCTGAGGGAAAAGCAGCTGGGGCATGTTGCTGACCACTCACCTATATCTATAGTGAGGTCAATACTTTGTAGAGCTATATCTCCACTCCCCCATATGCCTTCATGACATGTTGCTTTATTATACACAAGCACAACTTTGCCTTTACTGTAATTCTGAAACACATATGGTATATTTTAATAAATGCTCAAAATCTGTTTCATTTCAAATTTCTTTTTACAGTCTTCAATAACTGGCCAGACCATGTCAAAGCAGAGGGGGGTCAGTGCAGAAGAAAAAAGAACACGAATGCTACAGATATTCTACGAGAAAAAAGAATTTTTTCAGTTGAAAGTAAGGATGTCTGGAAAATGGATGTCAATTACTGTTTGATTTTGCATTTATGCCTGAACACAGAACACATTTTCTCTTCACAGGAACTGGAGAAAATTGCTCCAAAAGAGAAAGGAATTACTGAACAGTCTGTCAAAGAAGTGGTTCAGAGTTTGGTAGATGATGGCCTGGTGGACACAGACAAGATTGGAACATCAGTGTATTTCTGGGCATTTCCCAGGTACTCCACACAGCTGCTATATATGCTGAATCAGTCAAAAGATGATCATGAATGGAGGGGAATAGCTGAGATTTTCAGGAATCTAGCCAGAAATGGGGACTTTTTTAATATTAGCCACCACAGTGTTAAACCAGACTCTAAAGATAACTTATATACTCTGTTGTTTGTTATATACCAACATATGCACAAATAAGTACTGTAATTTAATATAAATTTACAGAATTGATTAGTGCATATGTTGATATAACTTATAATAAACAATTTATAATTCAGTATGCACATTATGAACATAAAAGTACATACTCTGTTGTCGATATTGTGGCTTTTGAGGACCGACTATTATGAATATTTTCCTCAAAACACGCTGTATTTATATGCTTAAAACTTGCAAAGTGTTTGTTTTGAAGAATATTGTACACACTAAACTGAACTGTTTTGTTCTCTACTTACAAAATTATATGCATTTTCTTTCCTTCAGCAAAGCTAAGCATACCAAGGTGAAGCAACTGGGGAATATAACAGACAAATTGAATGATGTGAACAAGAAACTGAAAATATCACAGGAAAATGTTAAAGCTGCAAAAATTGGAAGAGAACCTACAAGAGAACGCGAAGATGTTTTAAAGAAGGTGGCCCAATTAAAGGCAGAAGAAGAGGCCTTGCTAAAAGAAATAAAGAAACATGAAACATGGGAGAAAATGAAAAAAGAATCTGAGGTTTGAAACATAGTCCTTAAGATGTCATTTGTTGCTTTAATCAGTGACCCATTTATCTTAGCTCTTGGTGCATGTAATGATACTTTCAATAGCTCTGATTATATATTGTCAGATGATAGAATCATAAGTGAACAATGAAATGGAGAGGGTGTTGAAGCACACAGTCAAGGCCTACTTTGAGGAACTATGCTGGTGGTTGCTTGGAGGGACTGAGGAAAACCACCACTGGGGAAACTGAAAGTACTCTTTAAAAAAGTGCTGTCCCAGTGTCCCTTCATCTACCACAGTCACATATGGACTGGCCTGGGATCAAACCTGGGCCTCCAGAGTGAGAGGCCAGCGACTAACTACTGATGCCATGGCACAGAGTTACCAAATACCAAATACAGTGACAGTTACAGATAATCATGCAGTCAGTATGTTTCGGTAAAACTCTAAAAACCTTTGTTTTAGTTAATGCCTATTACAGATCATTCCTTCAAGGTTTCTTGTATTGCTCCCTCTAAATTTGAGTATTGTTCTTAAATGACTAAAACTGCCTCCTTGAAATTTTTCCACTTCACAAGCTGTAATCCCTGTTAAATGCACACAGCATCATGAAGTTGCATGCTGAAAGGTAAGGGTAAAGTTATTGTGTAGAATGAAGCATCATGCTGTGAAGGCATATCAGTGAGTGCAGGTATAATCATTCTTAATGTTGGCACTAGATGGAGATGAGTGGCTAGCTTCATGCCCTGGCTGCTTTACTGCTGGAAAAAGAATCATAAGTACATATTAGCTACGAGGCAGGATAGGCACAATAGCTGGTATGCACCACAATTCCTCTGTTGTCCAGCCTGCAGCTTAGTTAGTTTACAGAATGAGCTATTACACATTTAAAAAATTCACCAAGATCCAGATGAACACTTGCTGTTTCTCACAGTAAAATAAGATGATTCATATGTTTGTACTGAGTCTGGAGCATTTTGAGTTTATATTCACTCTCATTTCACTGCATTTGTATTTTAAATTGTGTATTTCTTTTTCAGATTGCAAAAGAAGCAGCAAATAGGTGGGTTTCAAATTTAATGCTCATTGTGTCATTTTGCAAGAACAAATTTTCTATAGACGAGAAAACTTTGGATGACCATTTTGGAATTAATAAATATATGGACTGCCTTGAGTGAAACACATATGTTAATCTTATATTACAAGATCTCATTCTAAACTTTCATAATGTAGTAATATGTAATGTTACATATACTGTACAGCAATGTAACTGCAGTTTATAATATGCTGCTTTGTAAGCCTATGTAATGTACATGTAATAAAACATTCCCTAAAGGATAAGTTCACTGTCTTATCCAGTTCGATACCAAGATATTTGGAGCAACTTTGGCACTAGATAAGCTGAATGGTAAGCTTCATGCTCTGGATGCTCCTGACAGTCATCAGACAAGATGCTGTACAGTCCCTAGAGTTGGCTTGGACATGCTGGTAAAAGCTAAAATCGCTGTCATGCAGGGATTGAACTCAGGCCATCCTATTTGTAGCTAGTCATAAACAAGCTCTCCTGGTTCTTTAATATTTATTATATCTGTAGTAATCAAGAGATAAGTGCAAACAACTTCAACTTTGTCTTAATGTAATTATGACCAACAAAAGCACACAGTTGATTTATGTCCATTTGTTGGTTTCTTTAAAGAAAAAACCTCATATTGAACAAATGTTCATAATTAAAACTTCTATCTCAAGTTGTACAAACTGTGTCTGAATGACTTTCATGTTCAGTAAGTGTTAAGAGAAACAGTCTCACATATTAATGTCCACCTTCAATTGACATTCTAATTCCAATTGGCTATGGTACTTTAAAGTGCAATTTTGAACTTCAGTGTCACCCAGAAGTCCCAGCATTAAAGTTAAAGAAATTTGTAAATTAACAAACTAATTTTGTGAGTAAACCATGCATCTTCATGCAAAGTACACACCAATCAATTCTGACAAGTTTAAAATATTCAATTTAAGAAAAGATTAACTGAAGGAAAACATTCATGTTACATCAGCAAACAGGGTAACATACACCTAGTTGTGCATGGTTTCAAACTATTAAAGTTCACACAGCCCTATATATGAACATTTTGAATGTTATCTTTAAAGCAGCACATCATGTTCCAGACTTCCTGCACCTTAATTCCAGTGGGAAGTTAACCCTCAAGCAGGCCATGAAGACCCATAGGGGGAGTAGAGGTATATCTCTATTCTTCCTTTAACCTCAGTGCTAGATATGGGTGCAAAGTTAAAGACATGCCCCAGCCACTTTACTCCCCCGAGACATGGTACCCACTGCACAGGTGGCTGTGTGGCCCCCAGGGCTGGTTTGGACAGGTATGGAAAATCTTGCCCCCAAACTCAGATTTGATCCCTGGACTGTTCAACCCATTGTGATCACTATAACAACTACACTATCCTGGCCCACAATTCCAGCAGTACAAATTGCAAATAAATTACGAAGTTTATATTTGAAGTCAAATTGGAGAAAATTATGATTATATTCTTCTGGGATGTGACAATGTGTAGGTACCAGCACTCATGAGACAGCATGTTTCTTTGCATGTCAGCCCACCTACTGATCTACATGGTGTCACATCTCAGATGACAATAACCTTAAATGGCAAGGCATATGGAAATATTTGTTGCTCAGTTCAAAAACCACTGTCCAAAATGCAGAATATTAGTATATGCAAAATAATAAATACTGCCAGTTTCTTTTTTGAATAGGTGTGAAACAGGGTCTCTTACATTCATGGAATAAATCACAAAAGCTCTGAAAAATATTCAGACCTAAAAAGGACAAAGTACGAAACAAATCAATATATTACATATCTAGAAACTTTCTGATTATATGTGTGCCATACTGAAATCTTGGAATTTGGGGTGGAGGAAGCAAGAAAAGAATTATAATACAGGGGTGCTGGTAAATTCTTAGCCCGACCTATTTCCCGATGTATTTTGTTTGATGGTGAGAATAATTCTTTTGATGCTAGTTTTGTTTTATATATATATATATAGTACTAATATTCCTCCAATTATGATTATAAATAGGATATATGAAAATCAATCTTCTATCGCTGTAGCTTGTTTCCTTCCTGGTCGGGGTAAGGACTTATCAGCACCTCTGCACCTGTAGACCTTCCTTAATTTATCGCCTGGAATTCGCAATGGATATAATGAAAATCATATTTAATAAGGATTTCCATCATAGTGACTAATGTGCACAATGGATGCCAAGGCAAGCAAGCAGCAACATGTGCAAGAAGTCTGGGTACAGTAAACTCATTTCCTTAACATCAAGACTAAGTTTATATATGTAAAGGGAAACATAAAAGCACAACCTTTTGCTGACATGAAAAATTGGCCATGCTGGAACACAGTTTGTGTCTGAAATGTATGTTGAGAAACATCATTTAATTTCTGTTTCTAACTTGAAAACTCAAAGCATGACCTTTGTGGTGATAAGAAAGGCATGCTTTGCTGAAACAGCTTTAAATGAATGCTGGCAACCATACATTTTCTGCCACCAAAATCAAACCTCACGGCCTAAGTGAAAAGAGTAAATGTTCATGGTTTTCAGGTAGGCCAATCCAGGTTACTGTGATATGGTTTGGTATGAGTATTGTGTTGGCTGCCTCCATCACGTCTCAAAATGTGTAAGACTGAAGAAGTAATACAGATTGTCATCACAGCGTATCTCATATTACTATTTTCATGAAAATACGTTACTCTGGGTTAGATAATACGGCATCTTGGTATTGGTACATGACGATTTGTGAAATGTTTCGTATCAGGCCAGGACAGTAATACATGGGGTTCCAATTCGGAATTGATCCCAAAAAGAGCTCCGCTCTTTGCGGATATATAACATTTATAAAATATCTTGAATGTGGCTATTATCACAACTCGGTGAAGAGTTCCTCTAATGCGGAAAGGTCGGGAACATAACCTATTGCTACAACAAGAATTTCTCGTAGGTACAATTATATGCTCTTACCATTCTATTAAAACACCTTTCATTACATTTACCATGGTTTCATTATTTTATCCTTAAATACTGAATTCACTTTATACAGCTACAACCTAAAGTTCCAGTAAAACTAACACACAACCGCACCTGACAGCTCTTTCCTTCCTGCACTCTCTTTCAGCCACACGTTCCTGCATCTGTGACTTAACGTCACATGAACCGTCATCGGTGATAACTATGTGCCCCACGCATCTCGGTATTAATCTGTGCTAGCACCACCGCCAACCTCACGAACATAATGTATTTTTTTGCGTAGCCAGGTCATAAACGTACTCAGGGGTCTGTGATCTGTCCTCAGGGGTACATCTCTCACACAGATCATCTAGTGATCTCTCAGGAGTTACTTGCGCAGTTACGCTGAGCTGTCGACGCCGGTAGTTCGAATTGGGAAGGTTGTGGCCACAGATCATCTAGTTGTGGCCAAGTTGGGGCAAACGACGTAGACAGATACAAGGAGCAGCTGGTTACAGTACTAAGTAGTAAAGGCAAAGTAGTTTTGTTATGTTTTACTTTCACAACTCCGCAACTATAAATAAGTGTTGGACCAACTAAATGCAACAAATGGTGATTTATTGTTAATCAATATTATCTCAACAAGATAATATTGATTAACCATAAATCACCATTTGTTGCATCTAGTTTTTCTAACACTTATTTACTTATCAAAGATACACGGTCACTCGAACTGCAACTATATTTAGAGTTATCTATCTAGAATATGCGGAGTCACTTCCAAGACCCTGCATGAGACGGCTGAAACGTGAAACAAATACTTTGCTTATCTAGTACTTTGGACCTTTACTGGACTTAGGAAATGTAACTTCCCTGCCACGCGAAGAAACTTATTTCGAATATTCCTCAACCGTTAATGCGATTGACAATTTCGAAACAATTTTCAGGTTCTTAGCAGACGTCATTTACCATGGCTTTCCCATTTCTTGTGCTGAATAGGTATTTGTCCACCTCACCAGCGATGGCAGCTGCTATTAAAAATGTTACGGTGATTGGTGGTGGTTTGATGGGCTCTGGAATTGCTCAGGTAAGAAGTTCTGTATTCTTTTAGGGATTAGACCTGGTAGGACTACTTTTTCTGTGGTGATAATGCAACAGTATATTGGTTCATTTCTTATCAAAAAAGGTTTAAAAAGTGACGAATTTTTCTGCTAGTTTGCATACATTACTATTGTAACAATTCATACCTGTATTAAGGTCTTAATCTTCTCCCTAGGTGGCAGCACAGACAGGCCATCATGTTACCATTGTTGAAATTAATGAAGATGCAATAAAGAAGGCAAGGAATGGAATTGAAAGTAGCCTGCAAAGAGTGGCGAAGAAGCTGTTTAAGGTAATCACTCTTAAGATTATTTTTATTATAAACAGTTGCACTAGTTAACAAATACAAGATTCTTACTCCGTGTTTCAGCTATAGATCTATATCATCTCCAGGAAGTACCATTACAGAAAGGAATTGTATGGTGTTAAAATATACTGTCACAAACAGTAAGTGATAAGTAGTCTATTATAATGCAACACACTTACTGTTTTAATGTATATTATCTGATAAAATAGGTAACATTATGCGCTAAGACTAATGTATAATTTTAACTGTTTTTTTTAGATAATACCATATCGATCTTCCAGTTGTTACATTCTGATGGACTGCTTACCATTTATTATTAACAATGGTATATTTTAACACCATATAGTTTCTTTGTGTAATGGTACACCCTGAAGATGGCTAATATCAGTAGCTGAAACATTTTGGAGTAATAATCTTATATTAAATAGTGCAATTGTTGGTAATAAATATTATCTTATATACTGTTGCATGGAAAATGTGTAATATTAAGTTTGTGATCATTGTTGTTTACCCGAAGAGTTTAAAAGACAGAAGTTGCAATCCATAATGAAAGTGAGTGTGTGTAGATAGCTCTCTTCCCAGGTCAGTATGTTAAGGATGGTTTGGAAATGCATGGTGTAAATGGAATTATTTTTTTTTTTTGCACCAATCCATCATACTTGGTTTTCTGTGTGTGTGTTTTTTTTTTTTGTGATTAAACTGAAATGATTTAATGACAATGTTTTACAACACTGAATGGAACATGGTGGGACAGGTATAGGTGATAAATTAATAGGAAATTACAAGGATGAGGACATGGTTTGTTTCAAGATTTTGGCCTATTATTTGGTGAATGGTGAAAGCCATGAGTAACTTAAGGGTATCCAGTCACCCCTTGAGTGAGTGAGTGAGCGAGTGAGACTTACTTCTATAGTAAGAAGACATATAGCGTAATTGCTTTTGTTACAGGAAATACAGTTTTTATGAATTTGGAGCACCCAGTGCTTGATACCTTACAGTGAATAATTATAATTAAAAATACAGCCTCTGAAGGAAGTACACTGAAGAATAATTCAAAGCATCTCTCTATTATTTGTAGGTTAGGGCAGAGGTGGGGAGTTCTGCCACACAATTAAACAGTAAACGTTTTGTAAGCCAAGAGGGCAGTGATAATGAAATGAGTCATACCATTCCCATGTTTGTTATTGTGAGATGGAATAACCTTCCTTGTATTGCATGAATTCCCTGTTACAGTTGAATTGTCCATTTGATTGCCAATGTTTAACCCTTGGGTAATATAACAGAAATGTTAAATGTTGCATGACATTGACAAAACCCTTTTCTTAGTATCCAAATGTATATTTGTATTTTGTGTGTGTGTGTTTTTTTTAGTGGCCTTTTTCAGATTCTCCCTCTAAAATCCTTTATACGTTTCTTACCTGCAACATTCCAGCCATGTATCCAATCCAGTGTAAGTGTTAAAAACTGCTATGTGTTCTGCATAAATGATGTTTGTAGTTCGTTCTTATGGGATACTTTTTATTTTTCTTGTTGTTATGCAATAAAATGTGGTTAATTCGCAGGACAAACCAGGTGAGGCAGAGACATTTGTGAAGGAGACGCTGAGCCGGTTGAGTACTTCCCTGGACCTGAAAGAAGCAGTGAAGAACACTGACATTGTAGTTGAAGCAGTTGTTGAGAATCTTGATCTGAAACATAAGGTTTTCTCAAGCATTGATTCGGTATGTACTATATTATGTATAATATTTCCACGTAAGCATCTGTAATATGTATGAGATGTCACTGCATGCTGTTTTAGGTGCACATATGTCCCTGCACAGCATCTATTGCAATTAGTGTGTCTGTATACCCATCTCTGCCCTTAAATTGTTGTGTAAAAACCCTAAAATATCTCACAAAAATGAGTTTACTAATTATACCAAGAAGTGTGAAGGGAGTGGGCAATTTTCATTGCCCAGAATAGAAACAAAAATTGATACTTTTAACTTATCTGTTGTCTGACTTAAATTCAACTCATATTTCAGGTTGCACCAGAACATACAATATTTGCTTCCAACACATCGTCTTTGTCCATTCAAGACATTGCTTCTGTTACAAAGAGGAAAGATAGGTTTGCAGGATTACATTTCTTCAATCCAGTTCCAGTCTTGAAACTTTTAGAGGTAAACAGTGAAATAGTGCACACTAGCTTAAATTAGTAATATAAATTTCCTGGTATAATCCTTCTGTGATGAAAATTAGATGCCTCAGAATGGAGAGCATTCAAATTTAAAGCATTCAGTAACTTTTTATTACATTCTCAGATTTCTGTTATTATATAGAATTACAGAAAAAACTAAATCTAGCGTATATTCATGTTTTGTCATGAGAGTGATGGGCATGGTCATAATTTAGTGATAGTTAATAACTTCTTCAGAACTGTAGCAAAGATCAGTCATTTGGGAATACACTATCAAATCAACATGCTATATTTACTGGTGTAAGACATGTTTTTACCTTTTTTTTTTAAATTACCAACTTAATGCACAATTCCTTTATTAACAATATGTATGTTACACTATGATCCTCAACATGTTTCGAGCAGCATGCTTCTCATCCTCGGGGACCAATTGTATCACCACAGCTTCTGGTATCGTCACCATCTGTAAACAGCCATACAGTATGCAGGTGGGGAGTTCTCCACCTGCATACTGTACGACTGTTTACAGAGGGTGACAATACCAGAGGCTGTGGTGATACATGCTGCTTGAAACATGTTGAGGATCGTAGTGTAACATACATATTGTTGAAGAATAAAGGAATTGTGCATTAAGTTGGTAATTTGGAAAAGTCTATATTATGATGCATGGTCAGAAAAACATCAGATTATGTTTTTACCTGTAAAAGTTGCCATAAGAATTACAGCATGTCTTTGATATTGGTGTTTAGAAGAGAAGGTTACCTCAATTTTTCCATCGAAAGCCATTATACTTCTTTTACAATGAGAATTACAGTATATTTACAAGGAAATTAAGAGTAGAATACATCTGGGGCATAATTGCAACCATTCATACAGAATCTTATGTTCACTTGTCTCCTATATAAATATTAAAGATTAAACCATAGAAGACTTTAATTTGATTTATTTTATATGCATATTCAACTTGGCCTGTCAGTGCAATATATGGACAAAAATTGAAGGCGGTGGAGAAGAGGTGTTGAGAAGAACATTTTTTACAGAAGAGGGGGGAAGTAAGAGGTGGCCAGAAGAAAACCACTTAATAAGGAGCGTCTTAATTTGTAGTCTTTGTGAGATGTTATTAGGTCATTTGATGGTCATTGCATGTAGCATGCATTGAATAGCTGAGAAATACGTACAAAATTCTGAATGGTGGGGCAGAGAACATTTGGGAAACATACGGATAGTTTGGAGGATAATATTAAAATGCATCCTTCATAGGTTTTGAGTATGTGAGCTAAAATGGCCCAGGGCAGGTTTCAATGGTGGACACTTCTGACCAAAGTAATAGACCTCTTGAGTTCCATAAAGTGTAGGGAATTTTCAGACTCCCTGAGGGACTGTTAAGTTCTCAATAAGGACTGTGCTCCCTGGAGTAAGTTGGTTTTAGTACTGCAAATGACTGTAACTGAATTTACTTCCAAAGTTCTTTTCAGGATGTTACTCTTATTCCAGTTGATGTATTTAATTTATAGTTATGGGAAACATTTTTGGAGAAGTAAATTGTGTAAGTTTATCATAAAGGTTATCCGTATACCTGAGACCTCTGACGAAACATATGAGAAAGTAACAGCATGGGGAAAGGCTCTTGGAAAGACAACAATCACATGCAAAGACACCCCTGGATTTGTGGTTAACCGACTACTGGTTCCGATGTTGGCAGAAGCTATTCGAATGTTGGAAAGGGGTAAGTTGTTTGATGCAACATAATTGTACCACCAGTGTGAAAACACTAAATTACAAGAAAGCATGAATAAAGAGCCTAAGGTTCTGCGAAGATACTTATTTTGACCATAAGCTGTGCATACCTCCAGATAAATATTAGTGGTGCAGAACAAAAAGTACAATTTATGATATGGTACAGTACTAACTGCATTGTGTTCTGTATAGCATTTTACTGAAATGGAATGAAAATCTAGATTTTTCATTATGTTAAAACACAGTTTGTCAGGATTTTCCTTTTTAGCGTTAAATTACTTCAAACATACTTAGATAAAAACAGATATATTTGGCCCTTTGAACTTTTAATTCAGGAGATTTTATGACATGTAGGATTGAATACGTAGATGGCTAGAAGAGTCAACTTAGCCTGCAGTACTTGTATCTCATAGTCTCTGCCCTGGAGGTATGGAAATTAAATTAAACTCTTGCAGAACTGTTGTTTTTATTTCAGACTTCATTATTCTTGTGTCATTTCTAGAATGTTGTGTATACTTTTAATGTGTAATGCAACCTGTCTGTAAAAATAAGCTTAAATGTTTGTGATATGCAGCAGTCATCAGCATTACTTGATATTGTGCTGGGTGCAGTAATACAGATTAAAGGAATGTGTTTATTACTGTCTCAAAGGTGAATTACAGTACTTTAACCCTTAGGCTACTAATGTCATATATATATGGAACTCCTAGTAAAGCCAGAAATGCTAACATCGTATATATATGGACCTACGTTTGGCAATGCTGAAACAGTCTCTTTCTATTTGCTGCACAATGTTTCAACACAATCAATGCAGAGAGGTTTCCTGTGTCACATTTGTGTGTAAACACTTTGCCAGCTAGCTGGCAAAGTGTGTACACACAAATGTGACACAGGACACCTCTCTGCATT
>Ga0209629_10001827_pt1 | contig 13889 bp, 12 predicted proteins | sample TergutCu122P5_FD_187286 | JGI IMG/M metagenome (GOLD analysis project Ga0209629, IMG submission 187286) | Cubitermes ugandensis P5 segment gut microbial communities from Kakamega Forest, Kenya - Cu122 P5 (SPAdes) (version 2) | ecosystem: Host-associated > Arthropoda: Insects > Digestive system... | reverse complement strand
GGCATCTCGATTTTGGCCCAGGCCAACCAGACGCCGCAGTTGGCGCTGTCGCTTCTGAAGTAGTTTTTCTTGCCGCACGAGCGGGGACGGTTCATCGTCCCCGCTTTTTTAGCGGCAAGGCTGGAAATTGTCCCGGTTGTTTGCGCTCATTGTCGGCAAAATTGGGCATCATGAAAATGCAAGAGGCAAATGGATGACTGAATACAGCCAATACCTGCGTAACCAGATACTTTGCGCTTCGCCTGAGCAAATACTGATCATGCTCTACGACGGCGCGATTCGTTTCACCCGTCAGGCGATTTTGGGCGCGGAGGAAAATAATCTGGAAACGATGACGTACGGCATCCGCCGCGCCATGGCGATCATCACCGAGTTTTCCAACACATTGAACCACGAGATCGGCGGCGCCATTGCCGACAATCTCGACGCGATCTATAGTTTCATGGTGCGGGAGCTGACCCTTGCCAACTTGCACCGGGACGCGGAAAAGCTGCGTGTCGTCGAAAATCTGCTTGTCGGTCTGCGGGCGACCTGGGCCGAGGCGATAGAAATCAACCGAAGCGAGATCAATCACTTTCCCATCCAGCGGGAATATGCGCCCTTGGCCGTTTCCAGCTAATGACCATGCCAACTCAATCTGATTTGACGGCCCAGTCCTTGGCCCTTTACCGGGAACTGCGGGATCAACTGCGACGAATGCTGCCGCGCATAAGCGCGGCCGGGACCGACTGGATATTGACCATGGACGAGAGCATGGCCCATCTGCGGCAGGCAATCGAAAAAGCCGACGCCGCGCTCATGGCCTTGCCGCCGGAATCGGAGACTGGCCAAAGCGATCTCACCCGGCTTGCCGGCGAGCGCCGCCAGGCGATGGCCGAAGTTTTGTCTTTGCAAAAAGAGGCGATCATCCAGGCGGAGAGCGCGCGTTCGCTCCTCGGACATGACCTCGCCGCCATGCGCGCCGGACGCCAGGCGTTGCGTGGCTACACGCCGCCGCCGGAAGATTCGCCTGGCGGCATCATCTGCCGTCAATCCTGATTCCACCCACTCTTTGCGCCGATTCCGCGGCATCCCCTTCCCATTTGCCGTTAACCGATGAAACCGGCTTGCCGGGCGGGCTATGTTTCGGGTATACTGTCGGGTTCAGTCGGCAGCGCCTCAACTCAATGCGACGCGGGCCATCCGGGAACAACGCTACGGAGAATGTATGTACACTGCTTCGGATTTACGCAAGGGGTTGAAACTCTTGATTGACGGCAACCCCTATATCGTCACTGAATTTGAATTTTCCAAACCTGGCAAAGGCCAGTCTCTTTACCGTTGCAAGATGCGCAACATGATCAGCGGCAACCAACTGGTCAAAACCTACCGCTCGGTGGACAAGTTCGAAAAAGCCGAACTCGAGGAAAAGAAAATGCAGTACCTCTACCACCAAGGCGATGAATACTATTTCATGGATACCACCAGTTACGAGCAGCTTTCTCTCAGCGCCGAGCAACTGGGCGACAACATTCATTACCTGATTGACAATATGGAGGTCGAGGGGCTTTTTTTCGATGGCCGCCCGATCGATGTCACCGTGCCGACTTTTGTCAATCTGGTCGTTATCCGGGCCGATCCCTGGGCCAAGGGCGATACCACCGGCAACGACACCAAACCGGTGACGGTGGAAACCGGCTATCAGTTGCAGGTGCCGCCTTTTATCGAGGAAGGGGCAAAAATTCAGATCGACACCCGTACCGGCGAATACGTCACTAGGGTGAAATAAATCGTATGCTCGGCCAGGAGGGGCTGTGGCTGCGGGCGGCGTGTTTTTCCTGTCTGCGCGCCTTTTTTGCCGCTGAAGGATTCCTTGAGGTCGATACGCCCTTGCGCCTGCCGGTACTTTTGCCCGAGCGGCACATCGAGCCGCTCGCGAGCGAAGATTATTTCCTGCAACCTTCGCCGGAATCGTGTATGAAACGGCTCCTGGCGCGGGGCTGTCCGAAAATTTTCCAGATCTGTCATTGCTTCCGCAAAGGAGAAAAAGGCCGCCGACATCATGAGGAATTCATGATGCTGGAATGGTATCGTCTGGACGCTGATTATCGGCAATTGATGGCCGACTGCAATGCGCTTTTGGCCTTTCTCACGGCAAATCTTGACAAATTTATGCCGCCAGAAACGAATTTTGCCTGGCCGGGGAATGTTCAGGCGCATTTCCTGGCCGGCGGCGAAGCCTTGCCGCTTGCCGACGCTTTTGCCCGTTACGCCCCGCTCACCCTCGATGAGGCCATAAGCGACGGGGCGTTTGACGAAATTCTGGTTAGCCATGTCGAGCCCAGGCTGGGGTTTTCCCGCCCGGCTTTCCTCATGGATTATCCGGCGCCATTGGCTTCCTTGGCCAGGCTCTCGCCGGAGAACGGACGGATCGCCGAGCGTTTCGAGTTGTATTATTGCGGTGTCGAACTGGCCAATGGTTTTTCCGAACTGACCGACGCGGCGGAACAACGGCTTCGTTTTCAGCGGGAGATCATAGCCATTGAGCGCGCGGGCGGTTCTCGCCCGGCAATGCCCGAGCGGTTTCTTGCCGATCTGTCAAAGATAAGCGCCGCCTGCGGCATCGCTTTTGGGCTGGATCGCCTGATTATGCTGTTGTTTGGCAAAAACAGGCTGGCCGACGCCGTGACTTTTGCCCCTGGCGAATTGTAATGTATCCGGATAGATGGGGGCTTGCATTTTTCCCCATTATCCCTTATTCAAAGATTCCTTTCCAAGACCCCGCTGATTGCGATATTCTATGCGAAGCGTCGCTTAGGTAGAATTTTCGGGCAATCAGGACAATAAACAAGGCGAGAGTGAACGTCCCATGGAACAGACAACCAATATTGCGCTGCACAGATATGTGGATCTCTTCTATCGGAAAAAGTATCTGCTGATCTGGGTGCTCCTGCTTAGTCTGCCGATTGGCTTGGGGTACTACCTGAAAACGCCAAAGCTGTATCAATCGACAGCGCTGTTGACTTATAAACCGAGCCGGGTCAACACCAATCCCATGGCCCCGGAAGCCGAGGTCCGCGAACTGCGGGAGAGTGTCGGCACTACCTCGCAGGTGCTGGTAAGCGTGGGCAACCTCGAAGAGCTGATCAAGAAATTCGACCTTTATTCATCGGCGCGAGCGCATTTGCCGATGCAGGATGTCGTCGATATCATGCGCAAAGACATTATGATCCAACCGGCCAGGGCTGGCAACGCCTTTCAAATCACTTACAGCGGCACCGACCAGTCGAAAGTGATGAAAGTGGCCAATGAACTGGCCGGGCGCTTTATCGAGATCAGCAACGCCGGTTCGGTGGAAGAGACGGTGCGGATAGCAACCTACACCGAAGGTGAAATGACGGCGGCGAAAACCGTCATGGATCAGAAAGACCAAGCCATGCGCGATTATAAGAAGAAGTATTTTAATGAGATGCCCGATCAGCGCCCCGGCAACGTGCAGCGGCTTGTCTCTTTACAGGAACAATACCGGAAAAACCAGGATGCCATCCTAAACGCGCAACAGACCAAGGCACTGTGGCAGGAGCAGTTGAATTCACTGCGCCACGCTTCGTCCGCCTCTGTCGATACCGATCTTTCCACTTCGCCGGGGGGACCGTCCATCGTCGATGTCGATCCTTTGACGCAGTTGCAGAATCGCTTGAATAACCTGCTGCTCAAATATACCGAAAACCACCCGGAGGTGAAAAAAATCCGGGGCCAAATCGAAAAACTCGAGGCGGAACGGCGGAGCGGATCGGCAAGCCCAACCGCCGGGAAAACTTCTGGAACCGTCAAGCCGGCAAGGAGCGGCGATTTGGTCTCCATGCGTTCAACCATGCAGTATGAGGCGCAGATTAAAAATTACGATGTACAGATTGCGACCTTGACGAGAGCGAACGAGGAGATTTCCAAGCAGGCGCAGGAACTGCAAAAGTGGGTCGAGGCCGCGCCAAACCGTGAGGCCGAATGGTCGTCTTTGACCCGCGACTATGAGGTGCTGAAAAAACAGTATGACAAACTGGTCGAGAAGAACCTGCAGGCCCAGTCGGCCCTCAACCAGGCGCGCCGCCAGCAGGCCGGCCAGTTCCGGATCGAAGATTCCGCGCGTTTTCCGGAAACCCCCTTCAAACCTGATTTCAAGAAGATCATGGGCACGTCTATCGTGCTTGCCGGCGGCCTGGCCGCCGCGTTGGTGCTTGTTTCGGCCTTTTTGGACCAGTCTTTCCGGATTCCCGTCGATGTGGAAAACTATTTAAAACTTCCGGTGGTGAGTGTAGTCTCCTATATCCCGACAACACGCGAAAAGAAACGGGCGCGGATTATCTTTTTTGTCAAAGCGCTGATGCTGCTATTCGCCGGGATGCTGGTGATGGGTTATTTTGCCTGGGCGTGGTCGATGGGAAAAATCGTCATTTAAGGTTTTGCCGGGAGCGTAAATGATATGTACCGGGAGTTTTTCGGACTGCATGGCAAGCCGTTTGAGTTAACGTCGGATTGGCGATCACTGTTTCTCAGCGAAACCCACCGTCAGGGCTTGGCCACCCTCAAGCACGGTGTGATCTCCAATTCCGGCTTTCTTGTTTTGACCGGTGGTGTCGGCACGGGCAAAACCACCTTGCTCAATGCCCTGGTGGCGGAGCTGAAAGACAGCCATTACCTGTGCCTGCTGTCGAATCCCATCCTTGAAGCCTCTGACTTTTATCGTTATTTCGCCGCCAAGCTCGGTCTGCGTTACGACGGCAACAAGAGCAATTTCCTGCTCACGCTGTCGCAGTTGCTGGAAAAATGCCAAATCACGAGCCGCAAGGTGTTATTGATCATCGACGAGGCCCATGCCTTGCCCTATGACCTGTTCGAGGAAATCCGTTTTTTAGAAAATATTTCCACCGAGCAAAAAGATATTTTGAGAATTTTTCTGGTTGGGCAACCGGAACTTTTTGAACGTTTGGCCGAAGAGCGCTTGCGCCCACTGCGTCAACGGGTGGGGATTCGTTTTCACCTTGAACCCCTGACCCGCGCCGATGTCCGCGCCTATATCAATTACCGGCTGATGATCGCCGGGCGTGATACCTCTCGCGGCGAATTGTTTACCGACAGAGCCATCGAGTATATCCACCAGGCGACAGGCGGCGTGCCCAGGGTAATCAACGTGCTGTGCGACAACGCCATGTTGAGCGCCTATGCCTGCGGCTGCAAACGGATTGATGAGGATATTGTCCAGGAATGTATCAAACAGACCTACATTTCCAGCGATGAAAATGCGCCGGAAGCAATTCCGGAAAAGGGTTTCTGGGAGAAATGGCTGTGGCCGTTGGTCGCCATCGGGGTCGTCTTGGAGATTTTGGCGACTTGGCTGGCATTTCAATTTGGCTTGGTTGATTATGTCGTTGGTCTATTCCGCTAAGATGGGGCGTCATGGGAAAATTTTCCGATATTCTCGAGAAATCCGGCATTGGCCAATGGGGCGACGAGCCAGAACAGAGCCTTGGCAAGAAAAATCGCGGTGATCGTAAAATACGCTCTAAGGTGCCGCAGCAACAGTGGGATGAACGTTTTCAGCGGGTCAATAATATCTCCTGGCAAGCGAGCGAATCGTTTCGGATGTTGCGCTCGAAAATCCTCTACCCGGATGACGGCGGCGACCGCTTCCGCAGCATTATGGTCACGTCTTCAGCACCGATGGAGGGTAAGAGCTTCGTCACGGCCAATATCGGCGTCGCCATCGCCCAAGGCGTCGATCAGCACGCGCTGCTCGTCGATTGCGACCTGCGGCGGCCATCGCTGGCAAAGCTGTTTGGTATTTCCATCAGCAATAACCGAGGCTTGGCCGATTACCTCGCCGACGACAAATGCCGGCTGCAAGATTTGTTGTTAAAGACCGCCATTGACAAATTGTCGGTTCTGCCCAGCGGCATGCCGCCAGATAATCCCGCTGAACTTGTGGCTTCGTCGAAGATGAGCGGTCTCGTCGAGGAGCTATCGGCCCGCTATAGCGACCGCCTGATTATCTTTGATACCCCGCCCTTTCAGGTGGCCTCTGAAGCGGTGGTGTTGTCGAAACATGTGGATGGCGTGGTGCTGGTGGTGGGGTATGGCAAGTCGGCGCGCAATCACGTCCAGGAAGTGGTGGAAAGTATTGGCCCGGAGCGGATCGTCGGTGTGGTTTTCAATGGGATGCGCGAGAACTTCTTCCAGCGCCGGGTACTAGACACCTACAGCTACTACGGCAACTATTACGGTTACACCGACAAAGACAACGAGTTATGACCGATCGAGGGTGGGCGCAAAATACCGGCAGGCCCTGCCGCAATCCCGATCCGCGTTATTTGCCCGCGCAAGCGGCATAAAGCGCGGCATAAAGTCAGAGCGCGGCCAGGCGTCCGGCGGCGCTGGTTTTATGGGTTAGCGAAAATTTCCGATTTTTTCTTCATTTTTTCTAAAAGCGTTGTTCTTTTCAAATTGAGAAGCCGGGCCGCTTCTTTCTTATTGCCGGCCGCCAGGCGCAGGGCGTGGCGGATCAGACGGTTTTCCATTTCATCGATGAGGCCGTTGAAATCAAGGCCGCTCTCGTGATCAAAGGAATCGCTCAACTGGGGGAAGAGGATATCTTTCTCTTTTATCACAGGCATCAGCGCCTGTTTTGGCGGATTTTTGGGGGCCGTTCGTCTGGTTTTGCCACTCATATTTTGAAATTTCTTCGGCAGGTCGGCAAAACTCACTTCCTGACCGGCATACATCACCGACATATACTGTACCAGATTTTCCAGCTCGCGGACATTGCCCCGCCACTCGCACTGGCAGAGGCTTTCCAGCGCCTTGGGCGCGAAGCGGAAGGGCGGGCGATGGCGGCGGGTGGTAAAATTGTCGATGAAAGCGTCGATGAGAAGCGGAATGTCCTCCCGCCGCTCTTTCAAAGGTGGGATATACACCGGGATGACGCTTAAGCGATAATAAAGGTCTTCGCGGAATTTTCCTTCTTTGACCAATTGTTCCAGGTCGCAATGCGTGGCGGCCAAAACCCGCACATCGACCGGCATTGGCTTGACCGCGCCGACGGGCTGGAATTCTTTTTCCTGTAAGACCCGCAGGAGCTTGGCTTGCAAAGGGAATTTCATATCGCCGATTTCATCCAGGAAAAGCGTGCCGCCGTCGGCATACTGGATACGTCCCGTTTTATTGGCCGCGGCACCCGTGAAAGCGCCTTTGGCGTAGCCAAAAAGTTCGCTTTCGAGCAGGTCGTCGGGGATGGCGGCGCAGTTGACTGGTACAAAATTGCGGTTGGCGCGTGGGCTGCCGGCGTGAATCGCCTTGGCGACCATTTCTTTGCCGGTACCGGATTCGCCGCGGATGATAACTGTGGCCAGATCGTCTTCGGCAATGCGGACGATCAAGTCGAATAGCCGCCGCATCGCCGGGCTGTCGCCGATGATGCCGTGGAATTGCCGTCGAGGATTTTCGCGGTCGGCGCTGTGGGCGCCCTCTTTCAATTTGAGGAAGTCCTCAGTCCGGGTCAAAATGTTGGTTACTTCATTTTTGTCGAGCGGCAGCAAAAGAATGGCCCAGGCTCCGGCGGCCAGCAGCTCCCGGCATTGGCGGCGCTTGTTTTCCAGCGCCAACGGCAGAAAAAGAGTTTTGGGGAAAGACTCGGCGAGTTTTTGCAGTTCCGAGGCGTTGGGCAAATCGACAATGCAACAGGGAAAGGGCTTTTCGCTGAGCGCTTTGCTCACTTGCGCCGTGATTTCCGCGGGCGTTTCCAATGCGAAGGATGAACAGACATAACTCTGCCCGATAATGTCGGATAAAGCTGCGACGAGTTTCGCTGGGGCGGCGATGAGGATTTCTGGCACCGGCATGATTTTGACACTGAGTGAAAGATAAAAGCCAGATAAAAGGCTCCGAGCACTGTTAAATGGTATCACAGCGATAAGACAAACAACAAAAGATTTCTGGCCCTCCAGCCAATGCGTGTCAAATCCATGACTAACGCCCCGGCTGCTTTCAGGCATCATCGGCGAATCTTCTTGAAATGGCCGGCAAGCTCGTTTTAATTGCGGCATGCCTCGTCCGCTCGCCCAAAAAGGATGCCCGGCATCGATCAAAAAATTTCCTGACAGGACAAAACCATGGAACGTGTATTCGTTATCGCTTTTTCCGCCGCCGTCGGTGTTGCCGGTTTTTTTTGGTTCGGCAGGGCAATCAAACGGCAGCCGCTGCAAGATTTCGTTTTTCGGCACCAATGGCTCCTGCACCCTAACGCCATCTGTTATTGGCGCACCTTTGCCGCCTTTATCGGTTTGTTGCTGTATTTTGTGGTTGGCTGGGAGTTTCTGGCCATTTTCATTTTCACGATAGCGGCGATCATGGACGGCATCGACGGCATCGTCGCCCGGCAGTGCAAGCTTGGCTCGGCTTGGGGGGAATGGCTCGATCCGATGTGCGACAAGCTCACCTATCTGCCGCCTCTGATCCTCTTTGCCTATCGGGACATTATTTCCGTGCCGATGGTCTGGCTTTTGGTGACAATCGAACTCCTGGGCCAATTCATGGCCCGCTGGGTGCTGTCGAAGCTGCGCATCTCCGGCGCGGCCAATAATTTCGGCAAAATCAAAGCCATCATCTGCTTCACCCTGATGATTTTCTGCGCCCTGCTCGATGCCAATCCCAGCGACATCAATATCGGCGATGAAGTGCTTCTTGGCTGTATCGTTTTATCGGCGGCCTCACTGATCTTCAAATTCATTCCCAACCGCCTCTATGCCGATATTTTGTCCTGTTTGAACCTGGCTTGCGGTTTGACGAGCCTGTATATGGCCTATGAGGGCCGCTTCGCCTCGGCGGTTTGCCTGATCATCATCGGCCAGTTATTCGACCTTTTCGATGGGAGGATGGCGGAAAAACACGGCGGCACCTGGTGCGGGCCGTATCTGGATGATATCGCCGATTTCGTCAGTTTTGGCTTCGCTCCGGCTTATATGATTATTTGCCGCGGCGGTGGCTTGTCCTGGCTGTTTTCCGTGTTGTTTCTCATCGCCGTGGCTTACAGGCTGATACGTTTTATCAGGGTGGATAAATACCGCACCGATTTGCCCAGAGGTGTCTTCAACGGCCTGCCCAGCCCGGCGGGGGCGCTCCTGGTCCTCGGCGGCGTTTTGATCAGCCCATCCTGGCTGCCCTTGTGGCTATTGTGGATTGCCGCCGCCTTCGCCTCTTCTCTCATGGTCAGCCATATCCGCTTTGCCCATTTTGGGCGGATTCTTTTGAAGAAGGTGCCAAAACCGGTTTTTTTCTCGCTGGCGGCGGCGGTGATTGTCATCCTCGCTTTTATTTTCAAGACCAAGAGCGTTCGCATGTTCGGGCTCCTGATTCTGGTTTCGGTCACCGTCTATATGATCTATAGCCGCAAATGGCGCCATGGCGCAGGGGCGGAAAATGTGTGATTGCCGCTTTCTCCCGCTGTTTTTCATCGTTTTCGCCTGCTGGATCTTTTGCTGCGGGCCGGCGCCGGCGGCGCCGGTTTTCAGCGGTCAGGCAAGTAAAGTGATCGATGGCGATTCACTGGAAGTGGTCAGTGGCGCCGGGGAAAAGATACAATTGCGCCTGTGGGGCATCGATGCGCCGGAATCACGGCAGAGATATGGGAAAGAAGCCAAGCTGCTCCTGGCGGCGATGATTAAAGGGCGGCGGATTGAAGTGCAAACGAAGGATATCGACCTTTACCACCGGCTGGTGGCTTTGGTCTGGGTGGATGGAGCCTTGGTCAACGAAGAGCTGGTGCGCCAAGGGGCGGCCTGGGTTTATGAACATTTTTGCCAGGAATATATCTGTGACCACTGGCGGCGGCTCCAGGAAGAAGCCCGCCGTGAGCGGCGCGGCTTGTGGATTTGGCCAAAGCCGAGGCCGCCCTGGCGATATAGACATAAAAACGCCTGAAAGGCATCAAAATGTCAGATCAAGGGCCAGGCCAAAACCCAGCGGCTTTTTATCGGCGTTTTCAATATTGAGATAGCCGAGTAGCGCGGAGACGGATGCCCCTGGCGTGACCTGATAGGAAGCGATGCCGCCGACTTCAACGATGTTGCGATTGACGCCGCCATAATCGGCGTTCATATAGGTGCTTTCAGCGGTCAGCGTCAGTTTGTCGGAAACCCTGACGCTTGAGACGATATTGAAGAAACAGGCGTCGCCGGTGGGGCTGCCGATCAACAAGCCGGTGTTCAACATGCCGACCACATCGCTGTTCGCCTTCGACAGCATGACAAACTGCGCATATTCTTGTCCGTCGCCGCCGAAATTGCCGCTGGCGGTAAAACCATTGCCGGTGGCGCCGGCGGTCATGGCGATGGAAGCAAGCCCCAGCGGCATGGTGGCGCTGACATAGCCGCCAAAGCCCGCTTTGCCCGTGCCCTGATAAACGGAGTTTTTGTATGCGGCTTCCGCCGCCAGGCCAATATCGCCCACTTTGCCGATGAAGAAAAAATCGGCGGCGATTCCATTGTTGCCAGCCTGTTGATCGTCAAGGTAGAAAAAAACAGCGTTCATCCGCCAGCCGCCGGCCAATTTCTGGATCAGGTTGACGCCGTACTGATTGATGTCGTGATCGGTGGTGAAACCGTTGTCAATCACCGGATTGCCATCTTGGTCAAGGAGCGGCGTCTTGTCGCCGGTTGACGGATCCGTTGTCATGTTCCACTCATACTCGGAGAGCTTCTCCATGAAGACCGTCACGGTGGTGGCATCGGTGGCGTAAACGGCGCGGACAAAGTCGTAGGCGTCATCACCACGGATGAATCTGCTCATGGTGTTATAGCCCATGCCGGCTTCGAGCGCGACCGGCCCGACCGGCACGCCGATATACGCGACATCAACGTCAAGATTGCTCTTTTGGCCATAGCTCAAGGCGCCGCCCGCGGTATTGTCGGCGCCATCCCAAACGCCGTCAGCCAGACAAAAACGGCCGACCGCATAGGCCCCACCCTTGGTGTTGATTTTAAACTGGAGGCGGACGCGGGAAGTCCAGAACGACTCTTCGCTTTCTTGTGGCTTCAAACTATCGACGTCTTGGTAATTACGGTGATAATTGAAACGGGCGCGGGCGTCGCCGTCAAAGGCGATTTCAGCGGCGCCCACGCCCGCCGCGATGGAATTGGCGATCAATAAACCAACGGCCGCGGCGACAATCTTTTTCATGATCTTCTCCTGATACGTGGTCATGAATCATGATTCCATCGCCGCTGGCGAGGTGACGCGCGGCAGGTATCTGTGCAGTTTTTCCAAAACTTCATCCAGATTGAGCGGCTTGCCGATATGGTCATTCATGCCGCTGGCCAGACATTTCTCGATGTCTTCGCGGAAAACGTTGGCGGTCATGGCCAGGATGGTGATTTGTTTCGCCCGCGGCACATTCAGGGCGCGGATGACGCGGGTGGCCTCGTAGCCGTCCATCTCCGGCATCTGGACATCCATCAGGATGATGTCGTAGCGGTGCGGCGCTTCTTTGAACATGCGCACGGCCACCACCCCGTTTTCGGCGCAGTCGATGGCGATCCCAGTGGGTTTAAGAAGCGCCAGGATAATTTCCCGGTTGAGCGCCACATCTTCGACGAGAAGCACATGGCAACCGGCAAAGGACACGTGTTCCAGCGGACTTGTTTTTTGTTCCGCCACCACCTGTTCGAGGCCCAGACAGTCATTGACGCAGTCGACGATGTCAGAGGGGAAAAATGGCTTGCCGAGGAATTTATCCACGCCGGCGCTTTTCGCCTCGTCCGCCAAGACATTCCGTTCCATGGCGGAGATCATGATAACGATGGAAGATGAATCTTTGTCCGTCTTGATGCGGCGGGTCAGTTCCATGCCGTCCATGCCCGGCATTTTCCAGTCGATGAAATAGATGTTGTACGATCCTTCGCGCTCTATCTTCTCCAGGGCCTCCTGACTGCTGGAAGCCGTCTCGCAGGCGAATCCGATCTTGGCCGCCAGTTCCTTGAAATGCGCGAGAACGATTGGATCATCGTCCACCACCAGCGCCCGGATCGCGGCCCAGTTCAGATCGGCGTGCGCCCTTTTGCCCGGGATGGACGTGCCCCGCCCCGCCCGGATGGTGAAGGCGAAGGTCGAGCCCCAGTTGGGCTCGGATTTGACCGAAATTTCCCCGCCCATCATCTCGACAATGCGTTTGGAAATGACCAGGCCGAGCCCGGTGCCGCCGAATGTGCGCGCCGTGCTGCTCTCGGCCTGCTGGAAGGATTGAAACAGGCGGGCCTGCTGTTCTTCACTGATGCCGATGCCGGTGTCGCGTACCTCGATACGCAATATAACGCCCTGGTCATCTTCCCCTTGATAGCGCGCCTTCAAATTGACGGCGCCGCCTTCCGGCGTGAATTTGACGGCGTTGCTCAAAAGGTTGGCAATGACCTGGGCCAGGCGCTGATCGTCACCCACCAGCATCTCCGGGATTTTCCCGTCAATATGTACGCTCAGGTTCTGCTGTTTTTCCTCCGCCCGGAAATTGATGACGTTGATGACCTTCTTGAGCATTTTTTCAAAATTGAATTCCACCGGCGACAGTTCAAACTTGCCGGACTCGATCTTCGACATGTCGAGAATGTCGTTGATGACGCCCAAGAGATGGGCGGAAGCAATCTTGATTTTTTCAAAGGCGTAATCTTTTTTCTCGAGATCGGGAGCGGCGCCGCCAATGGCGGTCATGCCGATGATGGCGTTCATCGGCGTGCGTATTTCGTGGCTCATGCGGGCGAGAAAGTCGCTTTTGGCGGCATTGGCGTTTTGCGCCGCCCGCGTGGCCGCGAGGCGCTGGGAAATTTCCTGGCGGAGAAGCATTTCGATGCGTTCGCGCTCTTTCACGCCGCGCGCCAGGCGCAGGGCGGCGGCGCCGATACCGCACATGCCGAACGCCCACAGACCGATATGGGCCAGCCACTGCCCGCGCCGCGCCTCCCGCAGAGACGCCGCAAGCGGCGCCATGGGCACGGATATGCTGATGCCGCCACGCACTTGGCCGAGCGTATATCCTTGGGCGCGATGGCAGGGCAGGCAGGATTCCTCGACCAGCAAGGGGCGGATCAAACGCAAATACGAAGCGCCGTTCATGGTTTCAAGGCTCGACACCTCCCGCGTGGCCCCGGCTTCCAGCCGTTTCAGGGCCGCGCGCTCCCAGGGGTCTGGTTCGTTGCCTTTGCGGATCGGGTTGTTGCTGGTGATATGCCCCAGCAGGCCGGACTCGAGCGCCCCGAGTTCATGAACCAGGCGGGTCATGAAAGCGGGATTGACTTTGGTGTAGAGGGCACCGCTCGGAGTGGCGATGTCCCGCCCGTCGGCGGGCAGATAAGGGTTGGGTTCGAGTACGCCGGGGATGACTGGCGCCATGACTCCGCCTAGCCTCGCGTTCCAGCGGCGGTACATGACGTCCTTTTCAAAAGCGGTGCGCGCCTGGATGCGGGCGGAATCGACGGCGCGCTTTTCGAGTTCGCTCAGATTGTACCACAGGGAAAAGGCAAAGGCGCCGGTCCAAAAAAACAGGATGAGATACAAAAGCGGGCCGACGGAAAGTCCGGCATGGTCTGGGACTTCCTGGTTTTCCCGGGTATCGGCATGATCGTTTTCTCGCATGGCCTGGTCTCTCTTAACCCGGATTACTGGCGAATAAATAGTCTCTAAAATGTGCTTGCAGAAATAGTGTGCCACAGAACGCTTGGCGTTTGGAAGGATTTTTGGCAAGCCGCCGCGAAAGCTGGCGTTAGTCTCTTGCCAACCCAGCCAGCTTCAGAATCGCTTTGTTGGCCAGGGTCATACCGAAAATGGCGGTGATGGTCGGCAGGCTGCCGAGAATGTGGCGCGGTCGGCCTCCTGGC